>JAEEGL013598651.1_pt1 | contig 33681 bp, 25 predicted proteins | sample 9134231 | NCBI WGS metagenome assembly JAEEGL01 (sample SAMN16246548, study PRJNA631951) | gut metagenome | biome: gut microbiome; feature: rumen; material: fiber-attached | host: Bos | place: Iran: Karaj | collected 2018-10 | reverse complement strand
GCTTCAGCGACCAGCCGGCGCAGTAGCCGGTCAGCATCGAGAGGTCGTGGATGTGGATATCCGCCTCGCGGTGCGCGCGCTCGATCTCGCCCGAGTAGACCTCGGAGAGCCAGTAGTTCGCCGTGATCGCGCCCGAGTTCGAGAGGATCAGACCCCCGACCGAGTAGGTGACGGTCGAGTTCTCTTTCACGCGCCAGTCCATCGCTTTCAGGTAACTGTCGACGATCTCTTTATAGTTCAGGACGGCGTTCTTCGTATTGCGGATCTTCTCGCGCTGACGCCGATAGAGGATATACGCCTTCGCCACGTCGGCGTAACCCGACTGCACGAGGACGTTCTCGGCGCTGTCCTGGATCGCCTCGACCTGGATCAGCCCCTCTTTGATCTTCGGCTCGAAATCCGCCGTGACTTTCAGGGCAAGAAAGTCGATAACGCTCCCCTCGTAGTTTTTATTTTGCGCGATGAACGCCTTTTCGATGGCGTCCCTGATCTTCGACAGGTCAAAATCAACAATACTGCCGTCTCTTTTTTGTACGCGATACATAAAAATTCTCTCCTTCGTCCTCTCGTTAGATAAAATCAAGTGCGGCAACCTTGACCGGTCGCTGCACTTGATCTCTGCGGTTTATACCGCCCTGTCCCGGTCGTCGCGCGTCGACTTTTCCGGGCGTCCCTTACAGTTTTTTCGGAACTGCGTCTATTATATCATTCCCGATTGTCGATGTCAAGAGCAAAACGCAAAATATAGTAAAAATTTTTGGTTTTGGCACAATATGTTGTGCATGAGGCACAAAAACGGCGACTGCAAGAAAGGGGAGAAAAATGCTCCGAAACGCGGTTTTCCGTGCGTTTTCGGCGGGTTTTCCGCGATTGACAAAGGGGGAAAACTATGGTACAATAGGGGCGAAAAAAAGACGTGGGGGAGAACCCCCGACGGAGGAAGTATGAACTGTGTGAACTGCGGCAGCCGACTGACCTTCTTCAACGAGACCGACGCGCTCTGGAGCGGGACCGACCGCGCCCTCTGCGCCTCCTGCCGGAAGAAGATCACGCCGTTCCTCGAAGAGGCGGCGCCCGACGGGAACGTCCAGCATCTCCACGACCGCCGCGACGCCCTGATCGCGCGCGGGGTGACGCCCGAGGGGTTCGCCCACCTGAACGATTACTGCAAGCATCTTGACGCGCTGCTCGCGAAGCGGAGACGGCAGATCCCCGACGAGATCCCGGCGGAACCGATCCCCGAAGGAACGGAGAAGGTCGAATCCGAGGGAACGGCTGCGACGCCCGTCCCCTCGAACGGAGAGGATCTGCGCGTCGCGCTCGCCCAACAGAGGAAGGAAAACGAGAAACTCGAGAGCCAACTCGACACGCTGACGACCGAACTTGCCGACAGCACGCGGATCCTCTGCGACCGGCTTGAACGGATGCGCGAACGGATCCGTCTTCTGATCTATCTCGCCTCGATCGGGGCGGTCGGGGGCGTGCTCGCGTTCCTCGTCTCGCTGATCGTTCTGTTCCGCTGACGCGCGCGGTTATATATAAGGAAAGGACGCGAACCGTGAAACCGACCGTTTACGAATACTCGACCGCAACCGACCCGGAGGCGCTGCTCTCATCGATCGGGGAGCGCGTCGACGAATACAACGCCATGCAGGGCGACCGCCGCGCGCTCTTCACCTTGCGGAAAAACGAAGCGGAGCAGGGGACCTTTACCCTTCTCGTCCGCGAGGGCGCCACGCCCGCGGGCAACCTGGACCTCTCGGTCTCGGTCACGCCGGACGACGACGGGGCGGTGATCCGCGGGACGCTTGCCCACGATCCCGAAGACGGCAAACCGACCTTCGGAGGCTGCCTGTACGGACTGCTTCTTTCGGGCTTTGCCCGCCTGACCGTGCTCGCGCTCTTCTACGGGATTATTCTCGGCGTTTCGTTCCTCTTCCCGGGGCGGAACTTCTGGATCCCCGCGATCCCGCCCGCGATCATGCTGACGCTGATGATCACCCGCGCGATCCTGATCCGCGCCCGCCTGCCCAAACGGATCGACCGCTTCTTTTGCGACTTCTGCGGGGCGACGAAGAGGTAAGGAAAAACAATTCAATAACGTTTGCGGAACGGTCCGACGCGGACCGTTCCGCTGCTTTATAAACGGGATCAAAGAGGTCGGTCCTGCTTCAAGAAAGAGCCGGCTTGACCGTGTTGCCAGCGCATTTTCGCACGGGCGTTCTACCTGCAAAACGATTTCCATATTATGTATTTATGATAGACAATTTCTATAAAACAGCAAGATATTACTTGAATTTTTGTATTTTTTGATGTATAATGAATATCCAAAGTGCTTTCGCCGCATAGTCGGCGGAAATCAAAGCACGACAAGAAGGAGGAAATAGTATGCACCCTCGTACCGTCAGTCGAAGGACGGCGACGTCCTTCATTCTCCTGCTCGCGACGCTGCTTATCGGCACCGCGATCCTCTTGCCGATCCGGGGATCGGCTGACCCGTTGGATTACCTGTCGGACGACGTTCGGGACTTCGGGTTCCAGACCGTCTCGAGCGCCTCGCAGGATTCGACGTCGACCGATCTTCGCTTCGCTTTTTCGATCGGATCGCTCTACTACGATTCGGTCGGCATCGTGTTCTCGACGACCAACCCGTCTCCGACGGCGGAAGACGGCACGGTCTGGACGGCGGACACGGTCTACCAGACCATCACCACGGGGAGCGGAACGGTCTCCAACCCCGGGCGCTGGTGGGTGGCGGTCAAACTGTCCTCCATTCCGAACGCCCGCTTTGAGGATCGGATCTACGTCCGTCCCTTCATCAAGGAGAACGGCGTCTACTATTACGCCGCGCCGAAGGGCATCACCGTTTGCGAGGCGCTCACCTTCGACAAGACTGTCGCGGGCGAGAGCCAGATCTACAATTCCGCGGTTCACACGGGACCGTACGCGGAAGGGGCGTGGGCGTGCGTTGTCGGCAAGAAACTCTCCGACATCCGGGGATCCAAACACTTCTATCCGACCTCGTCCTACCCGAACGGCAACGATCTGTGGTTCGAGTACTCCTTCCTCTGGAACCCGACGCTCTCGAACTGGGACAATTCCGAAATGAAGGTTATCTCGCTCCGGATCGACGATACCAAACATCGCGAATTCTACTATCTCTACACCAACGACAATATCTCCCACTGGTGTCCCTACACCGGGTGCTTTGACTGTTCGACCAACTCGCCCGATTCGACGGCGAGCATTCTGTACGGTCCGGACGCGGGCTACACGTCCACGCCCCATCCGTATAACGCCTATCCGAACGTCGGGCAGTACGGCTGGCACCGCTTCGGCGTCCGGTACCATCAGGGCGTCGCGTCGGTTTCGGGCAGTACCGTGACCTATTCGGGTTACACCGAACTTTACGTCGACGGCGTCAAGGTCTGGAAGATCCTTGCCGACGTGAACGGCAATCTGAAGAGCAAGAACCTTCTGCTCTTCACCGCGACCGCCTCGGGCGGCTCGATCACGGGCTACGCCGACAACCCCAAATCGGTCAAGGTGCAGATGCGGCTGGATTCGGTCACCGATTCGCCCTCCGCCGTCTACGTGGCGATCAGCGACCCGCAGTGGACCTGCGGCAGCGGCTTCGTTCGCCGCGTCAGCCCGGTCACGAACCCCCATGAAAGAACGATCATGCTCGGCGACACCGAATGTTCCGCGAAGATCTGGTACGTTTTCGATAACTGACCGGATCCGAAAAGACAGACGTAACAGAAAGGACGAACGATATGTTTCGTAAGATATTACGCAAGCGCATATTTCTTCCCCTGTTGATCGGCGTTCTGATGGTCGCCGCCGGGATCGCGACGCTGATCCCGCTGATCGGCTCCGCGGATGCGAGCAACGACGTGCAGAATTTCTTCTGCAAGGCGCCGACTTCAACCGAGACGTTTCAAAGCGAATCGATCCCGCTCCGCTTCGCCTTTACGGTCAGCACGAGTTTCAACGGGGAAGCCGGGATCGTCTATTCGACGACCAACAACGACCCCGCGATCGGAGCGACGGGATGCCAGACCGCGTCGGCAACCGTTTATCCGGCAAACCACTACCTGACGAACGGTCAGGAAACGTTGCCCCCGGGGAGCGGCAGAAAGTGTGCTACCGCTACGACCGCTTCCATCGCAAACGCGAGTTTCAGTACCCCGGTCTACGTCTGCGCCTACCTGACGGACGACGGGGCGACCTACTACTCGGAGGTGCTGTGCACCTCGGTCTGCGCGAACCTCGGGCACGACAATCCGGTGTCCGGTAAGATCTTGCGCGGTCCTACGGCGACCGATCCGGGCGAGCAGCAGTACGTCTGCGCCCGCTGCGGGGACGTCGTGATGCCGGTGGACATGGTCGCCTACAACGCGGAGATCGCGCAGTGGCAGGCGGGGATCGCTACGTTCTCCTTCGCCGACTTCGGCGGCTCGTCCATCACGACCGACCTGGAAGCGGCGGCGAATAAATACTACCCCGACACCCCGGTCTATCCGACGGTCGGACAGCACCCGCGCGTCCTCTTCAACGCAAGCGATATCCCCGGGATCCAAGAGGCGCTTGAAAACGCGCCGCAAACCGTCAAGGACGCGTATTACGTGGCTGCGTACGACGATAGGACCTGGGGGGTGCTCGGTCCCGCCCAAAACCGTGACGACGGGTTTCATAATTTCGACGGCGGTATGCTCAACAAACTGCAGATGCTGGCGCTCGACTATCAGTTGACCGGCAACGAGATCTCGGGTTATCTGTCGATCTACGCGCTGAAGAACTACCTGAAACGAATGGATTTTCAACGGATCGACGGCGACCAGTGCCGTCAGTTCGGCTTTGTGATGTATACGGCGGCTTGCGTCTACGACTGGTGCCACGACCTGATGAGCGCGACTGATAAAGCGCAGATCGTCGCCGCCGTGCAGCATAAGGTCTGCGCGGGAAGCAATCAGTCGGGCGCCAGAATGGAAGTCGGCTTCCCGCCGTCGGGGCAGGGCGCGATCTCCGGGCACGGCACGGAGTTCCAGATCCTGCGGGACTATCTCTCCTTCGCCATCGCGATCTACGACGAATATCCCGGATGGTGGGATTTCATCGGCGGACGGTTCTACAAGGACTACGTTCCGGTCCGCAACGAGTTCTACAAGGCGGAGATGTATCCGCAGGGCGAGTCGCTCTACGTCCGCATCCGCTACACGTCCGACCTCTATTCCGCGTGGCTCATCAAGGCGATGTCTGGTTCGATTCCGTACGACGCGACCGATATGAAAGAGATCGCGCGGACGATCTATACCTATGAACTGAAAAAGATTAATGACAGATATTACGCGCTGTCTTCCGGAGACGATCAAGTCCCTTACGGCGACTTTATCGATTACGGACGCGTCGCCCTGATTTCTTCCTATCTCTTCGAGGACGAGACGATCCGGGCGGAACTGGAACACTTCAAATACAGTTATTCCAAGTTCAACAACAGTTTCACGGTCGTTGCAAGTCCGGGCGAATACCTGATCTGTTCGTCGAACGGGGTTGAGGCGGCTGACGACCGGCACGAAGATCTGCCCCTGATCCGCTACAACGGCGGGTGGCTCGGACAGATCATCGCCCGGAATACGTGGGGATCCGAACCCGCGATCGTTCTGATGAAGATCGGCGTGCGCACGACCGCAAACCACGAGCACTACGATTCGGGTTCGTTCCAGATCTTTTACCGTTCGCGTCTCGCGGTCGACTCCGGCGTCTACGACGGCTACGGGAACAACCACCATTACTACTATCATCAGGCGACCGTCGCGCACAACAGTCTCCTGATCTACAATCCGTCGCTTTCGTCGACCGATAACGGTTATTACAGCGGCGGACAGAAGCGCCGCGGCGAGACGGGGAATTTCAACAACGGCGGGGAAAACGCATGGTTGACGAGCGATAAATACAAAACGGGTGAAGTGACCGGGATGCGGTACGCATACGCGGACGACGATGAAACGGAGCCGCTGTACGCGTATATTGCGGGCGATATCGCCGCGGCGTACGACGGCTCGGTCGCAAGCGAGGTCACGCGCCGGATGCTGACGGTCTACGATACCGACAACGCCGACGTGCCGATGTTCTTCTTCGTCTTCGACAACATCACGGCAAAGAGCGGCAGTTACCAGAAGAAGTTCCTGCTTCACGTTCCGACCGAACCGACGGTCGACGCCGTGAATAAGACCGTGACGGTCGTCAACGGCCACGGGAAGATGGTCCTGCAGAACGTGATCGGCAACAACGTCTCGCTGGTCCCGCTCGGCGGTACGAACCGCAACTACGTTTTGAACACGACCGAGGATCAACTCAATTCCCCGCACAACAAAAACGACGGCTTCTGGGGGCGCGTCGAGATCCGTCCCGCAACGGGGAACGCGACCGACCAACTGCTGAACGTGATCTACGTTTGCGACAACGACAAGAACCCCGGGCTTGTCGCGAGCGCGATCACGAACGACGTCGTCCGGGGCGCCGCGATCGGCAATTCCGTTGCGGTCTTCGTGACCAACGCTACGCGCAGAAGCACGACCTTCTCGTTCACTTCGACCGGAACGGGGAACAAGACCTACTACGTTTCGGGCGTCGAGGCGGGCGACTGGACCGTTCTTGTGAACGGAAACACGGTCACGAGCGCCGAGGCGGAGGGCGGACTTCTCGTCTTTACCGCTCCCGTCGGGAACGTTACGCTCATTCCGGCAGGCCTGACCGGATACGGCGAGGGCGGAACGCTCGGCAACAACAGTTGGGATTCCGTCGGCTTCTCTTCGATCCTTCCGTAACGATCCGGCAACAACGCAACCGCCCGCGCCGTTTGGCGCGGGCGGTTTTTTCGTGAAAAACTTGACAATCTCGCGGTCTTTGTGGTATAATCGACGAAACTGCAATTTTTATATCATCGGGGTAAACAAATGAAGACCATTCGTTCTCTTGTTCTCGTTTTCCTGATCCTCTGCCTGGTTTCGGCGCTGGTTTCATGCGAGGTCATGACCGCCGCGGAGAGTTCCGCGACCGGCTCGAACGCAGCCACGACGGCGGGGAACGCCGCGACGGGAGAAAAGACGACCGGGTCCGACGAAACGACCGCTTCCGCGGCACCGTCGACCACTGCGGCGCCGTCGACCACTGCGGCGCCGTCGACCACCGCGAAGCCCGCGACCACCGCGCCCCCCGCGACGACGGCGAAACCGGCGACCACCCTGCCGCCCGTGACCGAACCGCCCGAACCCGAATACGCCGTTCCGACGATGGCAAGCGCGGTCAAGGAGCCGAAGGCGGGCGACGATCCGACGAAACTCTCCGGGATCGAGAACGTGATGCGGATCGCCTACGTTCTTCAGCACACGGAGAACTACACCGTGAACGGATCGGGAACGGTCACGACCAAGGTCAAACTTCCCTTGTTCGGCACGCAAACGTACAAGCAGGACGTGAAGGTTTATAAGGATTACGACCGCGGCGTGATGCTTGAAATTGATCTTACGAAAACCCTGAATGCACCCGTCAGCGTAGACAAAGCGTGGCAGACCTGTTTCGTCGGGGACACGGCGTTGACGCGCGGTCCGAAGAGCAGCAGCACTTCATCCTGGAACGGGCGGAATACCGCGTGGAAGACCGACGCGGTCTCTCCCACGACGCGCGCGAACTACCGTTCCGAATACGGTCTGTTCGGCTTTGAACTCACCAACTACATCCTCAATACCGATACCGTTAAATCTTGGTCGTCGGTCACCAAAAACAGCGACGGCACCTACACGCAGACGATCTATCCCGATATTTCCAAGGCGACCGGGGACTGCGTCCGGCGGATGAAGAAGATGGGCGATCTGGACGAGAACCCCAAATTCAGCAATTCGGCGATCACGCTGACCTTCGACGCGAACTGGCAGATCCGTTCTCTTTGCACCGAAGAGACCTATTCCGCCAAGACGATGGGCATTGACGCGAAGGACTGCAAGGCGGATACGACCTACACCTATTCTTACGGGAACGCGGATATCTCGGCTTACACCTCGTTCTTCTCCAAATACGTCAAGTAAAAAAGCAACAGAACGGAGACGCGCTCCGTTCTGTTTTTTGTCCGCAGATGATTTCCGCGTCCCCTTGCACTACGAAAACCTGACCAATGCAGTTGCGTCTATAGAACCGCGAAACGGCGAGAGTCGAGAGGGCTCGCCGTTTCGCTTTATCATTATCCCATAATGAAGTTCTTTGCTCCACTTTCTTTTAAGAAAGTGGACGGTCCCCTTACTTCATCCACCCGTAGGAGATCAGCCATTTCCTGAGCAGTTCCGTCCACGCGGCGACGTGCGGGTTCTCGTGTGAGAGCCCGAGTCCGTGGCGACCGTCGGGGAAGATATGCATCTCAAAGGGCACGCCGAATTCGCGCAGCCGCTCGGCGTAGCGGAGAGAATTCAGTACAGGGACCAGTTCGTCGTTTGCCGTGTGCCAGAGGAAGGTACGCGGCGTCTTTTCGTCCGCGATCCGGTCGAGCGAGAGTTTGGCGGCAAGTTCGCCCTCCCTTTCTCCGAGCAGGTTGGAGGCGGATTTCTTGTGCCGATGGCTCTCCGAGAGCGTGATCACGGGATAGCAGAGGACGCAGGCGTCAGGGAGAAAATCGATCCGGTCGACGTCGTCCGTCCCCTCGCCCTCGATCGGTTCGCGGTAGGTCCCGACCAGCCCCGCGAGATGCCCGCCCGCGCTCGAACCCATCACCGCCACCTTATGCGGATCAATGCCGAAGCGTTCGGCGTTCTTGCGCACGAAGCGCACGGCGCGTCTGGCGTCGAGCAGCGGGAGAGGGAAGCGGTCGGGGGCGACGCGGTAATCCACCGTAAAGACGTTCAGCCCGTATTCGTTCAGCCGCAGGGCATAGTCGATTTCCTCATAGGGCGCGCGCACGTAATACCCGCCCCCGGCGAAGATCACGACGGTCCCGTCCCCGCGCTTCTGCTCGGCGGGATAAAAGCGGATCTTGGTCGAGTCGGGATCGTCCCAGAGCGTCAAAACCGTTTCCTTCATTTTGCTTCCACCTTTTTCAAAGAGAGTTTATCCGAGAGGAACAGGACGAGATACCCGAACGCGGCGAGCAGCAGGTCCGAACCGAAGAAGACCAGAACGGAGACCGTCGTTTTCTCATCCACGAACCCGAAATGCGCCGAGAGGATCGAGAGAAACTCAAAGACGCGGCCGGCGGCGAGATAGACGAAATAGATCAGCGCAGAGAAGATCCACGCCGAGCGTCGGCTTGCCTTCGTCGGCTCGCCGCGCAGAAAGAACAGGTACGCGAGTACAGCCGTCAGAAGCGTCAGGAGCCATTCGGAGAGCAGCGAGTCGGTGAAGAGCGAGAGAAGCGCGTAGATCGCGGTGGTCGACGCTTCCTCGTAGTGGAGAAAGTAGGCTTCGTAGATCGAGATCGCGACGTGGAAGACCGAAAGGGACGTAAGAAGCGGGATCGCCGCCGTGAGCGCCTTCGGCATTTTCCGTTCCGCCGACGCTTTGAACACGAGGTGTAAAGCAAGGAAAACCGCCCCCACGGAGAGGAAGTGGGAGAGAAAGTACAGGATATAGTACCACGGTCCCATATAGTCCCCGAGGGAGAGGAGCAACGCGCTTATCCCGAAGAGCAGCGGCGCCAAAACAAACGGCGCGATCCGCACAAACAGGTTACTTTTCCGGTTCTCTTGCATCATATTCCGTGCCTTTCGCTTCAATCGTAAATGCTTTTTTTGTATCTGTCCGACGAAATACTCTTCCAGTTGGCAAAATCGTCGGAGCGTCCCGTGATCCGGTAGGTCTCAAAGCGGAAACCGTCGGCCGTCTGGACGACGAAGTGGTGGAAGCGCTCGACCGTCTCGCCCTCGGGCGTCTTTGAGAGGGGAAGCGGGTCGCCGTCGCAGAGCGCGATCCCCTCGGAATCGAGGATCTCGGACGCGATCTGCCCCTGCGACACCTGCGCCGCCGAGATTCTGAGCGGCGTTTCCGCGTCGCCCCGCCGCTTGACGAACAGGGCGGTCACGCGCGGCTCGAAAACCGGGCTCCAGTCGCTGATCGGGCTGGGATGGTCGCCCGTGATCACGACCGTCGCGTCGCGGTAGAGCCCCGCCTCGCGGAGCGCGTCGAGATAGGCGTTGACGATGGCAAAACAGTCCTTCAGCGTTTTGGTCGTCTTTTCGGGATCGGCGTTTCCGTAGAGGATCGAGTGCATCCCCTCGATATGGACGTAGGAAAAGCGCTTTCCGCTACGGACGGAGAAGCCGAGACGTTCGATCTCTCTTGCCGTCGCGTCGTTTTCGGTGTCGTAGATGACGAGCGAACTGTCGGCGGGGACCAGCGTTACGTGATCGGTCAGCAGTTCGGTCGAAAGATCGGCAAAGAGCGGGGAAGTGACCGACGGGGCGATGCGGAAGAGCGACACCGCGAGCATCTCAAAAGCAAGGTCGGTCTTCCATTCGATCTCGTACCGTCCGTCGGAGATCAGGTTGTCGGCGTAGTCCGCGATGTTCTTGACCGTCCCGAAACTGTAATAGCCTTCGGCGTAGATCCCTGTCGAATATCCCGCGTCCGAGAGCGCACCGAGCAGGCGCGCGGAGGAATAGCCGTTCTCGAAGTTCTTTGTGCGCGAGAGTCCCGGATCCGCCTCGTACCCCGTCAGCATATAGCAGACGGCGGGGTAGGTGTTCGAGTAGAGCGAAACGTGGTCGGTATAGCGGGTGAAGCCGTCAAGGGCGGCGAATATAGTCGGATCGCGCTGTTCCGCCACGCGGCAAAACAGTTCGTCAAGACGGTCGATACAGATATAGAGGACGGTCCCCTCCTCGCCGAGGTCGGTCAGCCCCTCGGTCGTGACGGTCCCGGCGCGGCGCGGATCCGCAGCCTGCTTTTTGAATACCGCGTGATCCTTGAGCGGGATCGAAACGAAGGTGACGAGCGCCGAGAAGAGAAGCGGGATCAGGATCAGGCACGAGAGCACCGTCAGGGGGAAAGTGCGCTTCACGAACAGGAACGCGGCAAGCGCAGAGAGGATCAGCAAAACCGGGATCACGATCCCGAGCGCGTTCTGTAAACCCGAGGGCTCCGAGAGCGTATCGCCCGGCAGCCCCGAGCGTCGGTTGACGATCGGAAGGATCACGCCTGAGAGCGACAGAGCGAGGATCACGGGGAAAACGATGCGAAAACCCCCGTCCGGAAGGAAGAAAAGCAGGAGGAAGACCGCGATCGCAGACAGCGTTCCGACCAGGACGCAGAACGGCATGAAGTCGGACGCCGAGAAGCCTAGTTCCTCACGGTTGGCGGAAAACGCCGCGAGCGGACCGCAGAGGGTTAAGAAAAGGGGAAGCGGAAGAGAAGCGAGCAAAGAAAGCGCCAGCCGCTCTTTTTTCTCAAAGCGCGGGCGCGTGCGGTTTATCATTCACTTCACCCCTTTCACCATATTTCAACTATACCATAAAAAAAGAAAAAGTCAAGAGCAAAAGCGCGAAAAGAGGTTTACAATTCCCCCGCGATTTGTTATAATAATAAGATGAAAGACGGCAGCAGCCGATAAAGGAGAGTGGTCCCGGAATGCCGAAAAAAGCGAATCAGAAACGACGGATCCTCGAGGTCCTCGCCTTCCTTCGCCGCGAGAGCGACGAGGAACATCCCGTGACGGTCGACCGCATCCTTGCCCATCTTGCGGCGTCGGGCTTTCCCTGCGACCGCAAGACCGTGATGGACGACCTCGTTACCCTCTCCGACGCCGGCGAGGACGTGATCGTCAACCGGGGACGCGGGGGCGGCTGTTTTCTCGGCGAACGCACCTTCGAGACGGCGGAACTCAAACTGCTGATCGACGCGGTGCAGTCCTCTCGTTTCATTCCGCTCGACAAGAGCCGCCGCCTGATCTCGAAACTGACGCGCGAGGCGTCGACCTACGAGGAACGCCGTCTCAAACGCGAACTTTACGTGTCCGGGCGCGTCCCGAGCGAGAACCGCGAACTGCTCCGCACGGTCGACGCGATCCACTCCGCGATCTCAAACGACAGGTGCGTTTCGTTCCTCTACTACGAGTGGAAGGCGGATCACACCCGCCGCCCCCGCCGCGACGGAAAACGCTACTTCGTCAGCCCCTGTCTGCTCTCGCGCGACAGCGACTACTACTATCTGCTCGCCTACGACCGCGACGCCGCCTCCCTTCGCCATTTCCGCGTCGACAAGATCGGCTCGATCCGGGAGGAGAACGCCGCCCGCGAGGGCAGGGACGAGTGGGAAAAGATCGTCGCCGATCCCGGGAAATACGAGACCATGCTGTTCGGTATGTACAGCGGAAAAGAAGAGACGGTCGTGCTCTCGGTGCAGAAGGATCTTGCGGGCGTCGTGATCGACCGATTCGGGGAGGGGTGCCCCTTCCTCTCGGACGGGGAGGACGCCGATACCTTCCGGGTGTCCGCCCGCGTGGTGGTCTCGCCGGTGTTTCTGTCCTGGGCTGTCGGGTTCGGCGGTAAGATCCGGATCCTCTCGCCCGACTGGGTAAGAGAGCAGGCGAACGGGCTCGCGTCCGAATGGCTCGCGGCCAACGCCCCCGATCCGACGTAAGAAAGGAGACGACGAAAATGAAACGGCACTACGATTATCTGATCGTCGGCGCGGGACTGTTCGGCGCCGTATTTGCGCGCGAAGCGACCGACGCGGGCAGAACCTGCCTCGTGATCGACCGCCGCCCGCATATCGCCGGGAATATCTATACCGAGCAGGTCGAGGGGATCGAGGTGCATCGCTACGGCGCGCACATCTTTCACACTTCCGACCGCGCGGTCTGGGACTACGTATCGCGTTTCGCGACCTTCAACCGCTTCACCAACTCGCCGCTCGCGCGATACGGGGACGAACTCTACCATCTCCCGTTCAATATGAACACCTTCCACGCCCTCTGGGGCGTGAAGACCCCCGCCGAGGCGAAAGCCAAGATCGAGGAGGCGCGCGCGCCCTACGCGGGGATCGAACCCAAGAACCTCGAGGAACAGGCGCTGTCGCTTGTCGGCGAGGACATCTACGTCAAACTCGTCAAGGGCTACACCGAAAAACAGTGGGGAAGACCGTGTACGGAACTGCCCGCCTTCATCATCCGGCGGCTCCCGCTCCGCTTCACCTACGACGACAACTACTTCTCCGATCCCCTGCAGGGGATCCCCGAGGATGGTTATACCGCGATGGTCGCGCGACTGCTCGAGGGCGCGGACGTTCTGCTCTCGACCGACTACTTCTCCGACCGCGCCGGCTTCGACGCGCTCGCCGACCGAGTGATCTTCACCGGCAGGATCGACGAGTACTACGGGGCGAGGTTCGGCGGGCTCTCCTACCGCAGTCTGCGCTTTGAGAGCGAAACGCTCGATATCCCCGATTTTCAGGGCAACGCCGTGGTCAACTACACCGAACGCGAGGTGCCGTACACCAGGATCATCGAGCATAAGCACTTCGTTTTCGGCAAGCAGGAGAAGACGGTCGTCACCCGCGAATATCCCGCCGCGTGGAAAGAGGGCGACGAGCCCTACTATCCCGTCAACGACGAAACAAACAACGCCCTGTACGCCCGCTACGCCTCTCTTGCCGAAAAGGAGGAAAAGGTGGTCTTCGGCGGACGGCTCGGGCTCTACCGGTATCTCGATATGGACAAGATCGTCGCCGAGGCGCTTGCGCTTTCGCGCCGTCTGCTCGGAGAGGGAAAAGGATAATGCGCGGCAAAGTGATCTACGTCGGGTGCGACCCCGATCTTCCCGCGTTCCTCTCGGCGTACGGGACGGGCGGGTTTCAGGTCACGGCGCTCACGCCCGGCAAGTACCGCCGCGAGGCGGCGGACCTTCTGCTCTGGGATCTTGACGCCGCGCCGCTTCCCTCGGATCTGCCCGCCGGCACGCGCGTCGTGACGGTCGGCTACCGCGGGGACGCGGATCTCTGCCGTCCCTTCCTTTTCTCGGACTTTGAAAAGATCCTTGATCCCGACGCCGTGACCGGCGCGCCCGTGCTCTCGGACGCCGGACGCGATCTTTTCTGCGGAGGCGCTCGCGTGCGTCTCTCGCCGCTCGAATACGACCTGTACGCGACGCTCTCGGGCGCCGCCGGAACGACGGTCGCAGCCGCTGCGCTTTGCAAGGTCGGCGGGCGGGATCTTACGCTCCACGCCCTCGGCGTGGCGCTCTCGGCGCTTCGCAAAAAACTCGAACGCTTGCCCGATCCGCCCGTGATCCGCGCGGATCGCGGAGAGGGATACCGCCTGCAGACGCCCGACGCGAAGGGGCAGGGGGGCGGTCGGTAAAAACCGAGACCGGGACGGGATACGTCCCGAAGAAAACGAAAGAAAGGGGGAAGGCAGATGGGAACGCTCCACCTGATCCTCGGACGCATCGGTTCTGGCAAATCCTACGAACTGGACAAACGGATCAAAGCCGACGTCGACCGCTGGCTCGCCGAAGGGAAAAACGACAGAGTCCGTACCTATCTGATCGTTCCGGAACACTTCACCGTGACCGCGGAAGCGCGGATCGCCGAGCGGTTGTCCCGGCGCGCCCCTTTGGTATTTGAAGCGACCAACTTCACCCGCCTTGCCGACGTTTTCTTCCGCTCCGAGGGCGGTCTTGCCCTTCGCTACGCCGACCGGACGGCGCGCACCCTCGCCATGTGGCGGGCGCTCCGCGAACTCTCGCCCGAGTTGCCCGAGGCGCCTGAATATGACCCCGCGTCGATCGAACGCTATCTGTCGGTCGTCCGTGAGATCACGGCGTCCAGGATCGACGCCGATCAACTCGACGAAGCGGTCAAACTGCTAAGCGACGAGCCGCAGCCGACCGACGGGGAGCAGGAGAACGGGGAAGTCCGCCTTTCCGACCGCCTTTCTGCGATCGCGCGCATCGGCACGCGCTACCGCGCGATCCTCGACGAACGCTTCGCCGACGCCGAAAACGTGCTCGACGGAATGGCGAAGAGGATGAAGACCTCCGATTTCTTCTCCGGCACGACCTTCTATTTCGACAGTTTCACCGGCTTTACCGAACAGCAGTACGCCGTGCTCTCGGAACTGATGCGGACGTCCGACCTGACCGTGACGCTCCCGCTGCCCGAGGATCCCGCGGCGTCGCTCTGCTACGAGGAACCGATGGCGACGCTCAAGCGTTTGCAGGCGATGGCGCGCGACGCGGGCGTATACTGCCCCGAACCCCTGAAATTAAACAAGGTCTGGCGTACCGAATCCGAACCGCTCCGCCTCCTTACGACCTCCCTTTTCGCGTCGGACCTCACCGCGCATATCGACGCGAAAATGAAAGCAGACGGAAACGTCACGCTGGTCGAGGCGGACGATCCTTACGAAGCCGCCCGGTACGTCTCGTCGGATATACTGAGAAAAGTGGCGGAGGGCGGCGTGCTCTTCCGCGATTTTGCCGTGTTCGCGGGGGATCCGAACGTCTACCGCGGCGTGCTCGACGCGTCGTTCGACCGGAACGGGATCCCCTATTTCTTCTCGGAGCGCACCGATCTTTCGGTCCTCGAACCGCTGAAACTCGTTACCGGCGCCTACCGTGCCGTGACCGGGTTCTACCGCCGCGTCGACGTGATCTCGGTCGCGAAGTGCGGCTTTTCGGGTCTTAGCGAGCGCGAAAAGGATCTGCTCGAACTCTACGCCGAGACCTGGTCGCTCTCGGGTCCCTCTTTCAACAGCACCGCCCAGTGGACGAAGGATCCCGACGGCTTGTCCTCTCTCTCCGGTATGACCGACGGCAAACGCGAATACCTCAAGGTGGTCAACGACGCGAAGGAAAAGTTGATGCGTCCCCTGCGTCTGCTCGCCGCCTCGTCAAAGAAGCAGCCCGTCCCCGATCACTGCCGGGCGGTCTACGAATTCCTGCTCGCGCTCGATCTTCCGAAACAACTGGAAGAGCACGCGGTCATGGCGGAAAACGACGGGGATATCGAACGGGCGGAACTCTACCGCCGGTTCTGGGAAGTGGCGCTCCATTCGCTTGACACCCTTGCCGAAATGCTCTCCGACGTGGTCGTGACGACCGAGGAATACGCGGCGCTCTTCGACCTCGTCTGCCATTCTTCCGACGTCGGGCGGATCCCCTCGTCGCTCGACGAAGTGGTGGTCGGTCCGGCGGATCTGCTCCGCGCCGACGGCGTCAAACACGCCTACCTGTTCGGCGCGAACGAGGGCGAGTTCCCGGGCACGGTGCAGGGGAGCGGCTATTTCTCGGAAAACGACCGCGACCGACTGCAAAAGTGCGGACTGGAACTCGGCGGGACGAAAAAACTCCGCGCCTCGCGCCGGCTCTTCGGCTTTTTGCGCGCCCTGACCGCGCCGACCGTTTCGGTCACGGTCCTGACCAATATGCTGGCGACCGATCTCAAAACCGAATGTACCCCCTCGCACGCCGTCAAACGCATGACGCAACTGCTCCCGGAGGGGATCAAAAAGGTCAAGGTCTCGGACATGAACCCGACCGAACTGATCCGCTCGAAGGGAGAGGCGCTCGCGAACGTCGGCACGCTGATCGGCGACCCGCTTTTCCCCGCGCTCGAAAAGAAACTCTCCGAGACCGAGGAAGGGAAGGCGGTCGTTCGCGCGGCGAAGGCGCCGATCTCGAACCTCAACTGCGAGATTTCGCCCGAACTTGCCGCCGTGCTGTTCCCCGAGAAAATGAAACTGTCGCACAGCCGTCTCGACGTTTTCCACGGCTGTCCGTTCTCCTATTTCTTCGACAAGGTGCTCCACCTGAAAGTCAATCAGGCGGTGAAGGTCCGCGCCAACGACGTCGGCTCCTATTTCCACGCCCTGTTCGAGGACTTCTTCACGCCGCCCGCGGGCGGGAAACGGGTATCGAAGACCGAAGAGCAGATCGCCGAGTACACGGCGGACTTCACGAAACGGCACCTTGCCGGGATCGGTCTTGATCTGACGCCGCAGACCGAATACCTGTTTCACGAACTGGAGGGGACGGCGAACCGTCTGCTTGCCCGGTTCCAAGCCGAACTCGATCACAGCGCGTTCGAGCCGGTCGCGACCGAACTCAAACTGGAGTTCGACGCCACGGAAAAACCGATCGGCGACGCGCCCACGGCGCTCCGCGTCACCATTCCCGACGAGAACGGGGAGGACGGCGGGGAGTTCTATATCGACGGCACGGTCGACCGGATCGACCTGGCAAAGATCGGGGACGACGTCTACGTCAGCATCGTCGATTACAAGACCGGGGACGACAAACTGAACCTCGGGAAGATCGAAGAGGGCGACAGCCCGCAGTTGCTCCTTTACCTCTTCGCTCTTTTGAAGAACCGGAACCCCGCGTTCTTCAAGCGTCTCGGGGTCTCCGAAGACAGGATCCACCCCGCCGCCGTCCGCTACGTCCACGTGGAGACCGAGAAGCCGCGGATCGACCATTTTCCGAAGAGCGGGGAAGCCGAGGCAAAGACGGATAAGGCGATGTGGCACAGCGGGTGCTATCTGGACGACGACGCCGTGCTGGCGGCGCTCGACGACACCCCGGAACACAAGTTCCTATCGGAACTTAGCGACCGGGATAAGGCGAAAAAGAGCGACGCGGAGGGCGAAGAGAAGAACGCCGCAACCGACGAAGCCAAACCCGAAAAGCCGAAGGTGTTCTTGACCGAGGCGGAGTTCGCGACCACGCTCGAGCGGATCGAGGAGAACCTTCGCACCGATGCGAAGACGATGCGGAGCGGACGCTTCCGCGCGTCTCCCGGCAGCGACCTCTGCAAATTCTGCAAGATGGCTGCCATCTGCCGCAAATACGAGGGCAGAGAGGCGGACGAGGGGGGCGGCGACTGACCTTTTTTGCCCCGGCACTTGCAATCCGGCGCATCCTGTGCTATAATACCTGTTCGTGCGACCGCCGTTTTTCGCTTTCCGTCGACGGCGGACGAACACCGAGTAAAGGAACGAACTATGGACTACATATCGCTTGACCTGGAGTGGAACCAGGCGTACCCCGAGCAACTCGAGGCGGTGCAGAAACGCCTCGGGACGCGCCTGCGCGGGGAAGTCATTCAGATCGGCGCGGTGAAACTCGACGCGACCATGAAAATCGTCGGGAGTTACAGCGTGATCGTCCGCCCCCGCTTCTTCCGGCGGATCAACCGCCACGTCGAGAAGTTGACCGGGATCACGCAGGAGATGATCGATCTCGGACTTCCGCTTCCAGAGGCGTCGGAGAGTTTCCGCCGCTGGTGCGGGGAGGATTACGCATTCCTCACCTGGGGACCCGACGATATCCCGATGCTGGAAGACAATTTTCGCGCGCAGGGCGTGGACGGCGGCTGGCTGCACCGGGTGTACGACCTCCAGAAGATCTATAACCGCCAGACCGACGGCTCTCACAAACAGCGTTCGCTGGAATTCGTGATGGAGCAATTCGGTCTCCCGCAGAACCTTCCGGCGCACGACGCGCTGAACGACGCCTACTTCACCGCCCTCGTGGCGCAGAAACTCGACGTCCCGAAGGGGGTCGCCGAATACGACCGCACGAACGACCTCTCCGACGGGGTACTGATCTCCGACGTATCGGGCGACGCCGACGTCGGACAGACGGGATACCGCACCGCGTACGAGGCGGTCCACGATCCCGCCGTCGCCGAGCCGACGTGCCCCCTCTGCCAAGAGGCGCTCGAAACGAGCGAGCGTATGGTGCACATGAAAGGGCAAAAGTACCTGAGGATGCTGAGTTGCCCCAACCACGGAAAACTCCTGCTCGATCTCCGCATCGCGCGCAATCTCAACGACACCTTCCGCGTCCGCCGGACGCTCCGCACCCTGGACGAGGCGACCGAACAGAAGATCCGCGCCCGTCTTACCGAGGAAGCGGGGAGCGCAAGACCGCGCCGCCGCAGAAGAAGACCGCGTACCGAGTTCCGTGAGGCGGTCGCCGCGATCGAAACCGACGCGGGAAACGAAAACGAATAAGCGACCGGGAATTGATCCCGGGGGAACGAACGCCGGGGCGGGGAAACGCCCCGGCGTCGGTTTTTGCCTTTCGTGTGAAAAGCGCCCGCCGCGTCTCATTTTTCTGCAATAATTCGGGCGAAACTCTTTACAAAAATAAAAAAGTATGTTATAATGGCATTTAGCGGAGTATGCCCGTTCGGGCTTTCCCGGGCGGCTTTCGGTCCCAAATCCCGAAAAGAGAGGTCCACCGAATGAAGTGTCCTGTCTGCGGCGCTCCCGACAGTCGGGTTCTTGACAGCCGTCCGGTTGAGGACGGAGCGAGCATCCGTCGGCGTCGCGAGTGCGTTTCCTGCGGCAAACGGTTCACCACCTACGAGATGGTTGAGACCGTGCCCATCACCGTCATCAAAAAGGACGGGCGTCGCGAACCCTTCGACCGCCACAAACTGAAACTCGGACTGCAGAACGCCTGCATGAAGCGGAACGTGGACGTCGAGAAGATCGTTTCGGATATCGAAGTCGAACTCGCCAACTCGATGGCGACCGAGATCGAGAGCCGGAAGATCGGGGATCTTGCCCTGACGCGTCTGCGCGACGTGGACGAGGTCGCCTACGTCCGGTTCGCATCGGTCTACCGCGAGTTCCGCGACGTCGACACCTTCCTGTCTGAGTTGCGCGTGTTGCGTCGCGGGAGAGGAAAGGACAATAACCCGTCATGATGAAGAGCATGACCGGCTTCGGCCGGGCGTCCGCGTCGGGCTCGACGCGGGATTATACCGTTGAGATCCGTTCCGTGAACGGTCGCTATTTCGACTGTTCCGTCCGGCTCCCCCGCGACCTCTTCCCCCTGGAAGAGCGCGTGCGGAGTTATATTCGCGACAAGTCACAGTCGAGGGGTAAGATCGACGTGACGGTCACCTTCACCCGCCGCGCGGGAGCGGAGGGCGGCCGTACGGTGGATACCGAGTTCGTTGCCGATTATCTTGCCGCGCTCCGGCGTCTTCGCGACGATTTCGGGCTCCCCGACGATATCACCGCCATGAAGGTGGCGGCGGAACCCGGCGTTTTCCGTACCGGCGAGGGGGAGATCGACCTCGACGCCGAATGGAACGCGCTTTTGCCCGCGCTCTCGGAGGCCTGCCGCATCCACGCCGGTATGCGGGAGACCGAAGGGAAGAAGATCGCGTCCGATCTTCTGTCCAAACTCTCGTTCGTTTCGGGCTGCGTCGACGAGATCGCCGGCCGCTCGGAGGAAAACGTCCGTTCATTCCGCGAACGCTTTGAGAACCGTCTTCGTCAGATCCTCTCGGACGATAGGATCACCCCCGACGAGAACCGGATCCTGACCGAATGCGCGATCTACGCCGACCGCGTCGCGATCGACGAGGAGATCGTCCGGCTTCGGAGCCATATCTCGGCGTTCTCCGAGATCGCGGACGAGAAGACGCCGTCGGGCAAGAAACTCGATTTCCTTCTGCAGGAAATGAACCGCGAGATCAACACGGTCGGCTCGAAATGCGCCGACGCCGGGATCGCGAGGACCGTCGTGACGGTCAAGAACGAACTCGAGAAGATCCGCGAGCAGATCCAGAACATCGAATAACCAACGGAGGGCCGTATGAAGTTCATCAACGTCGGTTTCGGAAATATGGTGTCGGCGGAACGCATCGTCGTGATCGCCGGACCCGACTCCGCCCCCATCAAACGGCTGGTGCAGGACGCCCGCGACGCCGGACGCGTCATCGACGTCACCTGCGGCCGCCGGACGCGCGCGGTGCTGCTGACCGACAGCGAACACGTCATTCTCTCCGCCATCCAGTCCGAGACGATTTCCAACCGCCTTGCGAGCGAGGAAGAAGAGGAAGACGAAGAGGAAGAAGAGGAAGACGAGGCGTGATCCTCTCCCCGAATTGCGAAAAGATATCCGATTGACAAAGGAGAACCGATATGATCTATCCCACGATTGCAGAACTGACCAAGAACGGGAAGTTCAACCGCTACGAACTGGTGGTCGGGGTCGCCAAGAGCGCCCGGATCGTCACCGACGAGTACGTGAAACAGCGCGCCAACGCCGACCGTATGGTCGCGAACCGCGAGACCGACCGTCCCCTCGCCTCGCTGATCGACAGCGAGTACCGGGATCAGAAGGCGGTCAAGATCGCGATCCGCCGTCTGTACGACGGACGTTACGAAATGAAGAAGCCCGAAGAGATGGATTGATCGCGCGTTTTCGCGCGGGGAAGTGAGGGAGCGTATCGTGGCAACTACGGCATCCGTGCGTCTCCTGGACGTTCCCTTCCATCTTGACCGTCCCTTTACCTATCTTTTGCCCGGCGACGGGACGCCCGTCGGCGTCGGTTCGGTCGTCCGGATCCCGTTCGGTCGTTCCGACCGTTCGGTGTTCGGGATCGTGACCGCGATCGGGGAAGGGGACGGGACCTCTCTCAAAACCATTCGCGAAGTGATGCCCGACCGTTGCTCCCTTTCGGGAGAGATGTTCGGGCTCGCTTTGTTTCTCTCGGATTACACGCTCTGCACGCTCGGAGAGGCGGTGCGCACCCTGCTCCCGCCGACCCTGTTCTCCGCGCGCCAAAACGTCCGCACCGAGCGCACCTATACCCCCGCCGCCCCCGAAGCGATCGAAGAAAAACTGAACGACGCGGGACGGGGGAAGATCCGGAGCGCGGAGGTCCGGGCGGCGCTCGAACGGCTGCTTTCCGACCGCTCCCCGAAACAGGCGGAGCAACTCGGACTCTCGTCGGCGCAGATCAAAACGCTGGTCGACCGGGGGCTTCTCTTCGTCTCGGAGCGTGAAGTGATCCGGAATCCCTACGCCGAACTTTCGCGCGACCGCGACGCGTCCCCCATCGTGCTTTCCCGCGCGCAGACAGCCGCCTACGAAAAGATCCTGTCGCTTCCCCAGGATAAACCCCGCGCCGCGCTCCTGCACGGCGTGACCGGAAGCGGGAAGACCAAGGTGATGCTGAAACTGCTCGACGGGATCCTCGCGGGGGGCAAGACCGCGATCGTGATGGTCCCCGAGATCGCCCTGACGCCGCAGACGGTCGGGATTTTCTGCCGCCGCTACGGCGAACGGGTCGCCGTGATCCATTCCTCGCTCGGCGCGGGCGAACGCTTCGACGCGTGGCGTCGGATCGCCGCCGGGGAGGTCGACCTCGTCATCGGGACGCGTTCGGCGGTCTTCGCACCGCTTCCGCGCCTCGGCATGATCGTCATCGACGAGGAACACGAACATACCTACAAATCCGAGAGCGATCCAAAGTACCACGCCCGCGACGTCGCGGCGTACCGGTGCGGGGTGAATAACGCCCTGCTCCTGCTCGCGTCCGCGACCCCCTCGCTCGAGAGTTACACCAAGGCAAAGAACGGGCAATATACGCTCGTCGAACTGAACGAGCGCTACGGCGGTGCCCGGCTCCCCGAGACCGAGATCGTCGATATGCGCGACGAACTCCGCCACGGCAACACCTCGCCCATCAGCGACCGGCTGGCGGCTGCGGTCCGCGAGACCGTCGAGCGGGGTGAACAGGCGATCCTGTTTCTGAACCGCCGCGGCTACAACACCTCGCTTCAATGCCGCGCGTGCGGGGAACCCATCGTCTGCCCGCGCTGTTCGATCTCGCTCACCTTCCATACCGGCAGGGACGGCGGGAAACTGCTCTGCCATTCCTGCGGCTACCGCGCCCGTCCGCCTCGCGTCTGTCCTTCCTGTGAAGCCGACGCGCTCTCCTATCTCGGCTTCGGGACGCAGAAGGCGGAAGCCGAACTCACGGCGTCGCTTTCGGGCTGCCGCGTGATGCGTATGGACGCCGACACCACGACGGGGAAACAGGCGTACGACAAGATGCTCGAAGCGTTTCGACGCGGCGACGCCGACGTTCTGCTCGGGACGCAGATGGTCGCGAAGGGACACGATTTCCCGCGCGTCACCTTGGTCGGGGTACTGTCGGCGGACAGTTCGCTCTACGTCAACGATTTCCGCGCGTCCGAGCGCACCTTCTGCCTTCTGACGCAGGTGATCGGACGGGCGGGACGCGCCGAACGTCCGGGACGCGCCCTGATCCAGACCTTTTCGCCCGGCAACGAGATCCTCTCGCTCGCGTGTCGGCAGGACTATCCCGCCTTCTACGCGGCGGAAAGCGCCCTGCGCAAAGAGACGGTTTTCCCGCCCTTCTGCGATATCGCGGTGCTGTTGCTCTCGTCGGAAGACGAACAGGCGCTTTTCCAGGCGGCAAACGACCTGCGCGACCGTCTGCTCTCGCTTGCCGAGGGCGACTACCACGATCTGCCCCTGACGGTCTTCGGACCGTTTGAAGCGCAGGTCTACAAGGTCAACGACCGCTTCCGCCTCCGCATGATCCTCAAATGCCGGAACAGCCCGCGTCTGCGCGCCCTGCTCCGCGAACTGATGGTCTCCTTCGCCGACGAGCGCAAGGTGATCCTCTCGGTCGATATCAATCCTCTGTCCGTTTGATACGGGAGAAAGGAAACAGTTATGGCAATCCGTAAGATCGTCAAAGTCGGAGATCCGATTCTCCGCAAAACCAGCCGTCCGGTCGAGGAGATCACCCCCCGGATCACGCGGCTGGTCGAAGATATGATCGATACCATGCGCGACGCCAACGGCTGCGGGCTTGCCGCCGTGCAGGTGGGCGTTCTGCGCCGCGTCGTCGTGATCGAGGTCGAGGACGGGAAGCCCATCGTCCTGATCAATCCGAAGATCGTTGCCTACGCCGGCGAACAGTGCGAGCAGGAAGGGTGCCTGTCGCTGCCCGGCAAGTGGGGCAAGACGCGCCGCCCGATGCACGTCACCGTCCGGGCGCTTGGGCTCGACGGGGAAGAGGTCGAATACACCGGCTCGGATCTGCTCGCCCGCGCCTTCTGCCACGAACTCGACCATCTGGACGGCAAACTCTTCACCGACTCTCTGGTCGGTGAACTCGAGGGCTGACCGAAACGGGGGTAAGCGTATGACGGAGAACAGAAAACCGAGGCTCGTCTTTATGGGGACGCCCGAGATCGCCGTGACCTGCCTCGACCGGCTTGTGCGCGGCGGCTTTGACGTCGCCGCCGTCGTGACGCGGATCGACAAACCGAAGGGCAGACGCGCGATCCTGACGCCGCCCCCGGTCAAGGTCTACGCCGACGAGCACGGGATCCCGGCGCTGCAACCCCGGACGCTGCGCGACGAGGCGTTTGCCGACTGGCTGAAAATGATCGATCCCGACCTGATCCTCGTGGTCGCGTTCGGTATGATCCTGCCCGAAAACGTCTTATCTTACCCGAAATACGGCTGTATCAACGTCCACGCCTCTCTGCTTCCGAAGTACCGCGGCGCCGCGCCCATGCAGCGCGCCATCATGGACGGAGAGAGCGAGACCGGCGTGACCATTATGTATATGGACGCGGGACTGGATACCGGCGATATGATCTTTTGCCGTTCCACCCCGATCACCGCAACCGACACGCTTGAAAGCGTCCACGATCGCTTGGCGGAGATGGGCGCGGAACTGCTCTGCCGGACCGTGCGCGAGATCGAAGAAGGGAAAGCCCTGCCGCGAAAAAAGCAGGACGATACCAAGTCGACCTACGCCGCCAAGATCGAACGCGCCGACGCGGCGATCGATTTCGCCCGTCCGGCTACCGAACTCGACTGTCTGATCCGCGCGCTGTCGCCGATCCCGAACGCCTTTTTCACGCGTCCTGACGGCACGACGGTCAAGGTGCTGTCCGCCCGTCCCGCGAAGGGAGAGGGGACGCCCGGCACCGTCCTGGCGACCTCGCTTGACAAAGAGGGCTATATCCGCGTCGCCTGCGGCGTCGGGGCGCTCGACCTGCTTTCGATCAAACCCGAGGGCAAAGGGGCGATGACCGCCGCCGAATACCTGCGCGGCAGGAAAGTTACCGTCGGAGGGACGCTCTGATGACCGACGTGCGGCGGCTCGCGCTGCGCCTGCTCGAAGGGTGGGAGCGCGACGATACGTATCTGAACCTTGCGCTGAACTCGCCCATGACGGCGGGTCTTTCGCGCGAGGAACGCGGCTTCCTGACCGCGCTGCTCTACGGGACGGTCGAACGCCGGATCACCCTCGATTATCTGATCGGGCGCGTCGCCGCCCGCTCGGATCTGTCGCCGCGGACGCGGAACATTCTGCGCCTCGGCTTTTATCAACTGTTCTTTATGCAGAACGTTCCGGCGCACGCCGCCGTCGACCTGACCGTCTCGCTCGGAGAAGGAAAGGGGGAGCGCGGGTTCGTCAACGGCGTTCTGCGGTCGGCGCTCCGGCAGTATTCGTCGCCCGACGGGACGGTTTCCCTTCCGTACCCACCGCGGGAAAGGGGGCTTGCCCGGTATCTCTCGGTCACCCGTTCCTTTCCGCCCGATCTGGTTCGTCATTTTCTCGGACTGCTCGGGGAAGAGGGGACCGAAAAACTACTTGACGCTTTCAACCGCGAAAGTCCCCTGACCCTCGCGGTCAATACGCTGAAAATCAGCAGGGAAGACCTTGTTGCCCGCTTTGCCGAGGCGGGGATCGAGGCGCTCCCGACGCGGTATTCGCCCGTCGGTCTGACGCTCGTTGATCCCGTCCCGGTCACGGCGCTTCCGGGCTTTGCCGAAGGACTGTTCTTCGTGCAGGACGAGGCGGCGCAACTTGCCGTCGCGATCCTGTCCCCCGCGCCCGGTTCCATCGTCGTCGATCCCTGCGCCTGCCCGGGCGGAAAGAGTTTTGCCGCCGCGATCGGAATGGGCGACAGGGGGAGCGTGTACGCCTTCGATCTTCACGACAGCAAACTGCCGCTGATCTCGGACGGCGCCGCGAGGCTGGGGCTTACCTCGGTCAAGGTCGCCGCCCGCGACGGACGCGAACCCGATCCCGCGCTTCTCGGCAAGTGCGGCGGCGTACTCTGCGACGTCCCCTGTTCGGGGCTCGGCGTCCTCGGCAAGAAACCCGATCTTCGCTACCGCGCCCTCGATCGCGCGGGGGAACTTCCGCCTCTGCAAGCGGCGTTGCTTTCCGCGTCGGCGGAATACCTTGCCCCGGGGGGCAGACTGCTTTACTCCACCTGTACGCTGAACCCGAAGGAAAACCAGGCGGTGGTGGAAGAATTCCTGGCGAACGCCCCCGGCTTTCTGCGCGTGCCGTTCTCGGTCGGCGGGCTTGACGCCCCGGACGGCGAGATCACGCTCTACCCGCATCTTCACGGCACCGACGGCTTCTATTACGCCCTGATCGAGCGCCTTTGAATCTTGGAAAGGAGTTTCGGCATGGACCGTCCCCTCGACCTTCTTTCGCTTTTCCCCGAAGAACTTGCCGACCTGTTCGCGTCGCTCGGTCAACCGGCGTACCGCGCGAAGCAGGTCTTTTCGGCGTTCTCGCGGGGGCTCTCGGTCGGGGAGATCACGACGCTGCCCAAGAAACTTCGCCTGGAACTTGAATCCCGCTATCCCGACGTCACGCCGAAGATCGCACAAAAGCAGGTCTCCGCGCTCGACGGGACCGCGAAGTATCTGCTCGAACTGTCCGACGGCAACTCGGTCGAGGCGGTTTTGATGAAATACGAACACGGCACCACGGTTTGCGTTTCCTCGCAGGTCGGGTGCGCGATGGGGTGCGCCTTCTGCGCCTCGACCATCGGCGGACGCGTCCGCAACCTCTCGGCGGGGGAGATGGTCGGCGAGGTGGCGGCGCTTGCGCGTGACGCGGGCGAACGCGTCGACGGCGTCGTCATCATGGGGATCGGCGAGCCGCTCGATAACTACGACAACGTCCTGCGCTTCCTGCGCCTGGTCAACCGTCCCGAGGGGCTCGGGATCGGCTACCGTCATATCTCGCTTTCGACCTGCGGCGTCGTGCCGAAGATCTACGACCTCGCCAAAGAGGATCTGCCCATCACCCTGTCGATCTCGCTCCACGCCTCCGACGACGCAAGGCGCTCGAGCATCATGCCGGTCAACCGGAAATGGAACCTCGACAAACTGCTCTCCGCCTGCGCTTCGTATTTTGACGCGACGGGGCGGCGCATTTCGTTTGAATACACGCTGATCGCGGGCGAAAACGACACGCAGGACGAGGCGAAACGGCTCGCGGGTCTTCTCAAACTGTACCTTCCCGATCGTCCGCTCCACGTCAACCTGATCCGGCTGAACGAGGTGAAAGAGACCGGGTATAAGACCCCGGACGAAGGGGCTGCCCGTCGGTTTGCGGAGACGCTCAACCGTCTCGGCGTGACCGCGACGGTGCGCCGCCGCCTCGGTTCCGACGTCAACGCCGCCTGCGGGCAACTCAGAAGACAGAGCGCCGCGAAGCGCGGGGAGGGTTCGCCGTGAGGGGCGTCGTCGTCAAGGGGCTGGGCGGGCTGTTTGAAGTCCTGACCGAGAACGGCAGGATCGCCTGTCGCGCCAGAGGAACGCTCAAACGCGACGAAGAGAAAGTTTTGATCGGCGACCGCGTCGAACTCGACCGTCCCGACGGGGAATACGTCATCGCGAAGGTGGATCCGCGCAAGAACTCGCTGATCCGTCCGCCGATCGCCAATCTCGACGCGCTCTACTGCGTCATCGCCGCCGCGCGTCCCGCGCCCGCGCTCGAAACGCTGGACAAATTGCTCGCCATCGCGGAAAACAAATCGGTTCGCGCAGCGATCGTCGTTACCAAGACCGACGGGGATAAGGAAGCGGCGGAAACCTACGCCGCGCTCTACCGTCAGGTCGGCTATCCCGTCTTCTCGGTCTCGTCGCTCTCGGGCGAGGGGATCGACGAACTCAAAGCGGATCTGACGGCGCAACTCGCCTCGGGCGGCACCGCCGCGTTCGCAGGCGCGTCGGGCGTCGGGAAATCGACGCTGCTCAACCGACTGCTCCCGGGCGTCTCGCTCGAGACCGGGGAGATCAGTCGCCGCGTCGAGCGGGGAAGACACACCACCCGGCACGTCGAACTGTTCCCCGAGGGGGGCGGGTTCGTCGCCGACACCCCGGGCTTCTCGATGCTGGATTTCGCGCGCTTCGACTTCTTTTCGCTTTCGGAACTCTTCGACGCGTTCCCCGAGTTCGGCTCCTACCGCGGCAAGTGCCGCTACGCCGACTGCACCCACACGGGGGAGGGTCCCGACGAGTGCGCGGTCGCCCGCGCCGTTCGGGACGGGCAGATCCCGCAGTCCCGCCACGACAGTTACCGCGCTCTCTTCGCCACACTCAAAAACAAAACAGACTGGTAAAAAGAAAAACGGGAGCCGGAACGCTCCCGTTTTTTTTATTTTGCCGGATCAGTTTGCGTAGGGCGAGTAGAGTTCGGCGACTTCTCCTGCGCTCTTCACGACCTGATAGACGTTTGCCGTCGCTACTTTGCAGGCGGCAAAGCGTTCGCTGCCGACGTTCCCTTTGGAGTCGGCGCCGATCGAGAGGTGATTTGCCGACGGCGTCACGACCGTGCCGGAGGCGTCGGATCTGGCGACCTCGGAGCCGCTCCGGTAGAGGATCAGGACGCTGCCGTCAAAGGTGGCGACGAGATGCACCCATTCGCCGATTTCAAGCGCGGTGCTCACGTTGATCCAGTCGGCACCGATCTTGATCCAGAAGTTCATCGTTCCGTCCGAGGTGTACTCGAATCCGAAGCCGCCGCCCTCCTGGTTGGAGAACGGAGAAACGTAGTCGGAGGCAGGCTTTGCGTCCATACACAGATAGGTCTCGAAGGTAAAGGCGTGGATCAGAGAGGACTGATAGGACGCGATCCCGTCGAACTCGTAAGCGTCGTCGCTCCCGTCAAACACGGCGTAATAAGCGTCCCGCGTTTCGTCGTAGGCAGTCGTGGGAGAGCCGGCTTTCCGCAATTCGCAACCTGAGATCGCGTCGGTCGCCGCGCCGTTTTCACCGAACTGTGCGGAGAAAACCTGAGGGATCGCCTCGGGCGTCGAGAAAGTGAAGACCAGCGGTTCGCCTTCGTTTTCCCACGACGTGACCGGAATGATGCGCACCGTATAGGTAACGCCCGGTTCGAGGTTGGTGAAGGGCAATTTCAAAGTTTCAGGGGCGGGGAACAGGAACCCGCAGTCAAGACGGTAGACAGCGTTGACGAACGTATCGCCTTTCCGGATTTCGCACCGGTAGTGCTGAACGTACGCGCCGTTCGACACGCGCGGGAAAAGGAAGGTCGCGGACGATTGGTTGATCGAGACTTCGGTAACGGAGGCGTCGTCGGCAAACGCAGGAATGATCTCGGTGTTCGCGCGATCGTCGGTGCAGGTGAATTTGGCAGGGTCGCCGACGCAGAGAAGGATCGGATCAATTACGGCTACGCCGGTCCCGACGTCAAACGCACGCACGAGGATCCGATCGAACGCGTCGACTTCAATCACGTAGTATTTCCCGGGATCGTAGAGTTCACCCGAGATCTCCGCCATCGACCAACCGCCCTCGTTTCCGATGGCGAATACCGTCTTGCTCGTCACGCCTGCAAGATCCATACCCCATTCGCGGCAGGAACCCGTGTTGAGGGCGGTATAGTCGCCCTGCCACACCGAGCGGGGATCGTTGATGGGGAAGTGCGAGTGCCCGGCAAAGTCGACCACCTGCGGATACTGCGAGAAGACGGGAGAAAGGTTCTTGACGCCCCACTCGTCTTCACTGCCGTAAACGGTGTCGTACGGGGGATGATGCTGGAAAACGAAGATGGGCTTCTTTCCGGTCGGATCGTCGGCGGCGGCGGCAGCAAGTTCGCCCTCAAGCCACGCGATCTTCGCGTTGTCAAAGCCGTCGTAGTGGCTCGGAGACATCAAAATAAAGTGGTAACCCGCGATCGTGATGTGCCGGTCGGCGGACTCGTACCCCGACGCCGAGAGGTAACGGGATACGGCGTACTGCGGTTCGGGCCAGAATTCGTGGTTGCCGAGCACCGCCTGCGCCTCGGTTCCGGTCCTCGTGTATTCGTAGAAATCGGAGAAGAAGCGGTTGAGTTCGGACTCCTTCCCGCGGTGCGCGATATCACCGACGATGAACACGCCGTCCAGCGCTTGGTATTTCGCGTGGTTGTCACTGTATTCGTAGGCGTCGGTCAGCAACGCGTGGAATTTGTCGTCCTGTTCGCTCACCGATTCCGTATAATGAACGTCGCTCGCGACGATGAAACGAAGGATCGGGACGAACGCGGCGGCGTTGCTCACGCCTCCGAACGCCTTCGAGACCGTGATGCGGTCCGCCGTCGCGTAGCGGATGCCCGCGCCGTCCTCGACGAATGCGTTTAAGTAGACCGGCGTATCGAAATGCTCGTTTTTGATCCCGGCGATTTTGACCGCCGCCCAGTAGCGTCCGGCGGGCGCCTCGACGGTTTCGCCGTCGGCGATCACCGCGGAATAAACGACGGTCGTATCAACGACGGTACAGCCGGCCCCGCCCACCGTCGGATTTGTGTTGGTCTTCGAGAAAACGAAGCCCACGCGGGTATACTTGAGAGAACCCACCGTGAACAGGAACCGGAGAGCGGTCTCGTCGGATTCGATGTTATCGGTTTTGACCGTCTGGAAACGGAGATCCGCGATCTCCGCTTCCGGCTCGCCGGCGGACACGCGAAAAACGGGGAACAGCGAAGCGACAAGGATCAGGACCGCCGCAAATACGACGGTCAGCAAAAAGGATTTCTTTTTAGCGGTTTCTCTGAACATACATAACTCCTTGTCCGGATCCCCTCCCTCGGGGGAGATCCCATATCAAACTGACGGTATGCTTTTCACGGGGCGCAGGGCGCGCCCGCGTAATCTTAGATTTTCATTATACAACATAATCCGCCGCTTGACAAGACCTTTTGCGGATTTTCCGCCTTCCCGGCGCGTCCGCTTGACAAGCGGGGGCGTTTGTGCTACACTATTCCCGCAGTTTTCCCAAAAAATGAATTAGGAGGTAGATCTATGCCAAAAGAAACCGGCCGGACGAAACTCGTTCGCGCGGCGATACTCGAACTCCTGTCCGAAAAGAAGGACTGGAACGAGCGCCAACTCCGGCAGGCTTGTTACGGGAAACTCGCGGAAAACGACGCTGACGAAAAGGAGACGCAGCGCCTGAAGGACAGCATCCGTCGGATCGTTTCGCAGATGCAGGCTTCGGGAGAATTGGCTCTCGCAAAGCGGGAGACCACCCGGAAAAAGGGAGACGCGACCGAAAAGGGCGGGGAGGAGACGGCAAACGCCGCGACCCCTTCCGACGCGCCCGCACCGTCCCCCGAGAAGGAGCAGGAGCCCGAGACGGCTCTCTCCGAGCCCGACGATGCGAAAACTGATGATACCGCCCTTCAAAAGGCAACTTCCCCCGCCCCCGAGAGGGCGAAGCGGGAGGAGCGTCCCACCGTCAGAATGCCCAAGGCAAAGCAGATGAACGAATTCCTTTCGGGCGCCTTGAAAGAGGACGTACCCGAAAAGGGAGAAACGCTCGTCGAGCGCGCCGTTTCGTTTTTCGGAGTTTCGGGGGAACAGGTCAACGGAGTCCGCGGACTCGTGATCCAATGTTTGAAGGACTGGACGGCAAACGGTTCCGCCCTCTTTGATAAGAGCGTCGGCTACCGCAAAGCGCCGCCCGCAAAGACGGTCGAGACGACCGAAACGTCCGCCCCGGCGCCCGTTCCCCAAACGAAGGAGGCCGCACCCGAACCGAAACCCGCACCCCTCCCGCAGGTTGCCGTCAAGCGCGTCGCAAGACCGGCGAAGACCGAAGCAAAGTCGCGCAAGACCGACGGGGAAGCCAAGCGGGGGATCTCGCGCCTCGTGATGAACGAGAACCGCTTCGCCGAGCAGATCAATCGCGCCGGCGGCGCGTTCTTCACCGAGTTCGTCGCCCGGCTGTTTGAGGCGTATTACGCTTCGCACGGCGTGACCGTTTGCGGACGGTACGTCGTCGACGGCTCGGACGACAAGGGCGTCGACGTGATCCTGCAGACCGTGGACGAACTCGGACTCGGGGACGTCGTGCTGCTGCAGGCGAAGACCCGCTCTTCGGGTCAGGTCACGCTCAAGGAGTTGCGCGAGTTCTACGGTGTGATGGCGGCGGAGAAAGCCGATCACGGACTGTTCGTCACCACCTCGACCTTTACGACCGACGCCGTGACCTTCGTCCGCGCGCATCCCGACCTTGCCGCCGTCGACAAGTACAAACTCTTTTCGCTCGCCACCCGTCTCGGGATCGGGCTGATCGGAGAGGGCGGCGCGCTTACGGTCGATCCCGCGCTTTTCGGTTAAACCAAAATACCGCCTGTGCCGTTTCCGGTGCAGGCGGTATCTCTATGCCCGGCGTCGCCGGGATTTCTTATTGCAGGTTCTCGAACACCTTGACGCCCCAGGTCGTGACCGCGATATACAGTCCGACCGACGCGGCGGCAAGAATGGCGGACAGGATGATCCCGACCCACAGAGCCGAGAGCGGAATGAGGAGAGCCGCGACGAACATCAGGGTGGGGAACGCGAAGCCGGAGAGCAGAGCCAGAACGATCCCCAGCCCCTGCTTGATGACCGTGATCTCGCTCGTCCAGTGGATGTTCGGCGTCAGCAGTCCCAGCGTCAGGTCGTAGAGCGAAAGGAAGACCGTGAACAGGACCGGCAGAACGAAGACGAACACCGCGCTCGTGACCGAGACGGTCCCGCGCAGCGCGATCACGCTGAGGAGCGAGGCGAGAAGGACGGCGGGAACGGTAAAGAGCAGGTGGTTGCCTGCCTTCGCGAGCAGGACGGTCTTGGTCGGCACGGGCAACGAACGGATCACGTCGATCCCGGTCCCCTCGAGCGACACCGACGGCGCAGAGATTGCGTTCATCGAACCGGTGATGCAGATCACGATCGTCAGCCCCATTCCGATCAGATCGGGCGTCGCGCGTCCCGTCTGAAGCAGAACGTCGGCGATTTCCGGCCCCTTCACGAGCAGGAAGATGCCGAGAGCGGGCAAGAGAACCGTCGAAAGCCCGAGGTTCAGCATATACCCGGCGTTGGCGGTGAAGCGTTTCGCCTCGCGGAGCAGAGCGGTCAGCCAGAGCGGACGCATCTTCACCGCTTTTTCCCTGTACTCCTTTTTGGTCGAAGACGCGGGCGTGGTCGCGATCTTGAGGAAGGTGCGGTCAAGCACGTAATAGGTCAGGACGACCGCGGCGACCACGACGGCGGTCACGATCAGGCAGGGAAGAAGCCGTCCCTCGCCGACCAGACCGATCAGCCGGATGAACGCCTTGCCCTTGATCGCGTCGCTGTCAATTCCCTCGGGATTGGTCATGATCCCCGTAACGACGTCTACACCTTTGAAGTAGACGACGTAATAGAGGACGATGAAGGCAAGCGCGAGCAGGACCGTCAGGAAACTCTTACTCTTCAGTTTCGTCGTGATCTTTGCGACCACCCAGCCGAGAAGACACGAGAGGACGAAAACGGCAAGAGAGATCAGAACGGTCAGCAGCAGTCCGCCGAACAGAGCCGACACCGAAAACGGCGCGACGATCAAGCGGACGATCCACGCGGGGAGCATGACCACCGCCGAGAACATCAAGCCCATCAGGTACACCCCGAGCAGCCGGGCGAACAGAATGTAGCGCACAGGGATCGGGAGCGAGAGCAGAAGGTCGTTGTCCTTCCCCTGGTACAGTCCCGCGAACGTGTTGAACACGCTGCCGAACACGCCGAGGATCAGGGCGATCAAAGCGAAGATGTCGAAATAGAGCCAG
>JAEEGL012384921.1_pt1 | contig 33682 bp, 27 predicted proteins | sample 9134231 | NCBI WGS metagenome assembly JAEEGL01 (sample SAMN16246548, study PRJNA631951) | gut metagenome | biome: gut microbiome; feature: rumen; material: fiber-attached | host: Bos | place: Iran: Karaj | collected 2018-10 | reverse complement strand
CTGGAGTCCTTGTACTTGTGCGTTGCACGGAGGATCGTTACGATCTCCTTCTCGGTGGGGAGGGGGATGGGGCCGGAGACCCTGGCACCCGTACGCCTTGCCGTGTCAACGATCTTCTCTGCGCTCTGGTCGATGAGCTCGCACTCATAGGCCTTGAGCTTAATGCGGATCCTGTTGTTTGCCATTTTTAACTCCTTCCAATTTTTCACGGAATCGCCGTGCCGTATTATTGCGGAGCGTATCGTTCCTCTGTATTCCCCTATATAATAGGTAGGCACAGTTCAACTTTCGCCGCTCCCGGCAGTACACTCACCCGTGTGTTTTCATATACAAAAACTTATCGGGCGGTTTCCCGCCATGCTCCCGATTGGAGCCGCCCCCTTAAAAGTTACCCGGTTGGCGACCGGCAATCTCCCAAGAGGACAACACTCGCTGCATCCGATTGACTTTTAGCTGCTCCCGTTACACAGGATGTGGGAACAGTTGGCATCAAAAGCCGCACATTGCGCAAGCTTATTTATTATACATGTTTTTATCTGTTTTGCAATACCTTTTTTTCATTTTTCCAAATATATTTTTCAATGCACACGCAGCCGCGTGTTTCGCGGCTGCGTGCATATCCTGTTCGTTTTTGAAAATATATTTTACCCGGCTTTATTTCCCTTTCCAAGCGCTCCGGGATCCTTTATGAGTACTGACTGCAGCAGCGTGCCGAGCACTCCGCAGCAGACCAATTCCCCAACGAAAACGCATGCGGCCGTGATAAGCAGCGCGGCGCCGACGGAATACTGCGCAAGAGCCTCGTCAAGGCCGTAGAAGTAATAGACCACGAAGGGAACGATCAGGGTGTTTGAGAGTATCGGCGGTATGGAAGCCGCAAATCTGTATTTGCGCAGGAGATACGTTCCGACCGCGCCTATCAGCGTTGCGAGCGAGCCGAAAACGACGTCCCACGGGGCTGCTGCGGTGATCACGTTGGATATCAAGCAACCTATCGCAAGGCCGGGTATCGCCGCGGAGGTAAAAAAAAGGAAGCACAGTCAGCGCTTCCGACAGTCTGAATTGTATTAGATTCTGCCCGGAAAGCCCCAACTGCGCGCTGATAAAAGTCAGCACAACGTACAGAGCGGCGATCACCGCGCCCTGTGCGAGAAACTTTGCGCTGTAATGCTTTGTTTTCTTTTCCTTCGTTTTTCGGTATCTTCGGTTTTATCGGTCTTCCCCGGTCAGGAAAACGGTCATCTGTTATTGTCCCTTCGCTGGAACTGCATTATCCCGCGCTTTTTTTCCGGCGGGGGAAGCATTATCCTGATCGCCGAATGGATGTTCTGCACGACTATATCGTGCCCCGCTTCGACCAGCTCGCCGTCGAGCATCCAGTCTACCGGCTCGTCGAGTATGAATCTCACCTCGCTGCAGGAGTACCGGTGCATGAGCTCGCAGTTATCGAAATCGGCCGTGGAGAGCGCATGGGCGATCTTGCTGACCTCTATCGCGTTTTCGGGATAGTTGATGAGCATTACCTCGAACAGCCCGTCGTTCAGATCGACGTGCGTGCGCCTTGAATAGTTTATTACGCCCGCAACGCTCGGGGTGTTGCTTACCGAAACGAAAGCGTAATCATCCGTCAGGATCTCGCCGTTTATCACCGCGCTGGTATGGGTCGGCTTGATATTTGCGATGGAATTCATACCGCTGCCGAGGTAAGCGAGAAACCCCAGCGCGTTCTTCGATTCCTGCGGGGTGGAATAGCTGATATCGGTGAAAGCGCCGAACGAAGCGAGATACGCGTAGTGCCGCCCGTTAAAGCAGCCGACGTCGATCTCCGAGGGCACGCCGTTGACCGCCGTATCTATGAGCAGATCCTGCCTTTTCGGAAGACCGAGCGCGTTTGAAAAATCATTGGTGGAGCCTGTCGGGATGTAGCCGATGATCGGGCGGCTCTCCTTTTCGAGCATCATGACGCCGCGGATGACCTCGTTGATGGTGCCGTCTCCGCCGCTGCATATCAGCAGTTCATTGTCCGCGCCGTATTCGGCGGCTATCCTCGTAGCGTCGCCGCGGCAGGTGGTGGTAAGGGCGAGCGTTTCAAAGCCCTTCCGCGAGAGCGCGTCGATAACGGGCGCAATAAAGCTCATCGCGCGCATATTGCCCGATTTGGGATTGACTATCAGGAGCGCTTTTCTGCGCTCCCCCTTTGTGAAATCGGTTTTAAGCGTTTCGGTCTCCATACTTCGGTCACGGTCCGTAAATGAACTGATGTATCCATTGTTTGTTCTTTTCAAGATCGATATGGATAACGGCCATCTTGCCTTCGTAAGCGTAAGACCACGAGCCCGGGCAGGGTATGGTGCCCTTCTGCGGAGTGGTGAAATTGCTGCCGAATACCACGCCTACGCCCATGGAGATCATATCCCACGGGGTCATGTTGGTCTCGACGTAATCCATAAGGCGGTATATGAGCGACGTGAGCGCCGCTACGTCCTTTTCCTGCTTTGCGCGGGTAAAGAACGCGCTCATGACAGACCTCTGCCTCTCCGTTCGGGACCAGTCGCCGTTGCCGATAGTCCTGTTCCGGCAATGCGCAAGCACCTGCGCGCCGTTCATATGCGCCCAGCCGAGCTCATCCCTGTGAACGGGATCGGAGGGATGTATCGTATTGTAATACTCCTCCTCCTCCACGGTAAGGGGTATGTCGAGCCCGCCGAGCATATCGACGATCTGTACCATGTTCTCGAAATCCGTCTTCATATAGTACTGGATATCGAGCCCGAGATTGCTGTTGATCGTATTGATGGCAAGACCGACTCCGCCGAACCTGTATGCGGCGTTGATCCTGTTCCAGACGTTTCGGCCGGGAATGTACATCCAGGTGTCGCGCAGCACGGAGATCGCCTTGACTGTCCTCGTTTTCTGATTGTACGAAACGATCAGCATAACGTCGGAACGGCCGGTTTCCTCGGAGCTTCTCGCATCCTCGCCGAGCACCAGGATATTGAGCACGTCGGGATCTATCGCGTTCTCGATGTAGATGGGATCGGGATAGATCATGCTGGGATCCAGCGGATCATCGTGATCCTGCGTGATATCGTCGGGATCGCCGCTGATAATAACTATGCCGGGCTCGGGCGTAACTATTCCGTACGGCGGAACGGTGGGCTTGGGCACCCGCTTGATCGCGCCGACGCTCATCCTGTACATTTTGAACAGGGTGAACCCTCCCAGGCCAAGAATGAACAGCGCGATAAGCGCAAGCACGATGACCAGTATCTTCTTGCCTGTGGACAGTTTTTTCTTCTTTTTTCCGGGTTTTTCTTCCGCTTCTTCGATCGGATACTCTTCAGCAAGCTCCGCCGCTTCCGTTTCTTCGGCGAGCTCTTCCGCAAGAAGCTCTTCTATTTCCGACAGTTCTTTTTCTTTCATTTCCGCCTCCGGTGAAATTGCCCCCAATCCCTCCGGTAAGGTCTTATTTTTCATAGCCCATGGGATTGCCGGACTGCCAGCGCCAGGTATCCTCGCACATCTTGTTTATGTCGCGCTCCGCTTTCCAATGAAGGAGCCTTTCGGCCTTGGCGGGATCGGCATAACAGGTGGGGATATCGCCCGCGCGCCTCGGAGCAAACTCATACTTCAATTCCTTGCCGCAGGCCTTTGAAAACGCCTCTATGACCTCAAGCACGGAATAGCCGTTGCCGGTGCCTATATTGAACACCTCGCAGCCGGACTTGCCGACAATGAATTCAAGCGCCTTTATATGCGCAACGGCAAGATCGGTCACGTGTATGTAATCCCTTATGCAGGTGCCGTCGCGGGTGGGATAATCGCTGCCGTTGACGAAAAGCTTCTCCCGTCTTCCGGTGGCAAACTGTGCGACGTAGGGCAGAAGATTGTTCGGTATGCCCAGGGGATCCTCCCCTATCCTGCCGCTCTCATCTGCTCCGATCGGGTTGAAATACCTCAGGAGCACCGCGCCGAGCTCTTTGTTGGCCTTTGCGGAATCGCGGATGATGACCTCCGACATATGCTTCGTCATGCCGTATGGGTTCGTGCAGGCGCCGGTCGGCATATCCTCGCGAAGGGGCATGACGTCCTGCTCGCCGTAGACCGTTGCGGACGAGCTGAAAACAATGTATTTAACGCCGTTTTCAGCCATCTTTTCAAGCAGCGCCATGGTGGACGTAAGATTGTTCCTGTAATAGAGCAGGGGCTTTTCAACGGATTCGGGCACGCATTTCAGACCCGCAAAATGGATGACGGCGTCCACCTTTTCCTCTTTGAAAAGCTTATCCAGCGCCTCGCCGTCGCATACGTCCATCTCATAAAAGCCCACCTTCCTGCCGCCGAGCTCCTCGATCCTCTTGAGCACGCTGCGCGAGGAATTGACGAGGTTATCCGCAATGACGACCTCGTGGCCGGCGCGCATCAGTTCAACGGCGGTGTGGGAGCCGATATAGCCGCAGCCGCCGGTAAGCAGCACTTTGAGCTTATTTGACATCGGAATATACCTCCGGCTTAAGTATGCCTATATAGGGCAGGTTGCGGTATGCGTCCGCGTAATCGAGGCCGTAGCCCACGACGAACTCATCGGGAACGATGAACCCGAAATAATCGGGAGTGATCTCACAGGTGCGGCGCTCGGGCTTATCAAGCAGGCAGGCGATCTTGAGCGAAGCGGGGTTCCTCGTATTGAGCAGCCTCGTAAGGTGGTTCAGCGTATTGCCGGAATCCATGATATCCTCAACGATAATGACGTGCCGCCCCTCGATCGATTTATCGATATCCTTCTTGATGCGGACAATGCCGTGGGAGGTCATGCCGTCCTCATAGCTGGATACCGCCATGAAATCCATCTCCATGTAATCCCCGATCTCCTTGCACAGATCCGCGAAGAAGGGTACTGCGCCCCTTAAAATGCAGACCATGAGCGGATTCTTGCCGGCATAGTCGCGGGTGATCCTCGCGCCCATTTCCCTGACCTTGGCTTTGATCTGCGCTTCCGTGAGGAGAACTTCTTTGATATCGTTCTCAAGCCCCATTTTGTTGATCATAATGAACCTCCCGACTAGTATTTGCGGTATTATTCTTTTTCGGCCTGCCCGAGGAACTGCGCCCTGAGCATCCTGGCCGTGTTTTCATCGACCTTCGTGCTTTCCGAAGCGGCGTAGCCCGTTACGAAAAGCACTTCGCTGCCGCAGGCGATAAGCGGGATCTCGTCGCGCTTTGTGCGATCCACCTTGCGGTCAATAAGATAATCCTTCAGTTTCTTCTTGCCCGGCGCACCGACCGGATGGAACCTGTCGCCGTCGAGCCTCGTCCTTATAACGGGGGGATACTCCATCGCGTCGACCTTATCCATATCGAGGAACGCGACGCCGGGATCCTTTGTGAAGCCCTCCGTGCCGTTGGTAATATCGACCTTGAAAAGACCGAGCGGGGTGCTGATCAGCCCGGGCTTTAACGGTATCGTAAACGCTTCCGCCCTCGTGATCCTGCCGAATTTGATCAGGTCGTAGCTGGTCCACGCCTCCACCTTGGGAAGCGTGAGCATAGCGCCGGTGCGCGCTTCAAGCAGCTCTATGACGGCTTCAACGTGGACGCGCTCTATATCAACGAGAGCGCCCGCTTCAGCCAGCGCCATACGGATGACCCTCGTCTTGATCGGATAAGGCAGAGCAGCGATCTTCTCCCTAAGGAAGCCGTCGCCGCTTCTGGTCTGTTCAAGAGCCTTTTCCGCCTCCGTGGAAAGATACGCTTCATCCTGCGCGAGCAGATCGGCCATGCCGCAAAGGGTGGGCACGATGGCGGGGTTAATGTGTTTTTCGAGATACGGGACGATATCGAGCCTGACGCGGTTTCGAGAGCCCTCGGGAATGAGGTTGGTTTCGTCCGTTCTATACAGTATGCCCTCCGTTTCGAGGAAGGCCTCGAGCTCCTCCTTGCGGCAGCTCAAAAGCGGCCTTATCAGCATATCCCTCTTCGGCTTCATTCCGGTAAGCCCCGAAAGACCGCTTCCCCTTATTAGGTGGAGCATTATGGATTCCGCGTTGTCATCCATATGATGCGCGGTCGATATCACTCCGCAGCCGGTTTTTTTCGCCGTTCTTTCAAGGAATTCGTACCTGAGCATCCTTCCGGCCGTCTCTATGGACAGACCGTTTTCACGGGCATAAGTGGGAACGTCTGCCGTTTCCGAATAAAAATTGACGCCCATCTCCTCGCAGAGGTTGCGGCAGAAGAGCTCATCCTCCTCTGCTCCGACTCCGCGTATGCCGTGATTGAAATGCGCCGCGCGTATGTTCCAGCCGTACTTCGGCGCAAGCCTTGTGAGCAGCTTCATAAGCGCGACCGAATCCGCGCCGCCGGAAAGACCGATCAGCACCGACTCGCGCGCGGGAAGCAGCCCGTTTTCGTTAATGAATCTTTCGACCTTTTCCTGCAGATCGGTCGCCTCCTGTTCGAGCGCCGCGGTGTTCGCGTCTCCCGGGACGTCCTCTGCGAAAAGCCTGCGGTCTGTGATCTCGCTCATAGCTCGGCTCCTTTCGCGTAGTCAGTATTTGTGAGGATACTGCTTCAATTATATTGTACAACATTCTATCGGAGATTGCAACGGGAAGCGCTGAAATCGTTGCTCTTTACCTGCTTTTCTGATATAATCACATCATAAATACACGGAGGGCGAGCAGATGATAATAATCCCCGCAGACGACCGCATAGAGGACTGCATATCTATCAGGCGCAAGGTATTCGTTGAAGAGCAGGGCGTTCCCGAGGAGCTTGAGATCGATTCGTTCGACGAACCCGGTTCCGGATGCTTTCATTTTCTTATGCTGGAGCCCGGCAGGCATGAAGCCCTGCCCATAGGCACCTTCCGCGCTTATTATGAGGATGAAACGACCGTTCATCTGCAGCGCTTCTGCATACTGAAAGAATACAGGGGCAAGGGATACGGCAGAGCCGCGCTCGATTACGTCAAGGCGCATTTTGCAGCGGGCGGAGCAAGGAAGATCACTTTCGGCGCTCAATGCTCCGCGATCCCCTTTTATGAAAAATGCGGCTGCGTATGCGTTTCGGAAGTGTTCCTTGACGCAGGCATACCGCATAAGAAGATGGATCTGATCATCTGATGGAATAAACCGGCCCGGGCGCATACTCCCGGGCCGGTTTATTGATACTTACGTTTTATTCTTCTTTTTCTCCTGTCAGCTTTGTCAGCATATCGATGTAAATGCCGTCTGCGTCGCGCAGCCAGTTTTCCCTGGCGGCGTTGGCACTTTTTGCGTCGGGCAGATGAAGCTTCATCTCAAAAACGGTGTTCTCGTTCTCAAGTATCGCAAGATCCAGCATCCACGAACCATCCGGCCTCGGAAGAGCATCGGCCGCTATGCAGTTGCTCTTTCTCACCTCGTCGCGGTGTTCGTCGGTATAGCCGATGATCTCGTCGCGAATGGATCTCGGAAGCTCTCGCTCGAAGGTTTCGACAAGCTCCTCCCCCCTGTCGGTCAAATAGAGCAGGTGCTGATCGCGCGCGGGAACGGCGATAACATACATCTCCTGCTCAAGCTCGGCCATGAGCTCGCTCATGGAGAAGAAATCCGTATCGTCAACGTTTGCCATGGCGGTATAAAGCTGCTCGCGCGAGACGGGCGTGCGGAATTTTTTTATCGTGTAGAGCATGAGCAGCTTAACCCTGCCCTGCCCCTCCGGGAAAAATGCCATATCGGGCTCCTGTGGTTTTTTGATATTATAACACAGCTTTCAAAAGAATAGAAGTGGGTTTTTAACGATCGGCTCCTTCCGATTCTTCTTGACACTTTTTTCCGCTTGGTGTACGATAGAGAAAACCAGCTTTAAAGCATCGATACGGAGTTTTTCAAATGGAACTCAAGGATTTTTTCACCGAGCACCCAAAGGTCGCTCTCGCGTTTTCGGGAGGGGCGGATTCGTCCTACCTGCTGTATGAAGCAAAGCGGCTCGCCAGGGAGGTCGCGGTCTATTACGTCAAGACCGCCTTTCAGCCCATGTTCGAGCTTGAGGATGCGCTGCGCCTTTCAAGGGAGCTTAAAGCCGACTGCCGCGTGTTGTGTTTGAACGCGCTCACCCCCGAGGTCTCATTAAACCCTCCCGACCGCTGCTATTTCTGCAAGCGCAGGCTGTTTTCGGCGATAGCCGAAAGAGCGGCGGCGGAAGGTTTTACGGCGCTTATCGACGGCACCAACGCCGACGACGCGGAGGACGACCGCCCCGGTATGGCGGCGTTAAAGGAGCTCGGCGTGCTCTCTCCCCTGCGTCTTTGCAATATAGGCAAGGCCGAGATCCGCGCCCGCTCGCGCGAAGCAGGGCTGTTCACATGGGATAAGCCGGCTTACGCATGCCTCGCCACGAGAACGCCCGCAGGAGAACGCATCGATCTGAAAGCTCTCAAACGCACCGAAGCAGCGGAAAGCGCGCTGTATTCGCTTGGTTTTTCGGATCTTCGGGTCAGGAACCGCTGCGGCGGCGCCGTGATACAGCTTCCGAAGGAACAGCTCCCGCTGGCGGTCGAAAAGCGGGATGAACTGCTTAAAGCGCTAAAGCCGGAGTATCCTTTTGTTCTGCTCGATCTGGAGGCAAGGGATGAACACTAATATCAAAAAGCTGCTCGAAGGAGTGCGCGACGGGAGCGTTTCGGTCGACGAGGCGCTGCTGGCCATAAAAACAAGGCCCTTTGTCGATATCGGCTTTGCAAAGGTCGACCTGCACCGGTCGGCCCGTCAGGGCGCGGCGGAGGTCGTTTACGGCGCGGGAAAGACCCCGGAGCAGATCGTTGAAATATCCCGGGTGCTGCTCGATAACGGGCAGCAGACGGTGCTGATCACAAGGCTCGCGCCCGAAAGCGCGGAGGAGATACGAAAAGCGCTCCCCATTGATTATCACGCTTCGGCGCGTATAGGCATTATCGGTGAGACTCCCGTCCCCTCCGGTATAGGAAGGGTGGTCGTGGCGACCGGCGGGACGAGCGACATACCCGTCGCCGAAGAAGCCGCGCTTACCGCAGAGGCGCTCGGAAGCGAGGTCGTAAGACTGTATGACGTCGGAGTTGCGGGACTGCACAGGCTGCTTTCGCATTTGGATGAGATAATGAGCGCTTCCGTAATAATAGCGATAGCCGGTATGGAGGGCGCTCTTGCAAGCGTGATAGGCGGGCTTGCCGACTGCCCCGTTATAGCCGTTCCGACGAGCGTAGGCTACGGCGCTTCGTTCGAAGGGCTCTCTGCGCTGCTTTCAATGCTCAATTCCTGCGCGAGCGGAGTCAGCGTAGTTAATATCGACAACGGCTTCGGCGCGGGATATCTCGCAAATATGATAAACCACATGGAAGTTAAGGCTTAAAATACTCAGGAAAGGACGCCTTTTTCAGGCGATCGGTCAACTATGAGAACGCTCTATTTTGACTGCTCGATGGGCGCTGCGGGCGATATGCTGAACGCCGCTCTTTATGAGCTTTTGGACGACGAGAACAAAACACTCTATATAGAGAAAATGAATTCGCTCGGGCTTGAAGGCGTATCGGTAAACGCCGATAGCTCCGTCAAATGCGGCATCACCGGCACGCATATGCGCGTTGAGATCTGCGGACTCGAGGAGGATGAGCATCATCATCACCACGAGCATGAGCATGAGCATGAACATGAGCATGAACATGAGCATGAGCACGAACACGGGCACGAGCACGGGCACGAACACGAGCACGAACATGAGCACGAGCACGAACATGAGCACGAGCACGAGCACGGGCATGAGCACGAACACGAGCACGAGCACGAACATGAGCACGAGCACGGGCACCATCATCACCACAGCGGCATGGCTGAGATCGGGCAGATGATCGAGCATATGCCCGTTTCGGACAGCGTGAAGCGGAATGCGCTCGGTGTGTACGGGCTGATCGCCGAGGCGGAGAGTCACGCGCACGGCCGCCCCGTCGACGAGATACATTTTCATGAAGTCGGTACTCTCGACGCGGTTGCGGACGTTACGGGCTTTTGCCTCCTTATGGAAATGCTCGCACCCGAAAGAGTGGTATGCTCCCCCGTTCACGTGGGAAGCGGGCACGTGCATTGCGCTCACGGGATACTGCCCGTGCCGGCTCCGGCGACGGCGTTTATACTGCGCGGCGTTCCCGTTTTCGGAGGCGGGATACCGGTGGAGCTCTGCACCCCCACGGGAGCTGCGCTTTTGAAATTCTTTGCGGAAGAATTCGGTCAGATGCCCGTTATGCGCATTGAAAACGTCGGCTATGGCATGGGCAAAAAGGATCTGCCTCAGGCAAACTGCGTGCGCGCGATGCTCGGCGAGACCGAAGAAGAAGCGGCCGAGGTCATAGAGCTCGTCTGCAATCTGGACGATATGACCGCGGAGCGTATAGGTTTTGCGATGGAAAAGCTGTTTGAAGGCGGCGCGCTCGACGTTTGGACGGCTCCCATCGGGATGAAGCGCTCCCGCCCGGGAACTCAGCTGAGCGTCCTTTGCAAAGCCGAAAAGCGCGAGGAGATGGTTTCCCTTCTGTTCCGCCACACAACCACTATCGGTATCCGGGAGCGAAGCGTCAAAAGACACGTCCTCGACCGCAGGATAAGCACCGTTCAGACCGAATTTGGCCCGGTAAGGGTGAAGGAATCCTCAGGATACGGCGTCGCCAAATGCAAATATGAATATGAAGACCTCGCCCGGATAGCCGACGAAAGGCAGCTCGCCCTTGACGAAGTCGCGGAAATGATAGACAAGGGAATGATATGAAAACAAAAAGGCCTGCTTAAGTGAGTGCTAATTAGGGATTCTAAGTATCATCACTATCCGGCTTGAATCCTGAAAAAGCATGGCGCAGGGATTGATTCCTTGCACCATGCTTTGTTTTTGCAGTTTTGGGGATCATGATCCGCGTACCGCGGATACTCCCCCCTATTGGTTTTGACGGAACGTCATTTGCATTTACCCCCTCAAGGGCGGACTTTAGCCGCCCCGTCAGGGAGTTCGTCCTACCCTTCGCAGCTTAGCTGCTCGGCGTTCCGCTTTGAAGGCAACACTGTTGCCTTCACTTAACGCTTCACGTCCGCGCGGCTCCCTTTGGTCGCAAGACTGGCGTCCGAACTTGCTCAATATCCCTTAGTTGCGCCGCATTAAAGCAGGCCTTTTTTCAGCATTCGATCGAAGCAAGGGTCACGGTTTCGTCTCGTCTTGATATCCTGAGCTCGAAGCCGGTCTCCGTCCTGCGGCGGAACACCGTAAGCATGTCTCCCTCAAAGCAGGGAGCGCGGAATATCACGTCCATCCGGCGGATATTAAAGCCCGACAGTTCCTCGTTTGAGAAGCCCGCTATGAGCACCTTGACGTAAGCGGCGTTGTTCATATGCCCGCCGACGTCGATATCGATCGATCTGACGCGGTATTCGTCCACTCTGTCGTTTTCGGAGAAATCGTCCGCGATATGGGCAAAGGCGCCCTCGCACGCGGTGGGCTTTTCGAATCTCAGCTCATCCGGGAATATCCCTTTCATTGGAACGAGCCTGTGCGTTTCGGTATTGATGATCGCCCATTCGGTCTTGCCGGTTATCACGGTCTCGCCGTCAAGGACCATTTCGTAGCTTCGGTTGGCGCGGATCTTTTCGGGCATCTCGGGCCAGGTGCGAAGCGTTACGGTCTGCGCCATGCGGGGCCGTTTTTTAAAATCAATGCGGGTCTTAACGGTCAGCCAGAATATGCCGCGCTTTGCCATCGCGTCGAAGCCCACTCCGAGGCGTTCTGCATGCATCGCGGCCATATCCATGAATACGCGGAACGTTTCATAAACGCCGATTTCTCCGGAGCTGTCCGCGCAGCCCGGGACTATCTCAAGCTCTTTTTCAAGTATCTCCTGCATATCTCGACCTTTTATCCGTTCTCTGTTTTTTCGGAAAGCACCGTGACGGTATCGTCTTTTACCATGGCGAAGCCGCCGCTGACGCGCACCCGTTTTATCTCCCTGCCGCCGGTCTTTGCCGTAACTTCGGAGCCCGGCTCCAAAGCTATCACGGCGGGGATGTGCCCGCGGAGTATCCCGACGGAGCCTCCGCCCTCGCCCGCGGCGTTATCGCAGGCGACGAGGTTTACGGATTCGCACTCCGTTTCCTCCCCCGCTCCGGACGGGGTGAGTATTTTGAGGACGAGCGGCGTCATATCACGCGCCCTCCTGCTTTGCCGCGGCGAAAACGTCGTCAATATCGCCCTTCATGAGGAAGGCCTGTTCGGGGATATCGTCGCAGTCGCCGGAAAGGATCGCCTCGAAGCCCTTTATCGTATCCTCCACGCGGACGAATTTGCCCGGCATACCGGTAAAGCCCTCCGCAACGTGGAAGGGCTGGCTCATGAAGCGCTGCACCTTCCTTGCGCGGCGCACCGTACGGCGATCCTCGGGGGAGAGTTCGTCCATGCCGAGTATCGCGATTATATCGTGCAGCTCGTTATAGCGCTGGAGCACGCGCTGCGCCTCCTTGGCTGTATTGTAATGCCTGTCGCCGACGATCTCGGGAGTGAGCATCCTCGATGCGGATTCGAGCGGAGCTACGGCGGGATAGATGCCCAGTTCCACGATCGATCGGGAAAGCACCGTCATAGCGTCAAGGTGAGTAAACGTCGTCGCGGGGGCGGGATCGGTCAGATCGTCCGCCGGGACGTATATCGCCTGAACGGAGGTGATGGATCCGTTCTTTGTTGATACTATGCGCTCCTGCAGCTTGCCCATTTCGGATGCAAGGGTGGGCTGATAGCCTACGGCGGAGGGCATGCGCCCCAGCAGCGCGGAGACCTCGGAACCGGCCTGGGTGAAGCGGAATATGTTGTCGATAAAGAGCAGTACGTTCTTATGCGAGTATTCGCGGAAATACTCCGCGATGGTCAAACCGGCAAGCGGCACGCGAAGCCTTGCTCCGGCGGGCTCGTTCATCTGCCCGAATACGAGCGAGGTCTTATTGAGCACGCCCGACTGCTTCATCTCCTGCCAGAGATCGAGCCCCTCGCGCGAGCGCTCTCCGACGCCGGCAAACACGGAGTAGCCCTCGTGCTCGAACGCGATATTACGGATCAGCTCCATTATGAGTACGGTCTTGCCTACTCCGGCGCCGCCGAACAGACCTATTTTGGAGCCCTTTGCATACGGGGTCATAAGGTCTATGACCTTGATGCCCGTTTCCAGCATCTCATCCGCGGGGACGATATCGGTGAACGCGGGCGCGCCGTGATGGATCGGCCAGCGCTTTTCGGCCTCTATCGGGCCTTCGCGGTCAATGGGAGCGCCGCTGACGTCTATCATGCGCCCGAGCGTCTTTTCTCCGACAGGCACGGAAAGCGGAGCGCCCGTATCCACGGCCTCCATGCCGCGTGAAAGCCCCTCGGTGGAGTGCATGGCGATGCACCTGACGTCGCCGTTGCCGATCTGCTGGAGCGCTTCAAGCAGCAGAGTGCCGTTTGAAGTTTCCACCTCAAGCGCGTTGAATATCTCCGGCGTTTGAGAGAGCACGGGGAACGTCACGTCGACGACGGGGCCCATTATTCGGGTTATCAGTCCTTTCCCTCCGCGAGGCATTTTGATTCTCCTTAATATGAATAGTGGTTTTCTCCGGATGTTTCGATAACGCTTTCGGTCACGCTCGCCTGGCGGCGGCGGTTGATGGCCGTTTCAAGCAGCTGCGCGGACTTCATGGCGTTATCGTAAGCCGAGCGCATTGCCATAAGCGTCGCCGCCTGCGCGCCGGAGGCGCAGGATAAAAGCAGCGAGTACACGTCCGCGGCGAGGCATACGGGTATCAGCCGTTTTCTAACGGTCTCGGCGTCCGGTATGAACAGAGTCCTGTCGTCGTCAGAAATCTCCCCGCTCTCAAAAGGAAGGAACTCCCTTACGCACGGGGTCTGCTTCATCATGTTCACGAACCGCTGAAAGACAAAATCCGCCCTTGCTATGGCGCCGCTTTCATAAAGCTCATAGAGCTTTTCGGAAAGCTCCCTTGCCTGATCGAAATCGGGAACGTCGGAAACGGCGACCGAGAACAGCGTTTCTATGCCTTTTTCACGGCAGTACTCCTCCGCCATCCTTCCGCAGACGATAACGGCGCGATCGCCATTTTCCTCCTTTAGAACGGAGGAGAAAAACGAGAAAAGCTCATGGTTGTAGCCGCCGCAGAGCCCTCTGTTGCCGGAGAGCAGCACCAGCGCGCGCACTTCACGGCCGTCGGTTTTTTCATCCTCGCCCGCGCGTTCGCTTCTTTGCGCGGCAGAGGCCGCTGCTGCCAGCAGCTCGCGCGAGGAGGCCGCATACTGCGACACGGCGTTGAGCTGCGCCCCCGCTCTTGCATACTTAGCAGTAGCCGCGGTGCGCATGGCTCCGGCAAGCTGGCCCGTTGTGCGGACGCTTTTAAGGCGCTTTTTCAGTTCGCGCATGGTAGGCATCAGCTCACCTCCGCGTAGGCCTTCAGCGCGCCGCGCACCTCGGCTTCAAAGGCGGGATCCATCTTTGCGCCGGACTCGAGCCTTTCCTTGATGCGGGGACATTCGTTTTCAAAGTATTCGTAGAGCCCTTTTTCAAAGCTCTCCATGTTTTCGGGATCGACGGCGTTGGCAAACCCCTCCGAAACCGCGTAGATGATCAGCGCCTGCTGCCAATCGGCAAGCGGATCGCATCTGCGCTGACGCAGCGCGCGCATCATCCTGACGCCCTTATCAAGCACTTTTCTGGTGCTCTCGTCAAGATCGGAGCCGAATTGCGCAAAGGTGTTGAGCTCCCTGTACTGCGCGAGCTCCATCCTCAGCTTGCCCGAGACCTGCTTCATCAGCTTCGTCTGCGCGGCGGAACCGACTCGGGAAACGGAGAGTCCGACGTTTACCGCCGGGCGCTGGCCCTCGTTATAAAGATCGGTCTCGAGGAATATCTGACCGTCCGTGATGGATATGACGTTGGTTGGGATATAGGACGAGATATCGCCCGCCTGAGTTTCGATTATCGGGAGCGCCGTTACGGAGCCGCCGCCCGCCTCGGGGGCAAGCCTCGCGGCGCGTTCAAGCAGCCTCGAATGAAGGTAGAATACGTCGCCGGGATATGCCTCGCGTCCGGAGGGGCGATGCAGCAGGAGCGAAAGCTCGCGGTAAGCGACGGCATGCTTCGAAAGATCGTCGTAGACTATAAGACAATCCCTGCCGGAATACATGAAGTATTCGCTCATGGCGGCCCCGGCGAACGGGGCTATGTACTGCATCGAGGCGGAGCTCGAAGCAGGCGCGGAAACTATCGTTGTGTACTCCATGGCGCCGTGTTTTTCGAGCTTGGAGCGGATCTCCGCCACGGTGGAATCCTTCTGTCCGATGGCAACGTAAATGCAGGCGACGTTCTTTCCCTTCTGGTTGATTATCGCATCGACCGCAAGGGCGGATTTGCCCGTCTGGCGGTCGCCTATTATAAGTTCGCGCTGACCGCGGCCGATCGGAACGAGCGCGTCGACCGCCTTGATGCCCGTATGCAGGGGCACGTTGACCGACTGTCTGTCGGGGATGCCGGGCGCTTTGAATTCTATCGGGCGCCGGACGGTCCCTCTTATACGATCCCTGCCGTCGATCGCTTTGCCGAGCGGATCGACCACGCGGCCGAGCAGTTCTTCGCCTACGGGCACGCTCGCGATCCTTCCGACCCTTCTGACGCGGCTGAGGGTCTCAATCTTTTCATATTTTCCGAACACCACGCAGCCGATCCTGTCGGGTTCGATATCAAGTATCATTCCGCGCTCGCCGCATTCGAACTCGACCACCTCGCCGTACATGATATCGGCGAGACCGTCAAGGCGGCATATGCCGTCGGAAACGGAGAGCACGCGGCCGAGCTGGAAGGAATCGACCCTCTGCTCGGCGTCCATAACGCCCTCATACATCGAAGCCGCGATATCCTCCGGAGTGACGTGCTGCGGCAGGGGGCGTTTTACGAGATCGCGTTCAAGGTGATAAAGCCTGTTTTCAACGGTGCAGTCGTAGACCGTGTCGCCGATCCTGAGGCGAAGGCCGCCGATCAGCTCCGGATCGACCTTGACCCAGAACGAGGGCTTGCCCTCGACCTTGTCAAGCAGGGAGTTCGCCCGCTCGCCTATCCTGTCGACAAGCTCCTTATCGAGCGGGAACGCGGAGGTTAGCGTGACGTAAAGCACGTCGTGGTGCATCAGATAGCACATATCGCCCGGAGTCAGGCGGATCATTTCGAGTATCTTTTCGGCGAGCTCCGGCTCCATAGCGCGGATCATGGATATCTGCGGTTCCTCTTTGAAGAGCTCGCGCACCCTGCGGCAAAGCTCCTTCACGGCCTTTTCGCGCGCCTGTATCATCACCTCGCGGCGGCTCTCCTCGATGCGCTTATCGGCCTCTTCCGCGCGGCGCTGCTTTTCCTTTTCATATTTTTCGCGCAGCTGCTCCAGCTCCGCCGGCTCATTAGGAGGAAGGTCTGCATCCGGAACGGGCTCCGTGAGGTTCCTTTCGGGGAGATCGTTTTCGGGGCGCGTCAAAGCTTCCGCTTCGTCGAGCTCGGCGTTGATGCGCTCCCTGCGGGAGGTGAATATGCTTTTGATCTTCTTTCCCAACAGGAGCCAGACTATGGCTCCCAGCAGCAGGAAATTAATTAGCGCGTATACGTATTCCATTACTGCTTCCCGCCTTTTAGAAGCTTATCCGCATATGCCTTTGCCATGCCGTCGAGTTCGTTCCCGACCGCGGCGAAGGCTTCATTCAGCAGCTCCCCGTTCCTTTCCTTCTGCTCCGCGTTCCTCTCCTCGAGCGAACGCGAAAGCTCCTTAAGCTCCGCTTCGGCCTCGGCCCTGAAGTCGCTGACCAGCTTTTTTTCTTCGGCGGCCTTCTCCGCCGCCGCAAGCTGCACCTTTTCCAGAAGCTCCGCTTCGAGCCTTTGGCGCTCCTGCTCCCTTTCCTTTGCCGCCGCGCGCGCGTCCTCTACCTTCTTTTTGCGGTCGTCCATGTGTTTCAGGACAGGCTTAAAGAGCAGTCTGTCAAGCACGAGCATCAGCAGACCGAAACAGATGACTGTCCAGATTATCAGGGATGGCTGAATATTCATAGAACGCTAAATGCGCTTTTTCGGCGCGTATCAGATCTTGCCTATGAGCATGAACGCAATGAGCAGGCCGTAAATGGTAAGCGCCTCCATGAGCGCCAGCGAGAGGAGCAGAGTGCTCCTGATATCCTTCGCGGCCTCGGGCTGACGGGCGATGCTCTCAAGCGCTGCCTTGGCGGCCTTGCCCTGCCCCAACGCGGGGAACATGGTCGAGAGCGCTATCGCCAGCGCGGCTGCAAGTGCGATTATCGCGGATTGAGTCATGGTCGTTTCTCCTTTATGTTAATCTGAATTAATCTTCAAGCAGCTCCTGCAGATAGGAGGCGGTAAGCATGGTGTAGACCATCGCCTGTATCGCGCAGAACATCAGCGAAAGCGCCATCATGATTATCGGCGCGCCTATCGGCAGCAGTTCATAGAGGTTCTCGATAACCATTTCCTCTCCGAAAATGTTGCCGAACAAACGAAGCGTGAGCGACGCGGGCTTTATAAGTTCGTCAAGCAGGAGGAGCGGTATTATCGGCGAAAGGAAATGCTTGATATAGTGCTTTGCCCCGGAGGATATCGCGGAGATCTGCAGAAACAGGAAAGTGATTATGCCGAGGCCGAGCGTAACTGAAAGCGACGATGTCGGCGCTTTGAAATAGCGGGATATCCCGACGCCCGGAATGAGCCCGGAATAGTTGGCGAATATGATGAATATGAACAGCGAACCGAAGAAGAACATAAATTTTCTCGCGTTCTTCTTCCCGAGAATATCCGTAAAGAAGTTGTCAAGGTATTCCACGCCGGCTTCGACCATGTTCTGGAACTTGCCCGGTCTCTCACGGAGCCTGCGCGTAACGATAAGGGAGATCACGGCAACGACGGCGATTATCGCGAACATCGTGATGACCTCGGCGGTGATGTCGAGTATGCCGAATATCTTGACGATCGGTTCGGAGACCTCTCCCATTTCAGTCCTCGCCCTCCTTTCCGGAACGTTTTTTCATAAGTATCAGCGTGAATACGATCAGCCCGGCGGTCGCTCCCGCTGCGCCGCCGATCAGCGCCGCGGCGGTATTGAGGCCGAACGCCCTGCTGATAAAATAGAGAAGCACCATGTAGCCGCCCGTAACCAGAGTGCGCAGCGGTATCAGCGCAGCCGAAGCCCTGCCGGCCATGGCCCTGCGGGTAATAAGGCTGTTGATAAACTCCGCAAGCACTCCGCCCGCAAACGCTGCGGCGGCGGTAATGATATCCACCCCGTGCTCCTCCTTTTCAATATATTATCTATTAATTATAGCACGGGCGTTATTCGTTGTCAAGTCGTTCGCGCGCTTAGGATAATAGTTTATAATTGTATTGAAAAAAAACCGGTTTCATGGCATAATACAGTTATCGAAAGCTTGAAAGGAGCCCGACCCATGTATAGATTCGACGAAAACTACTGTATCGATACCTTCCGCCGCCTGCTTGAGGCGGACAGCACCACCGGCCAGTATGAGGAATGTCAGGCGCTGCTTATAAAAATGCTTGAAGAGCTTGGTTTTCCCTATACCGTAACAAGGAAGGGCGGCGTTATTGCCGACCTCGGCGGCGAAGGCGAAGCACTCGTCGTGACCGCGCATCTTGACGATATCGGCCTCATGGTGCGCCATATCAATAAGGACGGCACGCTGAACGTCTGCCCCGTCGGCGGGCTCTACCCCTTCTACTGCATGATGGAGAACGTCCGCATACACACCCGCGAGGGCAAGGTGTTCACCGGCTCCGTATGCCGCACGCTGAACTCCATACACGTTACCGAGGAGGAGCTGAGGCTTGTTGCTCCCGATTTCCGCACAAACGTCTGCGTCGTGCTCGACGAGGACGTGAAAACCGCCGAGGATACCAAAAAGCTCGGGATCGATACCGGCGATATGATCGCCCTGGAGCCCCGCTTCGTGCTGGCGAACGGGTATCTCAAATCCCATTTCATCGACGACAAAGCCTGCGCTGCGGTGCTGCTCGCCGCGATGAAGACCATCAGGGAGGAGGCTGTCGCCCTGTCCCGCAAGGTTTACGCGTATTTCGCGTTCTATGAGGAGATAGGCCACGGCACGGTCACTTTGCCCGAAGGCGTCTGCGATATCCTTGCCATCGATATTGCGCCTACCGGCCCCGACCAGAACTCGGATGAGCACAAGGTATCCATATTCGCGAAGGATTCGCGCTATCCCTACCATTGGGGCATGACGAACGAGCTGCGCGACGCCGCGATAAAGGCGAACGTCGATCACGTTATGGATATCTTCACGCCGCATTACGGCACGGACTGCGATCCCGCGATCGCCGCAGGTTACGATCTGCGCCACGCAGCCATCGGCCCCGGCACAGCCAACAGCCACGGCTACGAGCGTACGCATATCGACGGACTTAAAGCCACTTATGAGCTTTTGATGGCCTATATCGAAAGGTGATCCGCTTTACCGCGGCATGACCGCGAAGAGCGCATCGCCTTCTGCCCATGGATCGGAGCTGTAAATGAAATCAAAATCGATCTGCAAACGAATACTTGCCTGCGTCCTTTCGGCGTTCGCGCTGATATCTGCGGCGGCGCTGCCCGGCTGCAGGCGCGCTCAGCCCGAGCAGGAGGCTCCCCTTGCCACAGAGGTGCCGCAGGTCACTTACACCATGACCCACATCATCCGCTACTGGCCGGAGGACGCCGATTACGATTCATGCGATTACGCGTGCACGGTGCAGATACCCGAGTTTTCAAAAGACTTCACCTACGGCAGCGCGATGAACAATGCGGTCGACGCCTATCTTGAGGACTTAAGCAGCCGTATAGAGAAAAAATACATGCCCGCCTCCGTAGCAAAGCCCCCCTATACCGAGGTCGGCTGTTCCGTGGAATACGTCGGGAACATAACGAACGTCATTTTCACCGAGCAGCATTGTTATGAGGCGCAGCCGATAGTTTCGACTTACGTACTCATGCTCAACGAGCGCGGTAAGCAGATCAACCTTTGCGACGTTTTTCTCAACTATCACACGCAGGAGCTGATCGCATCGTGCATCGCGAAGGCGATAGAAGGCGACCCGCGCTTCTTTGAAGCAGACGCGGACAAGGTGTTTGCGCTTCTCGATATCACCCACGGCGCGCGCTCGCAGGAGGGCGGCGCGACGGTCTATATCCCCGAGGGTTTGATAGCGCCGCTTGACGACGGCGAGATCGCATTCGACGTCCGATACGAGGATATCTGTCCGGAATTTGTGGGCGAAAGCAAAGCGATAAGCCTTGACGACTACCGTCGGCTGACGCAGTTCCTCTCCCTCGTTTCGAATTCGGTCATCGTACGCAGCGAGAACATCGTTTCGGGCGAGCTTTCGCAGTTCGCGGCAAGCGCTTTTATGGGAGAGCTTGCTCAATCGCTCGGGATAACGCCCCAGGCGGGGCGGATAGTGATCCGCGAAGACCGCTTCCGCGATATCTACCGGGGCTGCTTCGGAACGGAGTTCCCCGGCGTCGACAAGGACGGGTTCGATATCGAAACGGCCGACGGCAGCTTCCGTGTGCTCTACAAGCAGAAGGAGTATCGCCACAACGTGGATATGCTCGACGCGAGATGGGACGGCGATACGCTCGTCGTCACCGGGGATATGATCTTCGGCGAATTCGGCTACGCTTTCTCCGCGTTCGTTTGCCACGTTGAGATAAAGCTCGTCAGGAACGATTCGGCGCAGTTCGGGTTCACGCTTAAGGATATGACGCTTTCATTGTAAGCGTCGGATCATAAAACAAAAGGCCGGGAACATCCTCACAAAAGGATGCTCCCGGTCTTCTTTTTTCTTTCAAAGCCTTATTTTGCGGCGCGGGATGAAATGAACGCCGTCAGCGGCACGGCAAGTATCAGACCTATCGAGCCCGCGGTCGCGCGGATCAGCTCCATCATGAGCGCGTCGTTATTAATAAGCTGATAGAACTGCATGCCCGCCGAGAACATAACTATCATCACGTTCAGCGTGGTGCCGACGAAGGCAAGTATCAGCGTATTCGTCATTGTCCCTATTAGGTCGCGCCCGATGTTCATACCGGATCTGAAAAGCTCGCCCGAGCTCATATGCGGGTTGACCTCGCGCAGCTCGTTCACGGAGGACGCGATGCTCATCGCAACGTCCATAACGGCGCCGAGCGCAGATATTATTATGCCGGAAACGAGCAGCCCGCGGACCTTCAGCGTAACGCCTTCAAGCGTTCTGGATTCGTCAAGGAACCACTCCGCCTCATCCATGGTCATGCCGGAAACGCGTGCGATCTTGCCGCAGAGCAGCGCGAACGCGCCCGAAACGATCACGCACAGCACCGTGCCCAGCATAGCCGAAACGGTCTTGCGCGTTACTCCGCCCAGCAGGGTGAAGCTGAACACCGTTATGAACAGGCTGCAGACCATTGTCAGTATTATCGCGGAATAGCCTTTAAGCCACATGGGGATCAGGAAGAACACTATCGCGATCAGCGAATACAGGAGCCCGAACAGGCTCATAACGCCTTTCTTCCTGCCGACTATCACCACGGCGGCGATGAAAACGAGCAGCATACCCGCGATGAGCCACGTGAAATCATAATTAACGATGCTCATCTGATAGCCGGGGGCGTTGCGGTCGGTGGTTATGACCGCGGTGAGCACCGTGCCCAGCTTGGCGAGCTTTTCATGCATCGGCCCCAGATAGTTGCCGACGAGCATGGTATCTCCCTTGTATCTGCCCGTCAGTATCCTGACCTTGAGGGTCTGCGAGCCGCGTACCGCGTCCTGCGTTTCGTGATCTATAGAATAATTGTTGTTGACGATCTTTTCAACGCGGACGAGCTCGTACTCTATCACGTAATCGGGATTGGTCTGCTTCGCTCTGCTGCGGTTGGCGATCAGAACGCCGACGGCAAGCACTATTACGCAGAACGCGACGATGGCGATATTGATTATTTTCGGAGCGGATCTTTTCATAATAAAGCGTTAAAGCAGATCGGGGACTGCCTAAAGGCAGTCCCCGAAAACCGTTTTGGATCAGTCGATCTCAAGAACGTGACGATAGTACACGAGAGCATCCTCAAGGTTGATCTCGCCGTCGCCGTTGACGTCCATCTTGGCGACCATGTAGTCGGGGTAGGTGTCGATGCCCATCGCGTAGCGCATGATGATGAGCACGTCCTGACCGTCGCAAATGCCGTCGCCGTTGATATCGGGCCACTCGGGAGCGGGCGTAACGATGATCTCGGCGCGGTTCCTTACACGGATACGCGGTATGAAGCCGCCGTCCGGGGATTCGGTATCGACCGTAATGGAAGCGAGACCTGTCGCCTCAACTTCATCGCCGACCTTGACGTCGATGATGTAGCTGCTCATGATGTAGCCGTCGATGAATACCCTTGCCGTGCCGGTCTCGTCGGTGACCATAATGGTCTCCAGCGCGCCGTCGGAGGAGTAACCGAGCTGGGTCACGGTGCCGTTGACCTTGATGAGCATACCGGTGTAATCGGTGCTCATGGCCTGCTCGGCGGTGAGCTCCATGGGTTCGATTATCCTTTCCTCATGGCCTTCAACGAGCTCGATGCTTGTAACGACGAGCTCGCGCTCACCGTTATAAGCGCCCAGAACGCCGGTGCACCTTACGTACTGGCCGATATGGAAGTCGCCCGCTACGGGGAACAGGTTGATGCCCGCGGTATCGTCCTGGATGTAGATGCAGTCGAAGAACGCGGTATCCTGATCGTAGCCGGAGGCGTTGGAGGTGACGTAGCCTTCAACGGTGTACTTGCCGCCGGGCTCCGCCTGGTTGACTTCCTCTATCGGGGTGATCGTGGGCTCGGGGATGAGCTTGTTGATGATGTTCATCACGATCTGGTAGTTGCTGTTCTGGAGGGTCGTGGCGTTCTCGATCTCCACCTGTACTTCGAAAGTGGAGAAGAACGTTACGCCGGAGGTCAGCATCCAGCCGCCGCCGTTAAGATCCTCAAGGGACATTACCACGACTTCGCCCATGGGAACGACTACCGTATCGGATGCGTAATCGGGCTCATAATGCGCGTCGTTGTTGAAGTCGGCGGTGTAGTTGGCGCCCCAGGTGGTTTCGTAACCGACGATCACGGGGACAGCCCCCTCGCCGGGCAGAACGGGCGCGCCGTTGTAGCAGGAGAAGGAGTTGTTGGTCGTTTCAAGAACGTCCTTGAGCACCCAAACGGGCTCGCCTTCCCACGTGTAATTGTAGTTGCCTTCCTCGGTGAAGTGGATACGGTATGCCTCGTTATCCTTCCTCTCGTTATCGACTACGATACCGTTTGCGATCCTGGTTTCGGAGCCGACGGCCTCGAGAATGGCGTTGGTGATGTTGTGAGCCTGCTCCGCCGCGTTTTCGGGATTGCCCCTGTCGGACTTGGAGCAGATGATGATGTTGCCGCCGTTTGCCGCATACTGGGCAATGGCGTCAAGCTCGGCCTGGGTATAGAGGTTGGCCTCGCCCACGTTCTCCCAGCCGGCATAGGGCACGGTCAGCACGAGCAGCACGTAATCCTTGATATTGTCATAGGTGAGCTCGCCGGAGCGGATGTAGTTGGTGCGGATCGCGTTCTGAGCCATGAGCTGGACGAACGCGGCGTCGGAACCGGCATAGTTGCCGGAAACGTAGAAGTTGACGTGACCGGTATCGATACCGATATCGAGCAGCTCGGTGGGATCCAGTACTTCGAACTCATAGGTGTAGGAGAACTGCATCATGGTCTCGCCGAGGTAACCGACGGCGGTGACGGTGATGGACTGCTTGCCGAGAGTTTCGGGAGTGAAGCTGAAGTGCTGTACCATCTCGGAGTTGGAAGCGATGGTGCCGGGGTTCTCGACGATGTCGAGGATGACGGGATCGTTCTGACCGACCTTCAGCGAATAGGTGATGGATTCGAGAACGAAATCATCGGCCTCATAATCGTAGAGGGTGGTGTCGAAGACCATTTCCTCACCCTTGACGGGGATGATGGTATCGGTCTTGACTTCGGAGATGCCGACCTTGGAAACATCGCCGACCCAGACGGGCGCGGTAACGGCGATATCGCCGTCAGCCTGCTCTACCCTGATGAAGTAGTAGGAGTAGTCGTTGGGAAGCGTAACGTCGATTATCGCGGAGGAACCGTTGACCTCCTCGGAATAGGCGATGAGACCGCCGTTTACGATGACGGATACGCGGCCGATGCCCTCTCCGTCGGGATCGGAGACGGAAGCGTAGATGTTGACCGCGGTGATGGGATCGTCCTCGTCATCGGGGATGATGGAGCCCATTATGCAGTCGTTCAGCGCGTAGTAGATCTCCAGGTTCTTATCCTCGGTGGCATACATGGTCATGTTGCGCATGGCCTCATAGATGCCTTCCTCGGTGAAGTTATCGGTGATGATAACGTCACGAGCGGTGTTGGCGTTGCCCCAGCGGCCCTTATGGTTATCCTGGTTGTTGGTGGGAGCCACGTGCCAGCCCATATCAAGAGCAAGGGTGTACTGCTCATAGCTGGGCCAGTAGGCGGAACCGCCGATGGCGCCTTCGCCGTTGCCGACCTCGACCATGGTGATCACGCGGTCGGCGGCGACGTCGTAATAACCGAAGTTATCGAAGTTGCCGAAAGTCGTTCCGGGATGGTTGAACGCGTGGATCGTGTCGGGATACTGCTTGATAAGATCGTAGTATGCGACGAGGCCCGCGCCGCCCTGGACGGTGTAAACGCTGTTCTGGCGGGAAACGATACCTACGGAATTATAGGTGTTCATGTGTCCGTACTGGCCGGACCAGGTCATCTCGTAACCGCCGATGAATATTACGTTCGACTGACGGACGTTGAAATCGTCGATGGTGGTGGTGTAGTTATACCACTTGGAGTGACCGTTGGCTGCGATGGTGCCGGATTCGACGTTCTCGAAATCACCGAGGTTGTCCTTCGTATCGAAGTAGTTGGAGTGATCGGTGAAGGCGACGAAATCGACGTTCTCGCTTTCGGGGAGGTTGACCACGTAGGAGTAGGCGTCCTCAAGGGTGCCCGCGCCGTCGGAATACTCAGCGGTATGCGAATGCAGCTGGCCGAAGTAGTAACCGAACTGGGGCTCGCCGACGGTGAACGACCAGCTGTAGGTGACGCTGTGGCCATCCGCCCTCGTTATCACTACGGTCGCGTTGTACTTGCCGTCGGCAAGCTCGCCGGAGTAGTTGAGAACGGCCGTTTCGCCTTCAACAGCGGTCTCGCCGTCTATACCGGGAACGGTGATGACGACGGTGGGCGCCTCGCCGGCGTTGGCGAAGGTCACGGAGATGACGGGAGTCTTATCGTCATAGGTGGCGGAATTGGCCCTGGGGCTGACCTCCACGATCTGAGGATCGTCAACGATATTGACGTCCGCGGTCGCGGTGCCGACAAGACCGGAGGTATCCGTCGCGGTGAAGGTAAGCGTCATGGTGGGGCTGCCGGAGGTTATGGCGGAACCCGGTACGGTCGCCCTGTACTTGGCGTTGGTCGCGTTGTAGACCATCTCGACCTCGCCGGTGGTTTCGCCGATAACGTAGGTGAGCATCACGTTATCGATACCGTAATCGTCGATAACGGTGATGGCAACGTCATAATCGACGCCGACTTCCGCATCGAGGAAGCTGCCGAGAGTGATCGTGGGAGCCTTGTTCTCGCCGAAGTATTCGCCGCCCCTGAACTGCCAGGTCGCGGAATACTTGGAGAGCGCGGCGGCGAGATCTACGACCTCGCCCTCCTCCACGCAGTACGCGGTATAGGAGGCGGCACGGTAGATGGGCATCGTAGCGCCGGTGGAATCGGTAACGATGGTGGAACCGTTATCGTTGTATGCGCCGAGCGTAACGTTCCTTACCATTACGTACTCGGAGAGGAGATTCTCCTTATTGGCGAGCAGATCGGCAAAGGTATCGAACACCTGCGCCGGGATGCGGTCGGTGGAGTAGAGCTTTTCGACGGCAGTCGCGCTCTGGATCTGAGGAACTCCGCCGTAGGTGGTCTTGGTGGCGGTTATCTTCAGAACGTCGCCGATCTGATAATCATCGAGAGAGTTGTACATCTGCAGACCGTAGATCTCTCCGTCGATGATATCCTCGAGTATCGCGGAATTGACGGAATCATAATTGCCGAAACGATAAACGAGCTGAGCGATCAAGACCACTTCGGTGGAATCGGCTGCTGCAATTACCTCGGGAATGGTCATTATACCGTCCGTGAAGAGATCGGAGGAGATGGGATCGTTGTAGACGACCGCTTCCGTGATGCAGGATGCGTCGGCTACGCGCAGCTGCGCGCTGTTATAGCAGGAAACGATCGCGGTAACGTCAACTACGTCGCCCTCCGCAAAGTCAACGACGGGGATCTTGTAGATATTGATGCTGCTCTCGCCCTGAGTCAGCGGGGTGTTGCCGGCGGTGTTGACGGCGCCGAGCGTGGCCGCCTCGATCTTGACGCGCTCGCACATGTAATCATCGGGTGCGGCGAGTATCTGCTCGATAGTGACCTTTTCAAGAGGAAGCGCGTTGCCGGAGGAGATGACCTTCAGCTGGGCCTCATTGGAAGCGTCGATGCCGGAGAGCTCGGGCAGGCCCTTGTATTCCGCCCTTGTACCGGTGGCTTCGACCAGATCGCCTACTGCGACGGTATCGCTTGCGGCGTTGAGATAGAGCACTATGCCGGCGGTGGCGTCCTGAACGTAAACGTTCCTGTCGTCGACGAAGGTAACGACGGCGCGGACGGTCGCGGACGCGCCGATCTCAAGGGCGCGGGCCTCCGCGACGGAGATGTAGGAGGCGTTCTCCGCAACGTAATCGGAAGGAGCGCCGTTCCTGAGCTGAACGGTGGTGTTGTACTTCGAAGCGACGGCGTACACGCTCACAACGTCGCCCGCAAGTATCCCGTCGGGGTACGCAGCGGCGCGGTAGATGGGCATCGTATTGCCGGCTTCATCGGTGATGATGGTGGAACCGGAGGTGGCGTATTCGCCGAGGGCGGCGTTCTTGATAACGACGAACTCGGAGAGGTAGTTCCCGATATTGGCGTTGAGCTCGGCTATCGTGACTTCCTGCGCCTGCATGGGAGCGGCCTCGGTGTTGAGTACCGCTACCGCCGTGACGGAGGAGAGCTGGCGTACTCCGCCGTAATCGCCAACCGTACCGGTGACGGCTACGATATCGCCCACGTTATAGCTTGCGATATTCGTGAAATCATAGATCTGCAGACCGATGATCTCGTTATCCTCAACGTCGCCGAGAGCGACGGAGTTGAGATCGCCGAAGTTGCCGAACTTCATCGTGACCTGACCTACTACCGTAACGGTGCCGTCGGCAGTCGTCATGGCGAGCACTTCGGCAATAGTGGTGTAATCGGGATAATCCGCGGGATCGATGGGATCCTCAAGAGGAACGACGGAGGTAACGTCGGCGGCAGCCGCTACGCGCAGCTGAACGGTATTGTACATACCGACTACGGCGATGACGTTTACAACGTCGCCCTCGACCTGTGTGACAGCGGGGATCTTATAGATGTTGATGCTGCTCTCGCCCTGAGTGATCGGGGTGTTGCCGGCGGTGTTGACGGCGCCCAGGGTCGCGGACTTGATAACGACGCGCTCGCAGAGGTATGCGTCGGTATTTTCGAGCAGCTCGGCTATCGTGACTTCCTCGCAGGGAAGCGCGTTGCCGGAAGAGAGGATCTTGAACTGCTCCTCATCGGTCTGATCGATGCCGGAAAGCTCGGGCAGGCCCTTATAGGCCGCGCGGGTGCCGACCGCCATTACGCTGTCGCCGAGGCTGACGCCGGACGCCGCGGCATTGAGGAACAGATCGATACCGCCGGTGGAATCCTGAACGTAGACGTTCCTGCCGTCGATGAATGTCACGGTGCCGATGACGCAGAGGCCTTCGGTATTGATATCGGCGGCGAGTGCTTCGGCAATGGTGATATGATCGTCAGCCGGAACGGTAACGACGTCGGAAGCGGCCGCAACGCGCAGCTGAATGGTATTGAACATGCTGACGATCGCGGTAACGTCGACTATATCGCCCTCGACCTGCTCGATCGCGGGGATCTTATAGATGTTGATGCTGCTCTCGCCCTGGGTGATCGGGGTGTTGCCGGCGGTGTTGACGGCGCCCAGAGTCGCGGACTTGATAACGACGCGCTCGCAGAGGTAGGCGTCGGTATTGCCGAGCAGCTCGGCTATCGTGACTTCCTCGCAGGGAAGCTCGTTGCCGGAGGAGAGCACCCGGAACTGCTGTTCATCGGTCTGGTCGATGCCGGAAAGCTCGGGCAGTCCCTTATAGACCGCGCGGGTGCCGACCGCCATTACGCTGTCGCCGACGGCCACGCCGGATGCGTTGGCGTTGAGGTAAAGGTCTATGGCAGCGGAATCATCCTGAATATAGACGTTCTTGCCTTCGATGAATGTTACGATGCCGCAGACGCAGACGCTGGTACCGATAGGCACATCAAGCGCTTCTGCGATCGGAACGGCTACAAAGGGCGGATCGGTGGGCACGGAGGTCTCGCTGGGCTCGGCGGACTCGGTGGGTTCGACCGAGGCGCTTTCGGCGATAACGGTCAGGTTATCTATGCGAAGCGTGCCGCCGCCGGCTATGGTGCTGCCGTTGGCGCTGACGGTATCGCAGACCGCGAAGCGAAGCTCCAGCGTTTCCGCGTTATCGCAGAGCTCGGGGAGAGTTCCCGTGATGCTGCCCCATGCGGTGCCTTCAAGCGCTACGGAAGCGTTTTCGGCGGCGATGAAGTTTGCACCGTCAACGCTGTAATAAAGCGCTATGTTCTTGGGTCCTGTGTTGGAAGCGCGGAATTGGGCTGATACGGTGATGCCGGAAACACCCGTAGTGTTGACCGTTGCCGTATAGTATTTAGGCGCGTCGGCGGTAGCGGAATCCCAGCCTGAGCTGTTAAGCGCTTTGCCGTTGGCCGTGCCGTTTCCCGCTGCATAGCTCAGCGCGCTGCCGCTGCTGTCTCTTGTGACGAGAGCGCCGTTATTATTGGCGTTCGCCTCGGATGCAGCATTCGTCTCGGAATCGAAATTCCATGCGACGACCGTTTCGGCCTCCCGCAGGGGCGCTCCCGCCCTTGCGAATACCGAACCCGGGAGCAGCGACACTGCCATCAATGCTGCGATCAGCAATGCGGCGATTCGTTTTGCTCTTTTCATTCGTTTTCCTCCCGATAGTTTTAGCGCCGGTTCCCCCGGAGCATATTTATACGTATAAATTATACCACTATATCCGATCGTTCGCCATATGAAATTATCATTTTTCAATAAAAAAATAGTACGAAAATGTGGCAGTTTCTCCTTGAAGCATAAGAAAAACACGGCGCGTGGTCTTTGCCGTGTTTTTGAATACATCGATATGCTCCCGCGCGGTCCGCCCGCCGCGGTAAAGCGCCCTGCGTCAGTTGTTCAGCAGCAGAGTGTAGAGCGCCGAAACGTCGTCCATCGAAAGCGAGCCGTCGGCGTTTATGTCGGCGTTCCCGAGCCCCGCTTCTGTGAGCAGCTTGGTGTTCATCAGATAGGCGAAGAGGTCGGTAACGTCCGTGAAATCGACCTCGCCGTCGCAGTTGACGTCGCCGAGAAGCGCGCTCGGCGCAGCGCCGGAAGAATATGTGACGGTGATGGTGGTGTTCTCCGTGCCCATAACGCCTGTAACGACGGGCATATCGGGGGTATAGCCCTCGATCTCGGGGCTGACAACGGAGTACTCCGCGCCCTCCGCATAGGCCTCGATATAAGTGGGAGCGAGCCTGCCGCCTTCCTCGTCAACGTAATTGATCATGAGAAGGTGCGACTCGACCTCAACATAATCGGGGATGGTATAGAGGCAGGTGATCTCAAGATCCGAACCGATCGTGCCGAGGTAAGTAACGGAATAATCGCTCATGCTGATCTTATAGAGACCGTTCTTGTAATTGGAGGAGGAATCGGCATGCGCCCAGTAGATGCAGTCGGTCTCCGCGCTGTAAGTCATGGATTGAGCGTAGTAGGAGTCATAGCCGGTATCGCAGAGCTGCGTGCAGGCGCCGGAGGTCTTATTGACCTCGACGAGCTTTGAACTGGTGGCGGAGAACGACAGGCAGAGGAAGCGGCCGCTGCCGTCGATGGCAAAAGTCGAAACGCCGAGGCTGGCCGCGCCGGACTGTACGATGGTCACGACGGGGGTAAGCGCGCCGGTCTCGAGATCTACCGAAGCGATGTAGGGGTTGTTCTCGTTGCAGAGCGCGTACATGGTATTGTCAACGTAGTTGTACGCCATGCCGAAAACGAATTCGCCGCCGGCGTCGAGGCCTTCGGTGATCTTGACGGATCGCGTGGCGACGTCGATCTTATAGAAGCTTGTGATCAGCTCGTAATTGCTGTTGTAGCCGTAGAGATAGCCGTAAACGTATCCGTCATAATAGCCGGCCCCGTAGGACATATCCATGGAGGAATAGAAGGACGGCGAAGTAAGATCGTCGGTATAGAACCCCGCCCATTCGTTGATAGCGCCGCCGTTCTTATTGCCAACGACATAGCCTTCAAGACGGACGTGCTCGTCGTCAAGGAGGCCCGGCCCGGCGGAAGTCTTCACGGCAAAGGCGGGAAGGCAAATGCAGAGCATTGCCGCTGCGATAAGGAGAGATACGATTCTTTTCATGGGTTACTGCCTTTCGGTTATTCGACGTTTTTTTACGGCGTCCTGCCAATTATAGCATACAGGGTGATATATAACAACATCGCCCGGAAAGCAAAACCGCTATGAATTGTGACAATTATTTGAACTGAATGTGGCATTCGCCATCGGGGCGGAAACGCCCGCCGAAAGGCGGGGCTCGCTATGGATGCGTTCGGCGCCGCTTTCCGCGTAAATATAAAAAAGCATGATGCGCGGCTCGGTTTTTGCATCATGCTTACATTCTGCGGTCACGTGGATCCCAAAGAGGCCCGCGTTTAATCCGTTTTTACGTTTTGAACAGATCAACGGCTTTCGAGATGACCACGCTGAGGAGAGCGCCGGTCGGCGGCCCGCTCAATCCGTAGCCGTGCCCGCCGCTTTCGAATACGACGGTGCTGCTTCCGAGCGCTTCGGCAACGCCTTTTGAAACCGCGGGCAGGACCGCTCCGTCGTTAAGGGAATAGAATACCGTCGACCTGCCGTGGAAATTGGCGGCGGCCTGAGCGGAGGGGTTTTCGATCCTCTCTATCGCAAGGAAGAATTCAAGCCCGAGCTCCTGCTCGTAGCTGCCTGAGCCGAACACCGCATATCCGTGCTGCTGCGCTTCCGCTTTCATGCGCTCCCATGCTTCCTCGCCGCCGAAAAGGCGCTTTAGATCCTTGGTGCTTGCGGCAGGGGCGATCAGCAGCATGGCGTAAGGCCTTACGCTGCCGTCGGCAACGAGTTCCAGAGAGATCCTGCCGCCCATGCTGTAACCGATGAGACCGACCCTTGCGGGATCGGTGCCGTAATTGTTCTGCATGAAGGAAACAGCCGCCAGCACGTCCTGCTTCATATTTGTCAGATTGTTCTCACGGAAGCTTTCTGCGGAGCTGCCGCATCCGGGAAAATCCATCCTGATACTGGCGATGCCGTTATTCGCCAGCGCTTCCGCTATATAAGCGAAGCCTCCGCCCTGATTACGGCTTCCGCCGTGACCGTGGGCAAGCACTACGAGGGGCACCTTCTCCCCCGCGTGCCTTTCGGGCATGCGGATGGTTGCCGGCACCTTAACGCCCCTTGAAGAATACTTTACGTTCTTTTCAAAACCCGCCTCCGTTTCAGCGGGCGCCGCGGAAGGAGTCGGGGTGGGCTTTGGCGTCGGAGAAGGCGAAACCGTCGGCGAGGCAGTCGGGGCTGCCGAAGGCGCTGCGGAAGGCTCCGGCGACGGCGTTTGAGTTCCGATCGGTTCGGTCGATGGAACGAAAGAAGAAGGCCCGGGAGTTTCGGGATGGACCGTTTCGCCCGGTACGGGCGTTTCATCGGCGCCGGACGGGCCGGACGGCTCGGCGGTCTGCTCCGTCGGCACGATGACCACAGGCGCCGGTATCTGCCTGCGCCGGCAGCCCGATACGAAGGCAAGCATAATAAGCGCCGTCAGCAGCGCGGCGATCATCTTCCTGTTCGGTTTGAAATATCGGCTTTGGAGCATATTATTTCAATTATTGACGGAAGGGCAGATATCTGCCCTTCCGTTTTCAGCATATCGTCATTCCTCTGTGTTTTCTTCGGGAGCTTCTTCTTCGGGCTCGTCCTCCTTACCGATAACGCCGGTGTCCGCGGGCCAGATGCCGCAGATCTGAACGTCGTCGCCGGGATCGGGCTCCAAAGCCCTGCCCGTCACGAGGGAGCCTACGCCGTGCTCTCTGCGTTCATTGGAGAATACGAACGCGGACATGCCCTTCTTGGCGGGCTGTACCTCCTCGAAGCCCCTGTCGAATATCCTCTTGACCTCGGGGATATCGGAAGCCCTCATATGAGTGCGCTTCGAGAACGAGTTGAGCATCAGCCTCCTCATGAGGTAGCCGCCGGCAAAAGCGATGGCAATAAAGCAGGCCATCATTGCGGCGGGCATCCAGGCGGCCCTTTCGTAAGCGATCTTGTAGATGCTGCTGTTTGTGGTGATTATGAGGCCGGCGGCGGCGATCAGTATCGCCGTGATCGTCGGGAGGATATCGGCCGTTCTGAACCTGCTGCGGCATTTTTTGCAGCAGCTCACCTGAAGCGGGAGTATCATATCGGGGCCCTTCATGCCGACTCTCTTCTTGCCGAACGCGATCGTCCAATCGCCTTCGGGGTCGCGCTTTGCGGCGTCGAAGAGCGCGAAGCACTCCGTTTCGCCCTTATCCCCGTCCTTGCAGAAGAGGCATGTATCGGAGGTGTAGAGCGTTTCGATCTCCTCCTGCGGGACGGCCTCCATGAGCCTGCCCAGCGCTTTGGCGGTCTTCTCCTGATTCTCCTTTTTGAGGTTGCCGACGGGACATTCGGAGCAGTTCTCCATATTGAGGAACTCACATTCCTTCGTTCCGCAGAGGAGGCAGTCGGTATTCTTTCTGTTGATGACCTTCTCTATCTCTTCGGAGTATTTGACTTCGTTTTCCATAATGACCTCGTTTTTTATAGGGCCGCCCGAAAGAGCGGCCCTAATGATGCTGGATTATTCCTCGTTGGCGGTAACGTCGACGTTTCTGTAACGCTTGAGGCCGACGCCCGCGGGAATGAGCTTGCCCAGTATTACGTTTTCCTTGAGGCCGACGAGCGGATCGACCTTGCCCTTAATGGCGGCTTCGGTCAGCACGCGGGTGGTCTCCTGGAAGGACGCGGCGGAGAGGAACGAATCGGTAGCGAGAGCGGACTTCGTGATGCCGAGCAGCTTGCGCTTCGCAACGGCGGGAGTGCCGCCAAGGGCTACGATACGCTCGTTCTCGGACTCGAAGCGGAAGATATCCACGATCTCGCCGGGTAAGAGATCGGTATCGCCGGACTCCTCGACCTGAACCTTGCGGAGCATCTGGCGGATGATGACCTCGATATGCTTATCGCTGATCTCAACGCCCT
>JAEEGL011881029.1_pt1 | contig 33682 bp, 34 predicted proteins | sample 9134231 | NCBI WGS metagenome assembly JAEEGL01 (sample SAMN16246548, study PRJNA631951) | gut metagenome | biome: gut microbiome; feature: rumen; material: fiber-attached | host: Bos | place: Iran: Karaj | collected 2018-10 | reverse complement strand
TTTGGTATGATTATTTAAAAGGACTCAGGTGAAGTCTGAAGTCAGGACCGAAAACCGCTATCGGTCCGCCGAAGCGAGAAGCTCCCTTGCCTGGGCTCTCGCGCTGTCGGTGATCTCCGTGCCTGAAAGGAGCCTCGCCAGCTCTTCGACCCTCTCCTCTTCGTCCAGGGGGACGACCGTGGTCTGTGTGCCGGTCCCGTCGGTCTCCTTTTTGATCATATAGTGGTGATCCCCCATGGACGCGATCTGCGGCAGGTGGGTGATGCAAATGACCTGATGGCCTGCAGCTATGGAGCGCAGCTTCTTTCCCACCACTCCCGCTGTGGAACCGCTGATGCCGGTGTCTATCTCGTCGAAAATTAGGGTAGGTATGCCGTCCAGATCTGCAATTATGCGCTTTAAGGCAAGCATGATCCTTGAGAGCTCGCCTCCGCTGGCGACCTTGGCCAGAGGCTTAAGGTCTTCGCCGAGATTTGCGCTGATGAGGAATTCCGCGGTATCCGTGCCGTTATCGGAGACGGGTCCTTTATCAAGCTTTACAGAGAAGCGTGCGTTTTTGAAGTTGAGCTCAGAGAGCTCGGTCTCGACCTTTGAGCTGAGCTTTTCCGCGGCTTTCCGCCTTAAAGCGCTGAGCTTTGACGCCGCTTCGTCGTAGAGCTTTCTGGCTTCCTGTATGGCCTTTTCGAGCTCTTTTACTTTTTCGTCGGAGTTTTCGAGGCTTTCGAGGGTCTTTTTCGCGTTGCCGGCATAATCAAGCACAGCGTCGAGGCTTCCGCCGTATTTGCGCTTAAGGCTCTTAAGAAGCTCCAGCCTTTCGATGCAGCTGTCCAGATCTTCGGAGGAAAAGGCCGAACCGTCCCTTAAGCGGCGAAGGCCGGTCCTCATGTCGTCGGCTCTGTAATAGAGATCTTTAAGCTCCTCGGAAAAGCTTCTGATCTCAGAAGAATAAGCTTCTACGCCTTCAAGGCTCCCTACGGCGCTGCCCAGCCTCGACACGGCGCTGTTGTCGGCCCCGAAGACCTGTTCATAGGCTGAGGAGAGAGCTTCGAATATCTGTTCGGCATGCTCCATGACTGCGATCTGCTCTTCGAGCTCCTCGTCTTCCTTGGGCTTTATACGGGCCGCCTCTATGTCGTGAAGTTCGAAGCTCAGCAGTTCTCTCTGTCTTTTGCCTTCGGACAGGCGCTTTCTGAGATCCATGAGCTCCGCAGAAAGGGAAGCGTAGGAAGAGAACCTCTGAGCGGTGATCTCCCTTGCAGTTTTGACAGCTTCTCCACCGTACAGATCCAGGACTCCAAGGTGCCTGTCCTTATCGAGCAGGTATTGATGGTCGTACTGACCGTGCACATCGGCTGCACCCCTTGAGAAGGCTCCCAGCTGGGATAGGGACACAATGCTCCCGTTGATGCGGCAGAGGCTCCTGCTCTGGGAGCTGATCTCCCTGCGTATGATGACGGGAAGCTCCTCAGGCACGCCGAGTTCCCTGAGCCTGGGCAGCAGTTCGTCCCCGTTTCCGTCGATGACAAGGGTCACGACAGCCTTATCTTCGCCGGTCCTTATGTAGTCGGTATCGGCCCGGCTGCCCAATGCCATGCTCACGGCCTCTATGATGACTGATTTGCCTGCTCCTGTCTCGCCGGTGATGACGCTAAGACCGTCTTTCAGCTCTATGTCAAGCTTCTTTACGACAGCGAAATTTTCAATGCTTAATGCGCTAAGCATGGCTTAAGAAACGATCTCCTTTATCCTTGCGGTTATGCGTTCCACGTGATCCCTGCTGTCTACCACCAGGAAGATGGTATTGTCTCCCGCAATGGTTCCCAAAACCTCATCGGTGGTATAGGAATCCAGAGCTTCGGCGGCAGCGTTGGCGCAGCCGCTCAAGGTGTGTATAACTATGATATTTTCAGCGCTCCTGATATCCCTTACAGTCTCTCTCAGGATCTTGACGAAGCGGTCGTTGATCTTCTTCTCGGGCTTTGGGGGGAGGACATAACAGCTCTTGCCCTTGTCCTTGCCGGACTTGATGAGCTCAAGGTCTCTTATATCTCTTGAGACAGTGGCCTGCGTAGCCTTGAAGCCGGCTTCGGCCAAAAGCTCCACCAGCTGCTGCTGGGTCTCCACCTCGTATTCTTCGATTAACTCAAGTATCTTGTTTTTTCTGCTGCTGTTCATGTCGTATCGTACCTCGCTGATGTTTGTTATGCGTATATGCATGCATATACATTAATACTATACCACGGCGGCCCGATATTGACATATTAATTTTTCATGGCATATTAATTCCTATGCATATCCCTTTATCTTCTCAAACCCGAACATATGTGTTATTATATTATGGAATATGAGATAAACAGCGGGAGCCGATAAGGACGTATATGAGGATACTTGGGATAGACCCGGGCTACGCCATCATGGGCTACGGGATAGTCGAAAAAAAGGGAAACAGCCTGAAACTCATCACTGCCGGCGCCATAACGACACCCAAGGAGATGCTGATGTCTGACAGGCTCAAGACCCTGTATTCGGAGCTGATGGAGGTCATCTCCGAATATCAGCCCGAAGAGGCTGCCATAGAGGAACTCTACTTCAACACCAACGCCAAGACGGTAATATTCGTGGGCGAAGCGAGAGGAGTCGCGGTTCTGGCCTGCTCCAACAGCGGCCTTCCCATATACGAATATACGCCGCTTCAGATAAAGACGAGCCTTACCGGAAACGGCAGGGCGGAAAAGAAACAGGTGCAGTTCATGGTTAAGAAGCTGCTGGGGCTCGAAGACATCATAAAGCCCGACGACGCCGCCGACGCGGTGGCTGCCGCCATGACCCACGCCAACACCGGCGAGGCGAGAAAGCGCATGCTTCAGAGGTAATTCAGAGGTAAACCATATGTTTCACTATATCAAAGGAGTCGTGACCGACGTGCTGCCCGGCATGGTCGTCATAGAGTGCGGCGGCATAGGCTACGAGGTCAATGTGCCCGACGGTTGCGCGGCCATACTCTCGGCAGGCAGCGGCGAACCGGTGACTCTGTACACAGTGATGGCAGTTAAAGAAGACGACGTGAGTCTTTACGGCTTTTCGGAAAAGGACGATCTTACCATGTTCAGGCTGCTTATCACCGTAAGCGGAGTGGGCGCCAAAGGCGCTCTTGCCATGATGTCGGCTCTTCCCGGATCCGAACTGGGCAGGGCCATAGCCGGCGAAAACATATCGGCGATTACCAGGGCCAACGGAATAGGAAAGAAAATAGCCCAAAGAGTCGTGCTGGAGCTCAAAGAAAAGGTAAAGACACTCGGAAGCTTCGATATCACAAGACCTGCGGCTTCGGAAGTCAAAAAGGACAGCCTCAAATCACAGGCCGCCCAGGCCCTCATGGCGCTGGGCTTCACCAGGACCGAGGCCCTTACGGCCCTCGCGGGGCTTCCCGATGAAGGTCTCACCACCGAGGAATACATCAGACAGGCTCTTAAAAACAGAGGATAGGCGGTAAGCAAATGCCAAAAGACGACAGGCTGGTCCAGACCACCCAGCTGGAAGATGAAGAGCTTCTGGAACGCTCCATAAGACCCAGACGCTTTGCCGATTACATCGGCCAGACCGGAGTAACCGACCAGCTGAAAATATACATAGAAGCGGCGAAGATGAGGGGGGAATCCCTCGACCACGTGCTTTTCTCAGGCCCCCCGGGCCTGGGAAAGACCACCCTCGCCGGAATCATAGCGGCAGAGATGGGGGTGGAGCTTAAGATCACTTCAGGCCCCGCCATCACCAGGGCGGCCGATCTTGCCGCCATAGTCACCAATCTTGGCGAGGGCGACGTACTCTTCATCGACGAGATACACAGGCTGAACAGGGCAGTGGAAGAGGTGCTTTACTCTGCCATGGAAGATTTTGCCATAGACATTGTGACAGGCAAGGGCCCGATGGCAAGCAGCATAAGGCTGGGGCTTCCCCATTTTACCCTTATAGGCGCGACCACCAAGTCGGGCAGCCTCTCGGCACCCTTAAGGGACCGCTTCGGAGTGCTGGCAAAGTTCGATCTTTACAACGAAGAAGAGCTTTCACAGATACTGAGAAGGACCGCCGGCATACTTGACGTGCGCATAGACGACGAATCGACCATGCTGCTGGCTTCAAGGTCGAGAGGAACGCCGAGAGTCGCCAACAGACTCTTAAAGAGAGTTCGCGATTTCAGCATGGTCATGGGAGACGGGTCAATAGACAAGGCAATGGTCCTTAAGACCCTTGACATACTGAACATCGATGCCCTGGGTCTGGAAGATCTGGACAGGCGCATACTTAAGCTTATAATAACCAGCTTCCACGGCGGGCCGGTGGGCATAGACACCATCGCGGCCTCGCTGGGCGAGGAGAGGATCACAATAGAAGACGTCTACGAGCCTTATCTTATGCAGCTGGGCCTCCTTCACAGGACTCCCAAGGGCCGCATAGTCACCGACGCTGCCTACGTCCACCTGGGCCTTCCCGTTCCTGACGACAGAGTCAAGGCCTCGGACGACACCGAAGAAGGGGAGCAGATCAGACTATGGTAAGAAGAAGCGCGGCTTTCATCATAGCAATACTGCTGATACTCTTTTCGGCCCTCGTCTCATTTGCCGATGATGAGTTCACCTGGGTAAGGGTGGACGACAGCGAGGAACCGGGCGGAGTCCGGGAGCCTTCCGATACCGTCGAAGATCCTTCTCCCGCGGAGGAAGGGGGAGCGGAAGGGGAGCCCATGTGGCTTCGCATAGGCCTCAAGTACTCTTCAACTGCGGTCCCGAGCAGCACCGTAAGCTGCCGTGACGGTTTCATACTGGCTGAAGTCGGACGCTATTCCTGCGAAGAGACCGAAGATCTGAGAGACTACACAGAGCTTTACGTCAAAGTATCCGATGGAAAGGCTGCGGTATACGACGGGCCCAACGGCGAGGAGCTTGCGGTCTTATCAGAAAATGACGCCCTCATTTCGGCGGCGGACGACCCCGATGACAGGATAGTCACCATCGACGGATCACGCTACAGAGACGGAGTGAGCTACAGGGTCAGCGGAAATGCACTGAGCGTCATCAACCGGGTGACCCTTGAACACTATGTTGCGGGCGTCATAGCCAACGAGATGGGCTACCTGTATCCGGCAGAGGCTCTTAGGGCTCAGGCTGTTACTGCCAGAAGCTACGCTGTCTGCAACCTTTCAAGGCACGGAACGAGCGGATTCGATCTCTGCACGGGACAGAACTGCCAGGTATATAAAGGAGTAAGCTCGGAAAGAGAGTCCACCGATGCGGCCTGCAGGCAGACCGAAAACCTCGTCCTGACTTATAACGGCAAACCCGCCAGCGGCTATTACTATGCCTACAGCAGCGGCTATACCCTAGATTCCGACCAGGTCTGGTCCACCCAGCCCGGATATCTCAAGGGCGTAAAAGACGAATACGCGGAGGAATACCTCTGGAAGGCAAATATAAGCTTTGAGAGCCTTAGAGCCAGGCTGAACGCCCTCAACTACAGCTGCGGGGAAATAAGCGAGGTAAAGGTCTCCGAGAGGCTGAGCAACGGAGCGGTCATGACCCTCACGATAATGAGCGACGGAGGCAATGTCAAGATCAGCAGGTCCAACATAACCGGGGCGCTGTCTTCTCTCGGCGTAAAGTCCCAGTTCTTTTACATCAGCGGCAGCTCTTATCCAGGCAAAGAGAGCTTTCCCATAGGCAGCGCCGCGGCCTTAATGGGGCCGGGTTTTGAGTCCGATGAAGAGGTCTATGTCATGGGCGCCGATATTGAACCGGTGAAGAGGACCGCATCAGAACTCTACGTGCTCTTCGGCAAAGCGGTCTCAAGGCTCTTTGAAGCAGAGCAGACAGGCTACAGGGACGAGCCTGCCGACTCGGGCACTCTCTACATCACCGGCTTCGGCTACGGCCACAGCGTGGGCATGCCCCAGGTCAGCGCCAAAAACATGGCCGAGGCGGGCAGATCCTACAGCGAGATACTCAAATACTACTATACAGGCATAAAAGTACAGTCACTGTACGACCTCGATTGATATGAACGTCAGCGATTTCGATTACAAGCTCCCCCAGGAGCTCATAGCCCAGCAGCCCGCCGAAAAAAGGGACGCTTCAAGGCTTCTTGTGGTCCACAGGAGCAGCGGAGAGCTTGAGCACAGGCATTTTTCCGACATACTGGAATACTTAAAGCCGGGCGACTGCCTGGTACTCAACGATTCCAAGGTCATACCGGCAAGGCTCTACGGAGTCAAGGAAAGCACGGGGGCCCATATAGAATTCCTTCTCTCAAAGAGGATAGAAGGGAACGACTGGGAGACTCTCGTAAGACCGGGCAAAAGGCTGAGGCCCGGGGATACCGTGGTCTTTGGGGAAAACGGCGAGCTCAGGGCCGAGATAATCTCCAACTCCGACGACGGTACCAGAATAGCCCGCTTCAGCTGTGAAGGAAACTTCATGGAGACCCTTGAAAAGCTCGGCTCCATGCCCCTTCCGCCCTACATAGAAAGAGAGAGCGGCGAAGCCGACAGGGAGCGCTACCAGACCGTCTACGCGAAGAACGAAGGTTCGGTAGCCTGTCCGACGGCAGGTCTGCACTTCACTCCCGAGCTGCTAGACAAAGCGCGCGGGATGGGGGTAAACACCGCCTTCCTGACCCTTCACGTGGGCATAGGCACCTTCAGGCCGGTAAAGGCAGAGAGGATCGAAGACCACCACATGCACATCGAGGAGTACACGGTGAGCGAGGAATGCGCAGCCCTCATGAACGAGACCAAGGCGAGGGGAGGCCGCATCATATCCGTCGGCACCACCGCCTGCCGCACCATGGAGAGCGCCGCAGGTGAGGACGGGATCATCAGAGCCGGCAGCGGCAGCACCGGTATCTTTATTTACCCGGGATATAAGTTCAAAATGCTCGACTGCCTCATCACCAACTTCCACCTGCCCAAATCGACGCTCCTGATGCTGGTCAGCGCTCTTTACGACAGGGAGAAGATGCTTGAGGTCTACAACACAGCGGTAAAGGAACGCTACAGGTTCTTTTCCTACGGCGACGCCATGTTCATCGAATGACATCGCGGATGCGCATCCGCAGCCTGAGAGATCACTGAAGAAGCGATAAGGATCGCAGAGGTTCCGACATGATCGATTACAAAAAGGAATTCGACGAAGCGATAATGAGGATCACCACCTACACCAATGCCGACGACAACCGTCAGAAGGAGTATACCCAGGGGCTGCTGCTATACCCGAGGGAGATGCATACCCTTGAGCTGGTCTTCGACAACGAGGATATCAACGCCACCGGGCTTTCGAGGCTGACGGGTCTTCCCAAGGGCACCATATCCAGGATGATGAAGAAGCTCGAAGAACTGTCCCTCATAGAGATATACAAGCATAAGGACAATTTCAAGGAGGTCCACTACAGGGTGACAGAAAGGGGCAGGGACGCCCACAAGGCTCACACCCAGTTCCACCAGGTCTACGGCAGGGAATTCTACGAGAGCTTCGACCTGCTGCCCGAAAGGACCAAGGCAGTGCTGGTCTCAACGCTTAACGAATACGCCGATTATATGAAGAGCTACTCTTCCCTCGATCCAGTGGACATCAATTCTTCGGACGAAGGCGAAGACGAAGACGGACAGGAGTAACGATATGAAGATCATCAGGACAGAAGTGCTTATAGTTGGCAGCGGCGGTGCGGGCTTAAGAGCCGCCGTTTCGGCCGCCGATGAAGGAGCGAAGGTGCTCATGGTCTGCAAGGGCCGCGTGAACCGCAGCGGGTCGACTCTCCTCGCAGGGGCCAATGTAAGCGCCGACGTCATGTGCGACGGCAGATCGATGGCGTCGATGAACATAGGCATTGGCGATGAAAGCGACAGCAAGGAGGCCTTTTTCAGGGACATAATACTTGAAGGCATGTACCTTGGCGACAGAAAACTGGTAAAGCAGTACGTCGAAAACGCGCCTCAGGTTATCAGGGAGATCGTCGAAAACAACAGCAATCTGCATCCCAAGGGCGACGACAGGGAGATAGGCATACCCGGGTCCACCATCATCGACACCTACTACAAGATGCTTAAGGATAGAGAGGTTGAAGTCATAGAGGACTCGGCCCTGCTTGATCTTCTCAAGGCGAAGGACGGCAGCATAGGGGGCGCTCTCTTCCTCGACCTGATACACGGCGAGATCTTCGCGGTCAACGCAGCGGCGACCGTGCTTGCCACCGGCGGAATGCACAACTGCTACAACTTTACCTCCGGCACCACGGGCCTTGCGGGAGAAGGACAGGCAGCCGCCATAAGGGCAGGGGCCGAGATGACCGATATGGAGATGGTCACCTTCTGCGCAGGGGTAATCACCCATCCCCTCAAGTGGAGAGGAAGCATACTTCCGTATATCATTCACACCAACGACTGGTTCAGGCTCAAAAACCGAGACGGCGAGGAGTTCATGGAAAAGCACCTGCCGAAGAGCGCTGTGGACCTGGCCCTTCACTCCGAGTGGAACAAGATGCTCCTGTGCTACGCCATGTACAAGGAAGTCAACGACGAGAAGAAAGGCGACGAGTACGGCGGAGTGAGCTTTGACCTCGAATTCAAAGATGAGGCCGACGAGCAGGCTTTCATGGACCGCTATCCCTTCCTCAAGACCGGTACCTGCAATGAAATGATCAGGTATCTGAAAGAGAACGGAGGGATGCCCGTATACGGAGCCGCCCACTACTTCGATGGGGGAATAAGCGTCGACGAGACCTTCAGGACCACCCTCGAAGGGCTCTTTGCTGCTGGGGAATGCACGGGAGGCACCTTCGGAGCCAACAGGGTCTCGGCAGCCACCACCCAGATGCTGGTCCAGGGGCTTCAGGCCGGAAGGACCGCAGCAGCCTTCGCCAAAAGGACGGGGCTTAAGGAGCTCTGCCCGTACTGCCTTGAAAAGGCGGAAACAGACGCCATGAGACCCTTCGCGAATAAGGGCAAAGGCAACCCCAGAGGGCTGAAGAGGACAGTCAGCGGCATAATCTCAAGGAGCGCCGGAATAGTAAGAAGAGAAGAGCAGATGGCTTTCGGCCTTAAAGAGCTTGAAGCTTTAGACCTTGATTCCTGGGGCGTAACCATAGATACACCCGAGTACAACCGCAGCTGGATGGACTGGCTCGAAGCCCGCTCCATGATCGACTGCGGTCTCGGAATACTGAGATCTTCTCTTGCGAGGAAGGAGAGCCGAGGGGTCTTCATAAGAAGCGACTGCTTCTATACGGACAACGACGAATTCCTCAAGACCACAAGATATAAAGACGGGAAGGTCAGGCTTGAACCGGTGGAACAGGGCGATATCTCGGCTCCCGCCGGCAGGACTGACTACATCGAAAGCGTCGAAGCCGTCATAAAACGGCTCAGCTACTCTTCTTAGGAGGCTCCCATGGACGACGAAATGAGAAACATACTTGTCAAGATAAAAAGGGGAGGGACCTTCGAGGGCTACACCGTAGCTGTAGAGGATGGCATGTCGGTCATGGATGTTCTTGAACGCATATACGACACCCAGGATGCTACCCTGGCCTTCTTCCGCCACGAAGCCTGCCATCAGGAGGCCTGCGGCAAGTGCCTTGTAAAGGTCAACGGCAAGGTCTGCCTGGCCTGCGGAAGGGAAGCCCTCGAAGACGAGCTGGTCATAGAGCCTTACTGCGACAGGGTCGTAAGAGACCTCATATGCGAACCGAGGTAGCGAAATGAAGCTCAGCGAAGTTCATCACGCCAACATACTGACCGCCTTCTACGATGGCCTTATCGGGGCTCTGGGAGAGGCCCGGGGCCGCGCAGCCTTTCTCGCCGCAGAAAGAGCTTACGGTGAGAGAAGGGGCCGCAGAATGGCGATGAGAGCCTTGAGAGACGGCAATCCCCTCGACTTTACGTCTTATTTTGCCTATGGGGAGCTCCTGTCGACCCCAGGCGGCTACGAAGGAAGCTATAAAGCATCTGAAGGCATGATCCACGAGACACAGTGGAAATGTCCCTGGGCGTCCGCCTTCGGAGATTGCGGCGGCATGGACTGCGCGAGGCTCTACTGCACAGAGATAGACGCTTCGGTGGTCAGGGGCTTCAACCCTTATCTCGACTATGAGTACGGGCAGAACATGCACGAAGCCGGGACCTGCGTCTTTTATTTCAGAAGCCCCGAGATAAACTCAAGGACCCTTGAGACCTGCTCAGAAAGGCTGAATGGCAGGGCTCCCGAAAAGAAAGACATGACCTGGCACAGCGGAGACGTCTATCAGATGTTCTGCCGCGCGGCATCCCAGATATGTCCCGAGGCTCTTCCCGGGATCAGGAAAGACATAAGAAAGAGGCTGGGAGACGAAGCCTTCGGCCTTCTCGAAGAACTGGCAAAGAACGATTACGACAGGATTTAGCGCGGCATGGGTCCCTCCGGGCCCGAAAGGACAGACATGGCTGAATACATCAACGAGACGGTAAAGATCATAGAGCAGAGGACCTCATGCAGGTCATTCATACCCGATTCCCTCACTGAAGAGGAAAGGGAGATAATAACCTCGGCAGCCCTCAGGGCTCCCAACGGCGGCAAGATGTCCAAATTCGCCCTTATAGACGTGAGAGATCCCGAGCTCAAGAAGAAGGTCGCCAAATGGTGCGACAATCAGAAATTCATAGAGGACGCACCGGGGGTCTACGTGGTGCTCTCCGATTTCAGCCGCTGGTTCAGGCTCTTCAGAAAGCATGTTAAGAGCATGGGCGCTCCCATCAATTATCCGAGAGAAGACGAGATACTGCTCTGCGAGATAGATGCGGTGCTCGCTGCCGAAAATATGGTCATAGCCGCCCAGTCCATGGGCATAAGCTCCTGTTTCATTGCCGACATCATCACCAACTACAAAGAAGTAAAGGAGACCTTAAAGCTGCCCAAGTACGTGATGCCGATAACCCTTCTTATCATGGGCCGGCCGAAGAACCTGCCCGGGGAAAGGACCGCCCGCATAGCTGCCCCCGTGGTCTTCACAGACTGCTATAAAGAGATCCCCGACGGGGAGCTCGACCACATGGTAGCGCCTCTCATCCCAAAGGACAGCGAGGGCAAGCCGGTCATGAGCGAAGACGAGTTCATCAAACGCTACTATATCAGAAGGCTGGGAAGCTGGCTGTCCTTCGACAGGGCCATAAACGTAAAGGAGATGTTCGCGGACTGGCTGTCGAGCCCCTACGAAGAATAGGCCGGAACAAAAAGAAAATGAGGAGCGGAAGTGCCCTTTCGCTCTTCTTTTTATGCATGGGATGTGATATAGTATATTGTCATATATTGTGGACGTCTGCGAGCGTAAGCGGCGTCTATATCCCAGATATAGGTGCGCAGCGGTTTTGCGTACCATGGTGAGATTAAATGAGCTTCAGCGATCCCAAATTCATAACCGTTTTCATGCCGGTCTTCATTGCGGTTTATGTCAATGTGCCTGTCAAATACAGAAAGTACTGGCTCTGCGCGGGGAGCCTCGCGTTCTATATTCTTAGCATCGCGGAGCAGCCCTGGTCGGGCTTTCTGCTGCTGCTGTCTTTGTTTTTCAATTTCCTCTTGGGCCAGGCTCTGGAGGAATCGCCGAACAGGCTGCTGGTGTTCCTGGCGGGGATAGCATGGAACGTCCTGATGCTGCTGAGCTTTAAGTATACTTTGTTCTTCCTTGAGAGCCTGGCGTTCCTGCCGGGCGTCTCGGGTCTTGATCTGAGCAGGTACTATTCCGATCTGCCCGTGGGCTTAAGTTTTTACTCATTCACATTTATCTCGTATGTAGTTGACGTGTACAGGGGCAGGATAAAAGCCGAGACCGATCCGGTGAGCTTTCTGGCATATGTGCTTTACTTCCCGAAGTTCATGTCGGGTCCCATCACCAGGTACGGCGATCTGGGTCCGCAGATAAAAGAGTCTGAGCCGTCCATAAAGCCTCTTCTGGAAGGACTCAAGATCTTCATCTTCGGCCTTACCTTTAAAGTGTTCCTGGCAAACCAGCTGGGCAATCTCTTTAAGGACGTCAAGGCCATAGGCTACGATTCTGTGTCCACGGCCCTTGCCTGGATGGGCATCATAGGCTACAGCCTGCAGCTCTTATTCGATTTCTGGGGTTACTCGCTGATGGCGATGGGGCTGGCGAAGATGATGGGGATGGAGCTTCCCGAGAACTTCAGAGCTCCCTACGCTTCAGTCTCCATGACCGAGTTCTGGAGGCGCTGGCACATCACCCTGGGAAGCTGGTTCAGAGACTATGTGTACATTCCCCTGGGCGGCAGCAAGAAAAGCGTGAGCCGCACGGTTATAAATCTCTTCGTTGTCTGGCTGCTGACGGGAATGTGGCACGGCGCCTCGTGGAACTTTCTTATCTGGGGCCTGCTTCTCTTCGCGGTCATGACAATCGAGAGGTTCGGTCTCAAAGGCTTTCTCGAAAAGCACAGGCTAATAGGGCATATATACATGGCAGTCCTCATCCCGCTGAGCTGGGCGGTCTTCGCCAATGAAAGGTCGAAAGATCTGAAGGTCTTCTTCTCAAGGCTCTTCGGAGGCGCCTCGGTCAACGTGATGAAAGGGGACTGGCTCAAGTACGGCAAGACCTACTGGTGGCTTCTGGTCATAGGGATACTGCTTTCCACGGAGCTTCCTTTCAAGATCTATGAAAAATGGGGGAGCAGAAAGTGGTTCTGGCTCATATGTGCCGGCTGTGCGGCTCTTTCCGCCTTCTGCATTTATAAAGGTTCAAACGACCCGTTCATGTACTTCAGATTCTGATTCAAAAGGGTAAAGCATATCAAAATGTCAAAGAGATTAGAAGTATTCATAATTTTATTACTGTCAACCATGCTTGTTTTTAGCGGGTGCGGAGGGGGTGCGCCTGCCAAACAGGATACCAAGTCCGAAACGCCTCATACCGCTCCGGCAGCGTCCGAGGCTTCGAAGCCCGCAGAAAACACTGAGATAAAAGATGCTGCCGCAGAGCCCGCAAAGGACGAACAGCCGAAGGCACAGGGAAGCGAAAGCGCTCCGGTCCAGAGCCCCGAAGCCGGAAATGTAGGCGACAAGAAAAATGAAAAGTCTTCCGAAGCACAGAACGGTCCCGAGAAGAGCGGCGAAGGATCGCAGAGCCCGGAGCCCGCTGCTCCTTCAGATCCTGCTACCGCAGACAGCGCCGCCGCAAAAAAGGAGGGATATCCCCTCGACGAACCCTTTGTATACACCGGCAAGGACGGCAGAGAAAAGAAAGACCTCTTCGGAGGCTATTTCAACGACTCCCTCTTCATAGGCGATTCCAGGTGCGTGGGCATCGTCGAGTACGGCAATGTGGGCGAACCCACTTCCTTCTGCAACACCGGCCTCAGCGTGTATAATTATGACAACGACGACCTAGACGTAAGCGGCTTCGGAAAGATAAGCCTCGCCGAGCTGCTCGAGCTTGGCAGCTTCGACCGCGTATATATATGCCTCGGCATCAACGAGCTGGGCTACAAGCAGGAAGACGTAATAAAACATTACGCCGAGCTGATAGACATAGTGAAAGCCAACCAGCCCAACGCCGACATATATCTGCTGGCCAACCTCCGCGTCACTTATGACAGATCCCGAAGAGACAAGATATACAACAACGGCAAGATCGACAGCCTCAACGAGAGCATAAAAGGCCTTACCGACGGCACGAAGATCATGTTCATCGACGGCAATCCGCTCTTCGACGACGGAGAAGGGAATCTCAGCCAGGATTACACCGGCGACAACACTCACCTTTATGCCAGGTTCTACCCAACCTGGACCCGCTTCATCTACGAAAGTACCAAGTAAAAGGAGTTATCCTTGAGCGAAAAGCACGCAGTCAGTTACACCCTCATAAAGGAAGACAGCAGGACCCGGGCCAGAAGAGGAGTGCTGCATACTCCCCACGGAGACGTACAGACCCCGGTCTTCATGCCCGTGGGCACACAGGCCAACGTCAAGGCCATGAAGCCCGAGGATGTGGCGAAACTGGGCCATGAAGGAGCGTCCATAATACTTTCCAACACCTATCATCTGTTTTTGAGGCCCGGCTGCGAGACCGTAAGAAAGGCCGGCGGGCTTCATAAATTCATGAACTGGAACGGAGCCATACTCACCGACAGCGGCGGCTTTCAGGTCTTCAGCCTTGGTGAACTGCGCAAGATAAAAGAGGAGGGTGTAACCTTCAGGTCGTATATCGACGGCTCGAAACACTTCTTCAGCCCCGAGGTCAGCATAGACGTTCAGAACGCCCTGGGGGCCGACATCATAATGGCCCTGGACGAGTGCGCGCCTTACCCTGCCGACAGGGATTACGTCACCAAATCGCTCAACATGACCACCAGGTGGCTCAAGCGCTGCAGGGACCATCATAAGAACATCGAAAACCAGTCGCTCTTCGGCATCATGCAAGGGGGCGTCTACAAGGATCTAAGGGCCGAGAGCGCAAAGCAGATCGTCGATCTCGACCTGCCCGGCTACGCCATCGGAGGGCTTTCGGTGGGCGAGCCTGCAGAGCTCATGTATGACGTCCTCGACGACTGCGTTCCCCTGCTTCCTAAAGACAAGCCCCGCTATCTCATGGGCGTCGGAAGCCCCGACTACCTCTTCGGAGGTGTCGAGAGGGGCATAGACATGTTCGACTGCGTCCTTCCCACCAGAGAGGGAAGAAACGGCAGGGCGTATACCTCTCACGGCAAGATCACCATCAAAAACGCCCAATACCGGGAAGATTTCGGCCCCCTTGACCCCGAATGCGACTGCTATGTCTGCAGGAATTACAGCAGGGCCTATCTCAGGCATCTTTACGTCAACAAGGAGATACTGGCCTCCATGCTGCTCTCGGAGCACAATCTCCACTTCCTGGTGCGTACCATGGAGAACATAAGAAAGTCCATAGAGGAGGACCGCTTTTTGGAATACAAGCGCGAATTCATGGACAAGTACGGTGAATTCTGATGGAAAAAGCGAGGTGCCCGGCTGCGGGCCTCTGCGGAGGCTGCTCATATCAGGGAGTAAGCTATGAAGACCAGCTAAAGAACAAGGAGGGCGAGGTCAGGGGCTTTCTCAGGGCCGCCGGCATCGATCCCGGCCTCTTAATCGGCATAGAGCCCTGTCCGGTACGCTTCGGCTACCGCAACAAGATGGAGTACAGCTTCGGCGACGAGTACAAAGGCGGCGAGCTGCAGCTGGGGATGCACAAAAAAGGCTCCTTCATGTCGGTGATCGACGCTTCTTCGTGCATGATAGTTCCAGAAGATTTCAACGTTCTCGTAAGGCGCACCCTGCAGTTCTGCCTTGAAAAGAGCTACACGCATTACAACAAGAAGTTTCACACCGGCCTCATGAGGAACCTTATCTTAAGAAGGGGTGTAAGGACCGGGCAGCTTCTTGTCAACATAGTCACCTGCTCCTGCGGCGAGTTCGACGAGCAGGGTTTTGCCGACATGATAAACGCATCCCCTCTGGAATCGGAAGTCTGCGGCATACTCCACACCGTAAACGACATGCCCTCCGACGCCGTGAACATAAGCGGTCTCAGGGTACTTCAGGGGAACGATTTCTACATGGAAGAGGTGCTCGGTCTCAGGTTCAAGGTCGGAGCGTTTTCCTTCTTTCAGACCAATGTGGAGGCCGCCGAGAGGCTTTATAAAGACGCTCTCGGGCTCATACCTGGCATAGAGGGCAAGACGGTATACGACCTTTACTGCGGAACAGGCACCATAAGCCAGGCCATGGCTCTTAAGGCACGCAGGGTATACGGCGTGGAGATCGTTGAGGAGGCCGTTAATGCAGCGAGGATCAACGCGGCCCTCAACTGCCTTGACAACTGCGTCTTCGTGGCAGACGACGTTCAGAACGCCCTGGACCGCCTTGAGGAAAAGCCCGACGTTATAGTGGTCGATCCTCCGAGAAGCGGCATCACCCCCAAAGCTCTTGCAAAGATCCTTGCCTACGGGGTCCCGCAGATACTTTACATTTCATGCAACCCCAAGACTCTGGCAGAAAACCTCAGAGCCGCGGCTTTAAACGGGTACAGGCCCGTAAGTCTCAGAGCCTACGACAACTTTCCCTTTACAAGGCATACGGAATGCATATGCCTGCTTGAGAAGAACAGCCTGCGGGGATCGGAAGTTTAATTGTCTTGACATAAATATTTATACGTAAACTTATCCTTGACCAAAGAAAGGAAGCGCTATATGAAATTCATTGAACTTGGAAGGAGCGGCATCAAAGTCTCCAAGCTGGCTCTGGGGACCTGGGGCCTGGGCGGAGGCGGAGTCTGGTCCGACAGGGAATCCACCGAGGAAGGCACAGTAAGGCTGCTCGAAGCCTGCAGAGAGCAGGGCGTCAATTACCTCGACACAGCCCCGGTCTACGGTATGGGCAGGAGCGAAGAGCTCCTGGGCAAAGCCCTGAAGGGCAGAAGAGACGATTTCGTCGTTCAGAGCAAGTGTTCCCTCAACTGGAGGCTCGAAGGAGGAAAGCTGCAGTACGAGAGGGACGGCTACAGAGTTGACAGAGACACCAGGCCCGAAGCCATCAGAAAAGACCTTGACGAGATATTAAAGCGCATGGACCTTGAGTACCTCGATTCCCTTATAGTCCACTACGTCTGCGATCTCTGGCCCGTCAGCGACACCGTCGGCGTTCTCGAAGACCTGGTCAAAGAGGGCAAGATACGGTGCTACGGCATATCCAACAGCAGCCCCGCGGATCTTGCGGCATACTGCGAAGCGGCGGGAGATGGCTCTGCCAACGGTGGAGCGTCCCTGGTCCAGGAGTTCTTCAGCGTCCTTTCACCCTTCCACGGCAGAGATTATTTCCCCGCCTGCGAAAAGTACGGCGCGTCCTTCCAGACCTACGGAGTGCTGGAAGAGGGCTTCCTCACCGGCCCTGAGTTCCTGAAAAAGGAATTCAGGAAGACCGACATCAGAGCCAGGATACCCTGGTACGGAGCCGATTATAAGGCTGCTCTCGCAGACGTCTTCGTAAAATGGCAGTCTCTGCTCGATAAATACGGGTGCAGCTACTCAAATCTCGCCCAGGCCTGGGCTCTTAAGCAGTTTGATAACATGAGCCTTCTGGTTGGCATGAGAAAGCCCGAGAGCGTTGAAAACAGCGCCAAAGCCTTTGACATCCCGTTGAGCGGTGAGGACGCCGCCTTCATGGAAGACAGCGTAAAGCACATCCAGGTAGAGGTCCTCGACAAGTAGGGCCGGGAGGAGATCATGAAAGTTTTTATAGCAGCTGATATCGAAGGCATAGCGACTACAGCCATCTGGGAGCAGTGCAAAAAAGGCGCCTACGGCTACGACGACGCAAGAAAGCAGATGACCCTTGAGGTAAAGGCAGCCTGCGAAGGAGCCCTCGAAGCGGGCGCCGATTACGTGAGGGTCAAGGATTCCCACGGCCCCATGACCAATATAATACCCGAACTCTTGCCAAAAGAGGTCGAGCTCACCAGATCGAAGAACGGGTCCCCCTGGGGCATGGTCAACGGCATACAGGACGGTTTCGACGCCGCCATGTACGTGGGCTGGCACAGCGCGGCGGGAAGGGACGGCAACCCTCTGTCCCATACCCATAATCTTGAGACCGTATACATCAAGCTCAACGGCGTGAAGATGTCCGAATTCATGATGCATTCCTGGGCCTGCGCCTATGCGGGATGCCCCTCGGTGATGCTTTCGGGAGACCGGATGCTCTGCGACGACAGCAAAGACATGCATCCGAACCTCATTACCGTCCCGGTAAAGAGAGGATACGGCGGCATAGTGACCTGCATACACCCAGAACTGGCATGCGAACGCATAAAGCAGGCAGCCTATGACTCTATCAAACAGCCTCTGGATAACGCCCTTATCAAGCTTCCAGATCACTTCGAGCTTGAGATATGCTACAAAGAGCACGTTCATGCGACAAAATTGAGCTTTTTCCCAGGCTTTTCCAAGATAGATGACAATACAATAATTATGTCAACAGACAATTATTGGGACGTCCTCACGGCTCTTGCCTGGGTGCTGTGATGAGAAAGTATTTCATGACCAGCGAAAGGCTCGGTTTTTCGGTCTGGAATGAGTCCGACATAGACCTTGCCCTATGCCTATGGGGCGATCCTCTCGTTACCAGGTACATTTCGGCAAGCGGCGTATTTACGCAGGAACAGATCGAAGCGAGGCTTGATCTCGAGATAAGCAACGGAAAAAAGTACGGGGTACAGTACTGGCCTGTTTTCTTGCTTGAGAGCGGCGATTTTGCCGGAGTCTGCGGCCTAAGGCCCCACGGTCCCGCAGAAAACAGGGAACTGGAGCTGGGCTGCCACTTAAGGCCTTATTTCTGGGGCAGGGGGATCGCGACCGAAGCTTCGAGAAGAGCGATCGGGTACGCCTTCGAAGAGCTGGGCGCCGAAAGCGTATTCGCAGGCCATAATCCTTCGAACAAAGGCTCCGAAAGAGTCGCGAAAGCGTTGAGATTCAAATATATAGGCAGTGAATTTTACGAACCCACGGGCCTCATGCACCCGTCCTACCGTCTAAGCAAAGAAGAATATATGCGAAAGGAAGTACAGCCATGACCGAACAGGAAAAAAAGGAACGCATACTCCGAAGCAGAGAGCTCATCCACTGGCATAAGGAGCCCTTCGACTCCGACCAGAAGCTCCAGCTTCCCCAGCCGCCGCTGGTGAAAGCTCCGATGACCGAAAACCTCATCAAGCTGCCCCTGAACTTCGACGACCTCAGCATGGAAGACGATTTCGTCAAGATACTCTACGGCAGAAGGAGCCAGAGAGTATACACCGGAGAACAGATCAGCCTTCTGGCCTTCTCGTTCATGCTCTGGGCCCAGCAGGGCATCAAGGGCTTAAGGGGTACCAGCTACGCGACCCTGCGCCCGGTCCCCAGCGCCGGAGCCCGCCATCCCTTCGAGGTCTATCCTCTGGTCCTCAACGTCGAAGGCTTAAAACCCGGCTTCTATCACTATCTGCCCATGGAGAACGCAGTCGAGCTTCTCTGCGAGGCCGATCCCTCCGACGAAGCATTCATGGCAAAGGTCAAAGCCAGCGTGAGAAACCAGGCCTTTGCCCTCAAAGCCAGCGTGATATTCTACTACAGCATCATCCAGTACAGGGGAGAGTGGCGCTACGGCTTCAATTCTCACAGGGTCATGATGATGGACGCCGGCCACGTCACCCAGAATCTCTACCTCTGCTGCAGCGCTCTGGGCCTTGGAGGCTGCGCCATAGGAGCCCTCGACACCGAGCTCTGCGACAGCATCATAGGTCTTGACGGAGAAGACGAGTTCTGCTTCTACTGCATGCCTGTGGGAACGGTCTCCGAAGAGAACGAAGGAGCCGAGCAGGCATTCTACGCCTGGCTCAACGAAAAGAAATAAAGCGGGGCGGCTGCCCCAAAGCATGAGGCAGGATGGTCCATAAGGTCTGTCCTGCTTTTTGTATCAATCTAATACAATTGTCTACACCGCTTTTTCACAAAACAGGTATAAACTCTTCAATGCCGAAACTGACTGAAGAAGGGACGACTTATGTCATTTTTAAAAAAGATCTGGGAAAAGATCAAAAAGCTGGGCTTTTTCAAAATACTGCTGATACTGCTGCTTATCGGCGCCGCCGTGGTAGGATACCGCATTTATAAGGCTGCCCAGGCCATCAAGGAGATGGTCCAGACCAGCGTATACACTCAGACCTCCCCCGAAAGGCGCGATCTCGAGAAGATACTGACAGGCAGCGGCACCCTCCAGCCCGCCAATTCCTACAGCGTAATGACCCTGGTGGAAGGCGAGATACTGGAGTGCAGCTTTGAGGAAGGCGACGTGGTGGAGAAAGACTCCGTCCTCTACAGGATAGACAGTTCCGATCTCTCCGGAAACCTTGAGAGGGCCCGGATATCTCTCGATCAGACCAAGAGAAACGTCAGCGACGTTCAGAACGTCATATATATCAAAGCTCAGACCGCGGGTCAGCTGGTCAGCCTCAATGTTTCGGCCGGTGACTACGTTATGATGAACCAGCAGATAGGCACCGTCATGGACAGCTCCGTTATGACCGTTAAGCTCCCGTTCTCAAGCGCCGATGCAAAGGGCTTTTTCGCCGGTCAGGATGCTCAGGTCATAATAGACGGAAGCTTCGAGAGCCTTAGCGGCAAGATCACCCAGATCTCCGGCGCAGACATAGCAGGAACCGGCGGCATGATGACCAGGAACGTCACCATTGAAGTCAAGAACCCCGGAGCACTCAGCTCATACATACAGGCCAGCGCCGTGGTCGCCGGAGCCTCGTCCACCCAGGCCGCTTATATGAGCCCCAAGTCAACTTCAGCTCTTACCGCCAAGACCTCGGGAGAAGTAAAGACCGTAAACGTCAAAGAGGGCAGCTACGTAAAGAAAGACCAGACCGTTGTCACCCTGGGCGGAAGCGACATCGAAGAGAACATAAAGAGGGCAAAGGAGAGCTTAAGAAGCGCCGAGCTTTCGATGGAAGCTACCCGGGACCAGCTCGACAACTACACTGTGCTTTCTCCCATCAGCGGCACCATAGTCGACAAGAGCGGAAAGACCGGCGACAAGGCAAGTGCGGGCAATATACTCTGCACGATATACGACCTCAGTTACCTTGAAATGGTGCTCAACATCGACGAGCTCGACATTATGAAGATGCAGGTTGGTCAGCCGGTCAAGATCACTGCCGACGCCATCGAAGGCAGGGAGTTCAGCGGAGTCGTAACCAAGGTCTCCGTCGCGGGCACCACCATGAGCGGCACCACCAGCTACCCCGTCACCATCAGGATAGACGAGGCTGACGGTCTGCTTCCCGGAATGAATGTGGACGCCAGCATAGTCGCAGGCAGCGTGAAGAACGCTCTCACAGTGCCCAACAGCGCCATAGTAAGAGGCAATGTGGTCCTGGTCAGCAGCGATTCTCCCAGCGCAGTCAACGCCCTTGATGATATGAACGCTCCCGAGGGCTACGTGTACGTTAGCGTCAAGACCGGCATCTCGGATGACGACAGGGTCGAGATACTCGAAGGCCTTCAGGAGGGCGATACCGTCTCTTACATCGAGCAGTCTGCAGCCGGCAACTCCTGGATGAACATGTTCGGCGGCATGGGTTCAAACGGCGGAAACAGCGGGAGGCCCTGATAAATGAGCGCTCTCATCGAGTTTCGCGACGTCTGCAAATACTACGTGATGGGTGAGAACACCGTCAAAGCCAACGACCACATCTCCATGAGCATAGACCGGGGTGAGTTCGTCGCAATAGTGGGCCAGTCGGGCTCAGGCAAGTCCACCTGCATGAACATAATAGGCTGCCTTGACGTTCCCACCAGCGGCCACTATCTTCTCGACGGCACCGACGTGGGAAGCCTCTCAAGGGCTAAGCTGGCTGAGATCAGGAACAAGATGCTGGGCTTCGTGTTCCAGCAGTATAACCTCCTGCCCAAGTACAACCTCATAGAGAACGTGGAAGTCCCGCTGATGTACGCCGGTATTTCAAGAGGCGAAAGAAAGAGGAGGGCTCTTGAGATACTCACGGAGCTGGGTCTTGAGGAGCATTTAAAGCATAAGCCCAACGAGCTCTCGGGAGGCCAGCAGCAGAGGGTATCGATAGCCAGGGCCTTGGTCGGAAAGCCTCCCATACTCCTTGCCGACGAGCCCACCGGCGCGCTCGACTCAAAGACGGGCCGCGAGGTCTTAAAACTCTTAAAGCAGCTCAACGAGCAGGGGAAGACCGTGGTCCTCATAACCCACGACAACAGCATAGCGGTCCAGGCAAGGCGCATAATAAGGCTCGAAGACGGCCGCGTGGTCTTCGACGGTCCTTCGGACGATCCCGACGCCATGAAGATCCCTTCCGGAAGGGAGGATGAGGCTGTATGAACTTCTTTGATACCGCCAGGCTCGCTCTCGGCAACATCAGGGCCAGCAAGATGCGGACCTTCCTCACCATGCTGGGCATCATCATAGGAGTTTCTGCGGTAATACTCATTGAAGGCCTGGGAAACGGCATGCAGGTCTATATGGAGAGCGCATTCGAGTCTCTGGGAACCAACACCATTCAGGTCATAATACTAGGCAGGGGCTCCACCCGCTCGGTAAGCGTAGACCAGATGTATGAAATAGCGGCAGATAATCCCGAATGCCTTAAAGCAGTCTCGCCGACGGTCTCGGTCTCTCTTCCGGTAAAGATAGGCACCGAGACTCTGAATTCCACCTCTGTCACGGGAGTGGGAGAGAGCTACCTCGACATGAAGACCTACACCCTGAGCATGGGAAGAGGCCTTCAGTACATGGACATCAAGGACCGCAAGGCCGTCTGCGTAGTGGGAGAATACATAGATCTCAACTACTATGGCGGCAACGCGGTGGGGAACACCCTTAAGCTGGGCACCCACAAGCTCACCATAGTCGGCGTCATGGCTCAGGAAGACGACGAGATGAACAAGGGAGGCACCGACGACTGCGTCTACCTTCCCTACAGCTCAGCGGCCAGATATGCCGGCAGGGGCCGCATATCCAACTACATGTTCACCTCTACCGACAAGGATCATTCCGAAGCCGCGGTAAGCGCCATAGAAAACGGCCTTTTCAAGGTCTTCGAGGACGACAGGTCCTATACCGTCATAAGCATGGCCCAGCTTCTCGACACCTTCACCACCATGCTCAACGTGATGATCACCATACTGGCGGTCATAGCCGGCATCTCTCTGGTCGTGGGCGGCATAGGCATAATGAACATCATGCTGGTCTCTGTCACGGAAAGGACGAGAGAGATAGGCATACGCAAGGCTCTCGGTGCCAAGGAAAGGGTCATAATGGCCCAGTTCGTAACCGAAGCCGCCGTCACCTCGCTTCTGGGAGGTGCCATAGGCATAGGCTTCGGCATGGTGCTCTGCAGGATAGGCACTGCGCTGGTCGCAAGGCTCACCGAAGTCGACATGCAGGTGATCCCTTCAATACCTTCGATAATTATGGCAGCGGGAGTCTCCGCCGCCATAGGAATAATGTTCGGCTGGCTGCCGGCCAGAAAGGCGGCCAACCTCAACCCCATAGACGCCTTAAGATATGAGTGAGGATCCGTTATGAAAAAACTCGCTTTAGCATTGACCCTGATAATGGTCATAAGCTTTGCCCATCCTCTTCAGGCCTTCGCCGCGGTCTCAGGCCAGGAGGCAGTGAACATACTGAGAGCCCTGGAGATAATGACCGGAGACGAAAGGGGAGACCTGCATCTTGACAGGCAGCTGACAAGAGCCCAGCTTGCCAAAATGCTCTGCGCTTCGTCCTCCTTTAAGGGCAGCGCGAATGAGACCGGCCTGGGCTATTCGGTCTTTTCAGACGTTGCTCCCGCCCACTGGGCAGGCCAGTACATCAAGCTCTGCGTGGAGCAGGGCTGGCTCAGCGGCTATTCCGACGGAAGCTTCAGGCCCAACGAGCCGGTAAAGCTTGAAGACGCCTGCAGCGCCTGCCTTAAACTCTTAGGCTACAGCTCCGCCCAGCTCAGCGGCAGCTACCCCTATGCCCAGATCAACAAGGCTGCTTCGATCGGCCTCACGGAAAGTGTAAGGGGAGGAGCAGGAAGCCCGCTGATAAGGCAGGACGCCGCCTATCTCTTCTGTTCGCTGCTTTCCTGCGAGAATGCCTCGGGCATGACCTACGGCCAGACTCTGGGCTACAGCGTGAGCAACGGCAAAGTCGATATGATACAGGCCGTGGGGACCAATCTCAAGGGTCCATACATCGCTTCAGCATCAGAGAAGCTTTCATTCACTCCAGAAAAGACCTACCTCAACGGCAAGGCCGCCGGCGGCAGGATCCTTAAGGAAAACGACGTGTTCTACGTGAATGAAGCCCTGGCGAGCCTTTGGATCTACGATAAGAAAGCAAGCGGAAAGCTGGACCAGGTAAGCCCCGCCGCATCCCCCCAGACCCTTATGCTTGCAGGCTCCTCATACATCATCGACAGCTCCGACGTCAGCTTTGAGCTCTCAAGCTACGGCAGCATAAAGACCGGAGATACCGTGACCCTGCTTCTCGGAATGGACGACAAGGTCGCAGGGATCATATCCGGCAATGCGGTCGAAGGCAGCTATCTCGGAATAGTCCTGTCCAATGTCAGGTCGGCGGAAGAGGGCAGCACCTCGATAATTTCAACCATCAGCGTATTCTGCACCGACGGAACCGTGAGGAGCTTTGAGACCGACAGATCATCCGCCTCTGCGGGAAGCCTGGTAAGCGTCGGAGTCTCTTCTTCTGGAGCGAGCGTAACTATACACAAAGACAAAGGCATGGAAGGCCTCTTCAACAAAGCCGGGAACCGCTTCGCCGGCTACCCGGTATCCGACGACGTCAGGATCATAGACAGCGACGGGCAGACCGCAGTAAAAGTCGATAAGGAAGCCCTGCTGGGCAAGACTCTCAAGGAAAAGGATGTCCGCTACTATCTGCTCGAAGACGGAGAGATCACAGACCTGATACTTAACGACGTCACTGGCGAGATCTGGACCTTCGCTCTGCTCACCGACGTCAGCGGGGCCTCCTCGGCAGCAAGCGTCTACGGCAATTACGTCTTTCTGACCAACGGGGCAAGAGGCGCCCTCACCAGTTCCGGAATCCGCTTCATGGTAGATATCGGCGGCATCGCCATCAAATACGATGTTACGGGCGCAGCCGGCTCAATAAGGCAGCTTGCCAAAGTCAGCCTCAGCGAGATCTCCGGCGGGAATGCCTTCGATCAAAACGTCAGATACCAGCTCGACCCCTCGGTCCAGGTGTATCTTAAGGACCGCGACGATTACTACCTCATGGATATCGAAGACCTCGAGTTCGAAGGTTTCAGGGTAACCGGCTGGTTCGACGACTTCGGCCTGTCGGCAGGCGGCAAGATAAGGATAATAACCGCGGAGAGGACAAACTTTTGATCCCATGCCGACCACGGCTTATTGAAAAGACCTGCGCTTCATGGTTTAATATATTCGTGTAAACATTTACAGACAAGGAGGGGAATATATGACTAAGATCGAACTGGGCCATACCGGCATAGTTATAGAAAAGAACGGCATAGGCTGCCTTCCGCTTCAGCGCGTTTCAAAAGAAGAAGCGGTGATGCTCCTCAGAAAGGCCAAAGACAACGGTTTCAACTATTTTGATACCGCCAGAGCCTACAGCGACAGCGAAGAGAAGCTGGGCGAGGCATTTGACGGCGTAAGAGAAGAGGTCTTCATAGCGACCAAGACCAACGCCCAGAACGCCGATAAATTCTGGAAGGACCTTGAGACCAGCCTCAACACCCTTAAGACCGACTACATAGACGTTTATCAGTTCCATAATCCCGCGTTCTGCCCCAAGCCGGGCGGGGAAGACGGCCTCTACGACGCCATGCTCAAAGCGAAAGAAGAGGGAAAGATAAGGCACATAGGCATCACCAACCACAGGCTGGCCGTAGCCCAGGAGGCCATAGACAGCGGCCTTTACGAGACCCTTCAGTTCCCCTTCAGCTATCTGGCCGGAGAACCCGAGCACACCCTGGTCGACAACTGCAGAAAAGCCGGCATGGGTTTCATCGCCATGAAAGCCCTGGCAGGCGGCCTTATCCGCGACGGCTACACCGCTGCCGCCTACATGCAGACCCAGGACATAGTCGTACCCATCTGGGGCATACAGAGGGAATGGGAGCTGGACCAGTTCATCGACTGCGTAAAGAACGGCGCCGAGCTTACCGAAGAAAGGCTTAAAACCATAGAAACAGACAGATCCCAGCTTTCCGGCGAGTTCTGCCGGGGCTGCGGCTACTGCATGCCCTGTCCCGTAGGCATAGAGATCAACAGCTGCGCCCGCATGGCCCTCATGGTAAGGCGCGCCCCGACCAAGGCCTGGGTCTCCGAGGCATGGCAGCAGAAGATGAACATGATAGAGCAGTGCCTGCACTGCAACAGCTGCGCTTCCAAATGCCCCTATCACCTGGACACTCCCAGAGTCCTTCAGGAGAACCTGGCCGACTACAGGGCAGTCCTCGCAGCCGGCGGAGACCCGTCCAAGGTGCCCTTCAAGGGACTTTAAGCTTATCCGGACCGCGGGCTTAATGAATTCCGCGGTTTAAGTATATGAACCCGTGAACAAGGAGGAACAAAATGAAAAAGTACGTTTGCGTCTGCGGTTATGTCTACGATCCCGAAGTCGGCGATCCCGACAACGGCATTGCTCCCGGCACCCCCTTTGAGGATCTGCCCGAGGATTGGGTCTGCCCCGTATGCTCTCTGACCAAGGATCAGTTCACCGAAGAGTAGGGCGCTGCATCTGAACGAAAAGACCGGAAGGATATCTTTCCGGTCTTTGATCGTTTTTGACATGAAAAAACCGCCGGATGACCGACGGTTTTGATCGTTTACTACATCGCGCGGGTAACTTTTCCGGATCTGATGCATCTGGTGCAAACGTTCTTCTTGACAACGGCGCCGTTTTCCTCGACTCTTACGGTCTGAATATTTGCATTCCACTTTCTTCTGGTGTGACGGTTGGAGTGGGATACGTTGTTACCGGAAACCTGGCCCTTACCACAGATCTCGCACTTTCTTGACATTCTCTGCACCTCCTTTATTACCCCGGAAGGGTTGATATTTATGGTCAAAAGCCCGATAAAGGGGGCTTTGTTTCCACAGACGTCGTGTATTATAGCACAGGCCTTTCGGAATATGCAAGTAAAATTTTATGAAAAATCAACATTGTTTTAAACTCCCTTCCCGGCAGCCGAAAGGAGGCTTTTGCCGTGGAAATGGCGATCAAAAAGTGTTAATATTAATTAAATAATATCTTTGTATCGCGAGGAACGCAATGGACAGTTTCAAAAATGTGTTTTCCCTTGAGGGCAGGACAGCCCTCGTCGTGGGAGGAGGAGGGCTCGGCCTTCCCATAGCCCAGGCTCTTGTCGAAAACGGAGCAGATCTCATAGTAGCCAGCCCCCACCGCCCCAAGGAATGGATAGAGGATGTATGCCGCAGCGAAGGCAAGACCTACTGCTATATCGAAGTGGACCTTCTCTCTGAAGAGAGCATAGTTTCAATGGTCAAAAGGGCCAAAGAGGTCACGGGGCGCATCGACATACTGGTCAATGCCGCGGGCATAAACAAGCTCATAAGAGCCGAGGAATACGACAGCGCCTCCTGGGACGAGGTCATGGGCATAGATTTAAGAGGAGTATTCCTCACCTGCAGGGAAGTCGGGAAAGTCATGATAGAGCAGAATTACGGCCGCATACTCTCCATCTCGTCCGCCAAATCCCTTATAGGAACCGATTACGATTATACCGCCTACTGCGCCGCCAAGGGCGCCCTCAACATGTACTCGAAGCAGCTCTGCTGCGAGTGGGGAAGGTACGGCATCACTGTCAACACCATAGCCCCCACCTTCACCAGGACCCCCATAAACTCCTTCCAGCTCGACGATCCTGTCTTTTACGGCAAGCTGGTCGACAGGATACCCCGGGGCCGCATATGCACCACAAAGGATCTGGGCTGCGCCGCGGTCTTCCTCTGCAGCGACGCCGCCGAGTTCATCTCAGGCCAGGTCATAAGCGTCGACGGCGGCCTCACCGCCAAGCAATAGGTGACGGACATGAGTTCGAAGATTATGATCGGCTGCTGCACGGGCATGGAGAATTACGATCTTCTCTCAAGCTGCGGCTATGAGGCCATATGCCTTTCGGCGGCGAAGCTCAGCGAGATAAGCGATGAAGAGTTCGAAAACTGCAAGAAAAAGATCTCAAAGGGCCCTTTAAAGCTTTACGGCCTCAACGGTTTTTATAAACCCGGCATATTTCTCAACGGTCCCTGTTTCAGCGCAGAGAAGCTTTCCGAATACACCGAAGAGATATGCTAAAGAGGGAAAGCTCTGGGCTGCAGGTATCTGGGAATAGGAGCTCCCAAGGCCAGGAACGTCAACGCGGGAGACGATCCCATAATTATGCTCTCGCAGTTTAAAGACTCCTTAAAGCTTCTCTGCAGTATCGCGTCCAAATACGATATGGAGATACTCCTTGAGTCTGTATGCGGCGCCGAATGCAATCTTGTCACCACGGTCAGGGAAGCTTTTGAGATAGTTAAGGAGCTTGATCTTCCCAATCTGGGTCTGGTATACGATATTTATCACGACCGCTACGAGGGCGAGAGTCTCGACATAATAGACGAGGCTGCAGGCCTGATAAAGACCGTCCACATCGCAGAAGACCTGAGCGGCAGCAGGATATACCTGAAAGAGGAGTATTCGGATGTCTACGCCGGATACTGGAAGAGACTCGAAAGGGCCGGTTACCGGGGCGAATTCGACCTGGAATGCTTTGCGGGCGACCCGGCAGAAGGAATAAAGAACAGCTTTGAAATACTTAAGAACATAAAGGAGCTAAGCGAATGAAAGCAGTTTACATGAAGGAACCCTGGTCAATAGAAGTCAAGGAGATCGAACAGCGTCCCCTTGAAAAGGGAGAAGCCCTCATCGCCATAAAGGCAGCGGGCATATGCGGCAGCGACATTGGAGCCTTCAGAGGGACCAACGGCCTTGTCTCTTACCCCAGGATCATAGGCCACGAGCTGGCGGGTGAGATAATAAGCGTTCCCGAAGACGATACCAGCGGTCTTAAGCCCGGCGACAAGGTCGTCGCAGACCCCTATCTTTACTGCGGAAAGTGCTATCCCTGCTCCATAGGAAGGACCAACTGCTGCAACGATCTGCGCGTACTGGGTGTCCACGTTGACGGAGGCATGGCCGAGACCTTCGCCCATCCGGCGAACATGCTCGTAAAGGTCCCCGAAGACATGAGCTGGGAGATGATGGCCTGCGCCGAGCCCCTCACCATTGCCCTCCACGGCATCCACAGGCTGGGCCTTAAAGCAGGAGAACACATCGCGATCAGCGGAGCCGGGACCATAGGCCTTTTGACCGCCCTTGCCGCCATCGCCTACGGGGCAGAGCCCATACTCATAGACCTCGTTAAGGAGAGACTTGATTTCGCAAAGACTCTCGGGGTCAAATACACGGTAGATCTCAACACCGACGATCTGATCGGAAAGATCAAGGAATTCACCGGCGGACGCCTCTGCGAGTGCGTCATGGAAGCCTCCGGCGCCAATTCCGCCATAAGGTCTTCCCTCGACATAGTCTGCCACGCGGGCAGGGTGGTCTTCACCGGCTGGCCCAGCAGGGAGACCTCCATCCCCACCGACATGATCACCAGGAAAGAGATCGACATTAGGGGAGCCAGGACCTCTGCCGGCGAGTTCGAAGAGGCCATATCCCTCATATACGATCATAAAATACCCATGGAAAAGGTGGTCACAAAGGTAGTAAGCGTCGACGAAGCTCCCGATATCGTCAGAGCCATCGAGGCTCATCCCTCCGATTACCTCAAGGTCATAGTAAAGTTTTAGGTGAGCACGATGGATCTTGTCATTAAAAACGATTTCAAATACGCGGTGGCCTGCCCGACGAGCATGGGCGTGAGGATCACCCCCGTAGACCGCATGTCGGTCAGCAATTCAAACATGTTCTACCTGCAGTCCACCAGCGCCGAGACCAACGTGCTCAACGTTTCGTCTTCTCTCGGTTTTCAGTGCCTTGCCCTGACCCGCTTCGTCAAGGGCAGTCCCATCGCCCAGTTCATCAAGAGGGAGCTGCGCAAGAGGAACATAGCCTATGAAGGTTCTGAAGAAGCGCCCGACGGGCCCTGGGGCGTAAGGCACCAGTTCAACATAGCGGATTCGGGCTTCGGCCTGAGAGCCGCCAGGGTCTGGAACGACAGGGCCGGCGAAGTGGGAAGGAACCTGAGCATTGACGATTTCGACCTGCCGAGGATATTCGGGCGTGAAGGCGTCGCGGTGCTTCATATTTCAGGCCTTATCGCCGCCATGAGCCCGGGCACGACCAAGTGCTGCCTGGAGCTTGCCAAAGCGGCCAGGGATTACGGGACCCTGGTTTCCTTCGATCTCAATTACAGGGCATCCTTTTGGAAGGGCAGAGAAGAAGAACTGAGAGAAGCCTTCACGGCCATTGCTTCCTGCGCCGACATACTCGTCGGAAACGAGGAGGACTTCCAGCTCTGTCTGGGCTTCAAGGGCCCCGAAGCCGGCGGCAAAGACCTCGACTCCAAGATCGAAAGCTTCAAGGCCATGATAAACGAGGTGAGGGCGAGATTCCCCCAGGCAAAGGTCTTCGCTACCACCTTAAGGGAAGTGATCTCCGCCAACCTCAACAACTGGGGCGCCATACTTTTTGCCGAAGACGAGTGGTACGTGGAAGAGCCCCGTCCCATAGACATACTCGACAGGATAGGGGGAGGGGACGGCTTCACCGGAGGCTTGATCTATTCCATAGTTTCAGGCAAGGATCCCGAAGACTGGATCAAGTTCGCCTGGGCAGCCGGCGCCATGGCGGCAGGATCGCTCAACGATTACGCCGAGCCTGAAGACGAGAAGCAGCTGCTCGATATATATGCCGGCAACGCCAGAGTCCAGAGATAAACGGAAAGGAAAACCATGAAAAAAGCAGACATAGGCCTCATAGGACTCGCCGTAATGGGCGAGAATCTCGTGCTCAACATGGAGTCAAAAGGCTTCAGCGTCGCGGTGTACAACAGGACGGTGAGCAAGGTGGAAGATTTTATAAACGGCAGGGCAAGGGGCAAAAGCATCTTAGGCTGCATGAACCTTGAGGAGCTGGTCCAAAGCCTGAAAAAGCCCCGCAAGGTCTTCATAATGGTCAAGGCCGGTGATGCTGTCGACCAGATGATAGAAAAGCTGCTGGGCCTTCTCGAATCCGGAGACGTCATAATAGACGGCGGAAATTCAAGGTACACAGACACCATGAGAAGGACGGCTTACGTTGAATCTAAGGGCCTTCTCTACATAGGCACCGGCGTTTCGGGAGGTGAGGAAGGAGCTCTCAAAGGTCCCAGCATGATGCCGGGAGGCTCTCCAGCTGCCTGGGAGCTTGTCAAGCCCATATTCCAGTCGGTCTGCGCCAAGGCTCCCGACGGGTCCCCCTGCTGCGAATGGGTCGGCGAGAACGGCGCAGGACATTTCGTCAAGATGGTCCACAACGGCATCGAATACGGCGACATGCAGCTGATATGCGAATCCTACCAGATCATGAAGGATCTTCTGGGCATGAGCAACGAAGAGATGCACGAAGTATTCAAAGCCTGGAATTCCACCGAGCTGGAGTCCTACCTCATAGAGATCACCGCCGACATACTTGCTTTTAAAGACGAGGAGGGCAATTACGCGGTCGATGCTATACTCGACACCGCGGGTCAAAAGGGGACGGGCAAGTGGACAGCCATCTCGGCTCTCGACGAAGGCGTGCCCCTGACCCTCATAGGCGAAGCGGTCTTCGCCAGATGTCTCTCAGCCATGAAAGAAGAAAGAGTCAAGGCTTCGAAGGTCTTCGAAAACAGTATCAAGCCTTATGAAGGCGACAAAAAGTCTTTCATTGAAGACATCGGGAAAGCGCTGTATGCCGCCAAGATCATCTCCTACGCCCAAGGCTACGCCCTTATGCGCTCTGCCGCCAAGACCTACGGCTGGAACCTCAACTACGGCGGCATAGCTCTCATGTGGAGGGGAGGCTGCATCATACGCTCCGCCTTCCTTGGCAAGATAAAGGATGCCTACGGCAAAGATCCGGGCCTTGAGAACCTTCTCCTGGACCCCTATTTCGAAGAGACTGTAAAAGCCCTGGTGCCCTCCTGGAGAAGGGTAGCGGCGGCGGCTATAACAAGCGGCGTGCCTCTTCCCGCCATGACGGCAGCCCTCAGCTACTTCGACGGCTACACCAGCGGAAGGCTTCCCGCCAATCTGCTGCAGGCTCAGAGGGACTATTTCGGGGCTCATACCTACGAGAGAGTCGACATGCCCAGAGGCAAGTTCTTCCACACCGACTGGACCGGACACGGCGGAAATACCACTGCCGACAGCTATACAGTATAAACTGAAAGGATCTGAAAATGAGTTTTACCTTCGGAACCGACCTCAGCGGAAAGGTCGCAGTAGTAACGGGAGCCGGCGGAGTGCTGTGCTCAGTGTTTTCAAAGACCCTCGCCGAAGCGGGGGCTAAGGTCGCCCTTTTAAGCCGCAGCAGCGGTCCCATCGACGCTCTCGCTGAAGACATAAATGCCAGAGGCTTTGCCGCCAAAGCCTATAAATGCAACGTTCTCGACAAGGAACGCCTTGAAGAATGCCGCGAGCTTATATTGAGAGACTTCGGGCCCTGCGACATACTCATAAACGGAGCCGGAGGCAACGATCCCAAGGCTTCAACTGGCATGGAATACTATTCAAAAGAGGCCGTTGACGAGGGTCTGGTCTCCTTCTTCGACCTGAACGAAGAGGGCATAAAGGCTGTTTTTGAGCTGAACTTCCTGGGAGCCCTGCTTACCACCCAGGTCTTCGCAAAGGACATGGTCGGAAGAAAAGGCTGCAGCATAATCAACATTTCCTCGATGAACGCCTACACGCCTCTGACAAAGATCCCTGCATACTCGGGAGCGAAGGCGGCGGTCTCCAATTTCACCCAGTGGCTTGCCGTCCACTTCAGCAGGGAAGGAATAAGGGTCAACGCCATTGCACCCGGCTTCTTCTCAACAAAGCAGAATGCAGCGCTCCTTTGGAATGAAGACGGCACCCCCACTGCCAGGACAGGCAAGATACTGGCGGCCACCCCCATGGGCCGCTTCGGAAAGCCGGAGGAGCTCAACGGAGCCCTCATGTTCCTTGTGAATGAAGATGCGGCGTCCTTCGTCACCGGGATCGTCATACCTGTGGACGGAGGCTTCTCCGCCTACAGCGGCGTATAGAGCAAAGGAAAGACCATGCAGGATATATACAAGCTTTCAGTATGCGATAAAGGACTGTCAGACTGCGAGATCGATGAGGTGCTTCTCAAAACACTTGAAGGCCGCAGCCTGAAAAACGTGCTGATAATACCTCCCGACTTTTCAAGATTCCACTCCAACGCCGGGTATATAACGCGCTTTTACTATAAGTATCTGACAGAGAAGGGCATAAAAGCAGATGTAATGCCCGCTCTGGGCACCCACGTTCCGGTCTCGGAAGAGCAGTGGAACATCATGTATGAAGGGATCCCCTACGACGTGATGCTGCGCCACGACTGGAGAAACGGGGTCGTTAAGATAGGCGAAGTTCCGGCGGATTTCGTATCCGAAGTCTCGGAGGGCATATGGAACGAGCCGGTCGACGTGGAGGTAAACCGCCTTCTCATGGACGAAAAATACGACCTGATCATCTCTCCCGGCCAGGTGGTGCCTCATGAGGTCATAGGCATGGCCAACCACGCCAAGAACATCTTCGTGGGCGTAGGCGGCAGCGACATGATCAGCAAATCTCACATGATAGGTGCGGTCTACGGCATGGAGAGGATGATGGGAAGGGAGAACACCCCGGTCCGCCTCATCTTCGACTACGCCTTTGAGCACTTCATGAAGGAAAGGCCCGTTCTCTTCGTTCTCACCGTTACCACTGCGCCGGGAGGCGTCATAAGGACCCACGGAATATTCGCCGGCGAAGGCCGGGAATGCTTCAGCGAGGCGGTAAAGGAAGCTCAGAAGAGAAACATCGATTTCCTAG
>JAEEGL014589485.1_pt1 | contig 33687 bp, 21 predicted proteins | sample 9134231 | NCBI WGS metagenome assembly JAEEGL01 (sample SAMN16246548, study PRJNA631951) | gut metagenome | biome: gut microbiome; feature: rumen; material: fiber-attached | host: Bos | place: Iran: Karaj | collected 2018-10 | reverse complement strand
TTCAGTTAAAACTTAGTTTAGCAGTTTTCTGCAAACCTTCGCGCAGGGGCGCTCGGCATTTTCGGCGGCTGCTGCGTCACTCGCAGCCTTTTTCCCGAAAATGTTAATAGTTCTAACCATCTGTGATGTATAGCTGTTTTCATTATCGTACCCACGTGCAAGCAGGTGCGCAGCACGTGCGGGAGGATTTTGCGTAGCAAGAATCCGACCAATTTTATCAGAACGACAATGAAAACAGCTTACGGGCAAAAAAAAAAGACCTTCCGAAGAAGGTCTTTTTTTCACATTAAGCTAATTAGCAGTTTTCTGCAAAGTATTTGATAGTTCTAACCATCTGTGATGTCTAGCTGTTTTCATTGTCGTACCAAGAAACAACCTGTACTTCATACAAATCATCAGAAATCTGTGAAACCATTGTCTGTGTTGCATCGAACAATGAACCGAACTTCATTCCGATAACATCTGAAGAAACGATTTCATCTTCGTTGTAACCAAAGCTTTCTGTTGCAGCAGCTTTCATTGCAGCATTGATTTCTTCTTTTGTAACTCCAGCCTTCTTTACTACAGCAGTAAGGATTGTTGTAGAACCTGTTGGAACTGGAACACGCTGAGCTGAACCGATTAATTTTCCGTTCAATTCAGGGATTACAAGACCGATAGCCTTTGCAGCACCTGTTGAGTTAGGAACGATGTTCTGTGCACCAGCTCTTGAGCGGCGGAGGTCACCTTTTCTCTGTGGTCCGTCAAGAATCATCTGATCGCCTGTGTAAGCGTGGATTGTTGACATGATACCACTCTGAATTGGAGCATAATCATTAAGTGCTTTAGCCATTGGAGCTAAACAGTTTGTTGTACAGCTGGCTGCAGAAATAATATTGTCATTCTTTGAAAGTGTTTTGTGGTTAACATTATAAACGATTGTAGGAAGATCATTTCCAGCTGGAGCTGAAATAACTACCTTTTTAGCACCTGCATCAATGTGAGCCTGTGACTTAGCTTTAGATACATAGAATCCTGTACATTCAAGAACTACATCTACACCAATCTTTCCCCATGGAAGATTAGCTGCATTAGCTTCCTTGTAAATTGTGATTTTTTTACCATCTACAACAATTGCACCTGGTTCTTTTACTGTTTTTCCATCTTCTGCGAGTACATCATCAATGTGAGAAACTGTGTGTTTTCCTTCACCAATTTTTCCCATGAATCCACCCTGAGCTGTATCATATTTAAGAAGGTGAGCAAGCATTTTTGGGCTTGTAAGATCATTGATAGCTACAACTTCGTAACCATCTGCTTCAAACATCTGGCGGAATGCGAGACGACCAATACGTCCGAAACCGTTAATAGCAACTTTAACCATATCAGTTAACTCCTATAAAAATTACCTTTTATGCACTTATTTTATGGATATTGTGCACATTTGTCAATTAAACATCAAAACTATTCAGCATTGAGACTATTCAGCACTGGCATTTTCTTCTTTAACTTCTTCCTTGCTTTCACACTTATTAGAAAGAATAAGATTTGTAAGGATGCCGAGAATTAATGCTGTAGCAATTGAAGTAAGCTGGATCTTTCCAAAATTCAATGTAAGGCCACCGATTCCTGTTACTAAGATTGCACTTACAACGAAAAGATTTTTTGAATCATTCAAATCAACTGTCTGTACCATCTTAAGACCTGATACTGCAATAAATCCGTATAAAGCAATACAAACACCGCCTACAACACAAGAAGGAATTGTATTAACTAAAGCGATGAATGGAGAAATGAAGGAAAGAATCATACAAAGGAAAGCAGTAAGGATGATTGTAGAAACAGAAGCATTTCCTGTGATAGCAACACAACCTACACTTTCACCGTATGTAGTATTTGGACAGCCGCCAAAGATTGAACCAACAATAGAACCAACACCATCACCAAGTAAAGTCTTATCAAGTCCAGGCTCTTTTAATAAATCCTTGCCAATTACAGAAGAAAGATTTTTATGGTCTGCAATATGTTCTGCAAAAACAACAAGTGCAACCGGAGCAAAAAGCATTAAAAGCTGAACTGCACCTGTAGCACCATTCAGTTTTTCAAAGCCTTCCTTTATACCGCCAACAAATGTAAAATCAGGGAAATTAATAAAGCTTTTGAATGTAACTGGTGAAAAATTATTTACGATAGGAAAAAAATCAACAAGCTTTAGATAATCACATTTTGTTGCCATTCCAATCAATGTAAAGATTACGGCTGAAACATAACCTGCACCAATTCCAATAATAAACGGAATAAGTTTCATTGTTTTGTTTCCTTTTACAGAAGCTAAGGTTGTAACAATGAAGGCAATAAGGCCACAGAGAATTGCAATTAAATTGTAGGTGCCATTAGATGTATTAAGATTACCGATTGCTGAACCGCAGAGACTTAATCCGATTAAAGCAACTGTAGGACCAATGATTACAGGAGGCATAAGCTTGTCTACCCATTTTGTTCCAACAAACTTAATAATGATTGCAATAATTACATAAACTAATCCGGCATAAATTGCACCAAGGATAATTCCGAAATAGCCGAATGCAACTGCACTTGCTAATGGTGAAATAAATGCAAAAGAACTTCCTAAAAATACAGGGCTCTTTTTCTTAGTGAACAAGATATAAACTAAAGTTCCTGCACCTGCACCGAATAATGCTGCTCCCTGGTTCAATAAGTTTTGACCAGAAATACCATTTACTAAAACCGGAACAAGAAGTGTTGCTGCAATAATTGCAAGTAACTGCTGCAATGCAAATACAAGATTAGCCTTGAACTTAGGTTTGTCGCTTACATCATAAACTAAATTCATAGTTTCCTCCAAAAAAATATGTGATTTTACACAAATAATTAGATAAATCAAAAGATTTTATGTCTTTTTTGAGTGTTTTGTCTATGCAACAATAAAAAAGTGGTACAATTTGGTATAAATTTTTAGAAAAAAATTAAAAACTATGTTAAAATTATTTAGTTAAAATTAAAAATTGATTATAAAATCGGGAGCATAAAATGAAAAAAAATAAAACTTATTTACTTGCTATAACTACAGTGCTTATTGGACTTACTTCATGTACAACTACAAAATTTCCGGTAAAGGAAAAAAATTCTGCAACAATAATGAGTGTCTATTCAAATAAACAGGTAAAATGGTATGACCCGTTTAATGAAAGTTCTAAACAGGATGAAGGCGGATTATTTTCTAATTCAATGAATAAAATATTTACACAGGACAGGGCTGAATACGAAAGTGCAAATTTAAGGGCTGACAGTTCTGCAAGAATTTTAGAAGAAACCTTTAAGTCAAAGGGATTTGAATTGGTAACACCTAAAGACAGAAGTGAGCTCGAAGTATACAATTTAAAAACAAATAAAGTTATAAATCCAAACAGTGATAAACTTGCAGCAACAGGATATGGCGTAATTAAAAAGGAAAATAAAAAATTAATCGCAAGAACTTACGAACAGACCAATACTGATTATTTTATTTATGCTGATTTTTATTTCAACAAAGAAAAAGTTAAAATCAGTCCTTCTGAATCTAAAGTAAGGCCTTTTGTTACTTTGACTGTAAAAACTTTTAACAAGAACGGAAAATATCTGGGAATAAAAAAGTTTAAGGCAAATACAAAAGAAACACTTGATTTTAAGTGGGATAATTATGATATGGATAAATTCAATGAGCTTGCAAATGAAGCAATAGCTAAAGCCTGCAAGTTATACATTGATTCTACTTTTGATTTTGAGAATAAAGAAATTAACACTAGCGAAGAAGAAGTTGAAAACATTGATGATGAAGAATACATTGATTTTCCAATAAAGAAATAAAAATTAGACATATAAATAAATCAATGTTAAAATTCTTATATCGATAAATATTACGAACTCTTAATGAAGGGGAAATAAAATGAACATTATAATTCCTGAAGGAACAAAAGAAATTAATGAAAATACATTTGAAAACCATAGAAACATTACTTCTGTAAAAATTCCTGACAGCGTAGAAAGGATTGGAGAAAAAGCTTTTGCAAACTGTGTAAGTTTAAAATCAATTGATTTACCAAATTCGGTTATATCAATAGGGGCTGAAGCTTTTATAAATTGTCTGCTGTTAGAATCAATTAATATACCAGAGGGAATTACACAGATTGAAGAAGGAACTTTTGAGGGCTGTGAATCACTGGAATTTATAAACCTGCCGGAGTCTGTTACTGTAATTAAAGAGAAAGCATTTTCTGGTTGTACCGGCATAAAGAATTTGGTTATACCTTCGAATTTAATTTCGTGTAATGCAAATTCATTTCCTTATTCAGAAAAATTTTTAACTGTAAACAAAGCATACAAATATGAGAAAGGCTTTATGATTAATCAAAATAACGGCACGCTTTTATTCTTTAACGGTAAGAGAGACATTGTTGCTGTTCCTTCTGATGTTAAAGAAATTGCTTCTCATGCCTTCAGTGAAGTGCCTGCTAAAAAAATTTATCTCAATGAGAGTGTAACAAAGATTTCACAAGAAGCTTTTACAGGTTTTAAAGACACTGTGGAAATATTTGTTACAGCTTCTGTTAATGATATTGAAAAAGGTGCATTTGATAAAAACTGTAAGGTTATATGTCCTAAGGGAAGCTATGCTGAAGACTGGTGCAAGAATAATTCCTTTAGAATGGAATAATCTTAGCCAGATACGGATTAAGTAAAACAAAAATCACTGTAAAGATAAGCGCAAACAAATAGTTAGCAGTTTTTATTTTCTTAACGCCGATTAAATTTATTCCAATCATAATAATTAATGCGCCTCCGCATCCGGTTAATTCTGCGAGCATTTGTTCCGTGCAGAAAGGCTTGATTACTGTACTCAATAAAGTTAGTGCACCCTGATAAATTAGAACTGTAAAAGCACTGAAGGCAGTCCCAATTCCCATGGCAGCAGAAAAGGAAATTGCCATGAAGCCGTCTAAAATACTCTTTGTGAAAATGATTGTGTAGTCTTTTTCGATTCCAGCTTTTAGCGAGCCCAGGATTGACATTGCACCGACGCAGAATAGAACGCTTGAGTTTAAGAATGCATAGGAGAAATTTGTTTTTGCACAGGCTCCATTTTTAAGTTCTGTATTTAATTCTGTGTTTAATGAAGTATCTTCTGGAGTTGCTTCATTTTCAACAGGATTCGGTTTATTATTTTTTCTATAAACGAGTGATTCAATTTTTTTGCCGAGTAATAAAATTTTATTGTCTAAATCAACAAGAGTTCCTGTTATTCCGCCTAGAATTATTGCAAGTGTAAAATAGATTATATTCTGAAACTTGAATGCCATCTGAAAGCCTAAAACTAAGGTAATGATTCCGGCTCCAGTTTGAATTACTTCTTCTAATTTGGGAGTAAATTTCTTCTTGAACAAAAGGCCAAGTAAAGAGCCTAAAATTACTGAAGCGCAGTTTACGAAAACGGCAAGCATAAATTACCTCTAAAAAAAGTGCATAAAAAAAAAGAGCCACTCCAATGAGTAGCTCCTTATGTTGCGGAGAACCTGACTTGAACAGGCACAGCTCGCGCCACTAGCACCTCAAGCTAGCGTGTCTACCAATTCCACCATCCCCGCGTTTTTTAGTATGTAGAAAATATATAGTTATTTTATTTTTCTGTCAAGAAGTTGATTCCTATTTAGTAGAATAATAATGAGTGTTTCCAAAAAATATTTAGAAATCTATTTTATGCAGATAAACTTTGTAGTCATAAGTACCATCAGCACTATAAGTTGAGTTTGTCAGTAAATACAACTGGGAATTATGGTAGAAAAAACTTACAGCCTTTTTGTTTTTAAATGTCTTTGAACCAAAAACATCTGATGTAGAAGTTTTACTGTATTTTTTTACTAACACATCATGATAGTTATCCTCTGCCTGTGATACATAATAAATATTTTCACCAAGAATATAACAAGCCTGATGCTGAATACATGAAACTCCAGCTGCAGTTTTACACCAGTTTTTTCGCTCATCGTAATCTTTACTTAAAGCAGCATTTCTGTTAATTTCAAAAACTTCTCCACTTGCAATTACTCTGGCTGTTTTCTCAGAGCTATCTGTATCAAATACTGTATAAGGACCATCAATACCATTGCTGTCTCCATGATATACACTGTCATCAGAATAATAAGAAAGATTTTCAGAATCATTATCATCTATCACAAGGTAATTCATATCATTTGGAGAAAGTCCTTTAGTATCAAAAACATACATATCAATTTCCGGAATATATAAAAAATTACTTATATCACGTAAATGGAAACTTTCATCACGGCCAGAAATTTTCTGTATATCACCTGATGCTTTTTTAACCAGTCGTATCCGATCTTCATCTTTATCTGAAGAACAAACTGCAAGCATGTAACCGTTCTTATAATTTTCAATTGCAAGAATCTTACCATCTAAAACAACAAAATCAGTTGTTTCGTTTTTTTCAAGATTTAATTTACTTATAGTTTTACCATGGGAAACAAATAAAACACCTGAATCCAGTTCTGCTATATCTGAAATTTCTTCACCAAATGTTTTTACTATTTCCATAGCATTAGTAGCAGTATCCATTCTCCACAAATTACATCGCGGATTGGTTAAAGAATTATTTCCAAACACATACAATTTTCCATTTGATGCAAGTACGGCTTTTTTAATTGAGAGAAACACATCTGCCGCTTCAGCTGCATTTTCATCTTTATCTTCATCTTTATCTGTATCTGTTTTTGAAGTATTAGAGGAAGTGTTTGATTGTGTCGTCAATCCTGTTAATTCATTTATGATATAAAAGCAGCCTGTAAAACAAAGAGTCACAAAGAAAGAAAAGATAATTGCAGTAATTTTTTTCATTTTTATTTTTTACTCCTGAAAACTAATGTAATTGAAATAATCGTAGCATATAAAAACGGTATTTTCAAACTTTTTCTTAACCGGGGGATAAATTGTTTGGGAAATAAAAAGCTTTGTACGGATAAAAACATTAAAAATGAAATATTGAATTTTTAATCGTATAATTATATGTATGAAATTCTTTTACAGGAGTAATGAAATATGAACCAACATTTGTGTGAATACGGAAACGCCTGGGCCGGAAATTCCAGAGGCGCTATGTGGACAATTAGTCATAGTGTAATTCCTTATGCAACTCTTCCGGGTGTATTTACTTCTATATGTACCTTTATTCTTATTACATGGATTGTTATATATGGAAAATTTGGTTTTTGGTTTTCAACAGCAATTCTTGTAATTCGGTTTATTCGTCTTGGAATAAGCATTGTAAACCACAATCTTATGGTTCTGCCCGGAGTTTTTATGAGTGTCGTTGCTCTTGTTTCTGTCATACTTATTTATCACAGTAATGCACAGATAATCAGAACTCAGGTAAAGTACAACACGTTCCTACCGCAAGAAGCTTCCTCTTGACTACATTGTCCAGGAAATTAAACAGTGTACCGGCACCCAGTTTGACCCCGAAGTTGCAAATGCATTCCTCGCACTTTATGAAGAAGGTGCCTTTGATAACTTGAGGGATAAGGATTAATAGAAAAAATCACTTCTATTCAAAAATATTATTTTCCAGTTCTTCAACTATTCGAAGCCAGCTTTCGTATCTGATTGCTGAAAGTTCACCTTTTTCTACTGCATCAATTACGGCACAACCGCTTTCTCCTCTGTGGGAGCAGCTCATTCCATAAGTGCATTTTCCAAGGTATGGCTTAAAGTCCCTGAAATAAAGAGCAAGGTTTTCTGCAGAGATATCATGCAATAAAAAGCGTCGGACTCCAGGTGTGTCAATTATATTTGCGATACAGCCTTTTCTACCGCCCATCAAGGCTTCATCAAGCTGCAAATGAATTAAAGTTCCTTTTGTTGTTGTATGACAGCCTTTGCCGTACTTTTGCGAAAGACTTCCTGTTTTTAATACAACAGTGTTATCGAGAACATTGATGATAGAGCTTTTACCTACTCCACTCTGACCGACAAATGCACAAAGTTTGTTTTCTATCAGGTTTGCAAGTTCTTCTATGCCCTCGCCAGTTCTTGCGCTTGAACGGATTACTTTATATCCGATGTTTTCCCAGCACTCCAATTGATTCTGAAACAAATCACTCTGGCCGGCCGGTAAATCATATTTATTGCATACAATTACCGGGGTTATATTCTGATATTCTGCCTGAGCAAGAGCCCTGTCAATAAATCTGGGTCTAAAAGGAGGTTCGTCTGGAGTGGTTACGATAAGAAGATAATCCAGATTGCAGGCAATTAACTGCGGTTCCTTCTTCTTAATATTCCATCTGACAAATTCATTTTTTCTTTCTTTTACGTCTAGAATTTGACCTTTTTTATCTTCAATTGAATTTAATTCAACAATTACATTATCTCCGGGTGCTAAGGGATTATAATATCCTTCCGATGATTTTAAGATTTTTCCTTTAATGGAACAACTCCGCACACACCCATCATCACATTCAACTTCGAAAACATTTTTACTGCCACTTAAAATAAGTCCATCCATATATTTAAATATTGAATTAAAACCTGACTCTAGTCAAGTTTATTACTGGGATTTGTACAAAATATAGGTATGTTAGTCTTAATAAAAATTTTTTTTGATTTCTTTGTTAAAAATATATTGTTAGCGTATATATAAATAATATGGAAAAACGAAAATTACATATTATAGAAATTCTGATGCTTTTGCTTTCACTGAAACTTTATGCGAAAGAAATAAAAACCATTGAGTTTTCAAATCAAAACATTAACGACATTGTACTAATTCTAAGCAGGGAATTAAAAACTTCAATTACACTTGATGAAACTGTAGAAGGGAACTATACATTTTACAGCACGATTGAGGATGCAGAAAAAACGCTGAAAAACTTCTGCGAGAAAACGAATCTGTATGCAATAAAAGAAAATGACAGTTATAAAATTACGAAGATTAAAATTGAATTTAATAAGGAAAATCAAACCCTGAGCATAAATACGAATTCAACTGAACCAGAAAAGGTATTAAATAAAATTAGTAAGGCAATTAATAAAACTATTGTATATGAAAAAATTCCTTCTCAGACAATTTCATTAAATATTACAGACTTAAAAATTAAAGATGCAATTGAATTATGTATTAAAGGAAATGAAAGCCTGGAAGTAACTGAAAATGAAAACTACTTTTATATACACAAAAAAACTGAAGCTGAAAATACAAACTCTAAGCAAACAAGATTAATTGAGAAAAAAGGAAATCAATTCAGTATAAAAACGGAGCAGGCACAGATTAAACCTTTGCTGATGGATTTTTTTATAATCACTGAAAAACAGTATTCGTTTCTTTTTCAAAATGATGTACAGATAAAAAATTTAAACCTTAAGAATCTGGATTTCTATGAGTTTCTTAATATTATCCTCGAACAGGCAAATTTAGATTATACGGAAAGCAACGGGATTTTTTATATTTTGGAATCTGAAAAGAAAAACAGCTTTGCAGGCAGAAGGAAGACTATTGTTTATAATTTGAAATATCTGCCGGTAGAAGATTTTTCTGCTTTCATTCCTCAAGAGCTTTCTCCGAAAACGCTTTTAAAAGATAAAGAGAGAAACAGCATTGTAATTTCTGGAACGGAAAGAGAGCTGGAGACTTTTGTACAGTACATAAAGCAAATTGATATAGAAGAAAATAAAAAGCACGATAAAATTTTTGACTTGAAATACATTACTTATGAAAGACTCATAAATTTTTTGCCGCCGCAATTAAAGACTGTAAACATTGTAAGCGATAAAGAGAAAAACAGAATTATCTGCACGAGCACAAAACAAAAACTTTTGGAATTAGAAAAGCTGATAAACGAGGTAGACACCAGAAACAATTTATTTCCTATAAGTTTAAAGTATATAAAAAAAGAAGAACTCATTGAAAAGCTTCCTTCATTTATTTCCAAAGATAAAATTATAAATACTAACAATCCGAATCTCTTGTTTTTTACTGGGAACAAAAATGAATTAGAAGATTTCAATAATTTCCTGTCATACACGGACAAGCCTTTGCCGCAGATAAAATATCAGATACTTGTGGTTCAATATACAAAGAATAAAAACTACTCGATAAAGCCTGAAGCAAGACAGGACCTTTCAAATGCAGGAAATTCAAATGACTCTACATATATTTTTAATGCGGATTTATCAAATATACTTTCACTTAATTTTGATGTCATATCAAAGCTCGGGTATCAGTTTGCAATAAATTTAAATTCACAGCTTTCGCAAAACATAGCAAATGTATTTACTGATACAAGCTTAACCGGTCTTTCGGGAGAGACAATTCAATTCCAAAATACTGACACCTACAGATACATTGAATACGAACTGGATAAAACCACACTGTCGAAAACAAGCAGCACTACACAAACGATAACCTCAGGATTGATTGTAGAAATTAACGGCTGGATTTCGGGGGATAACATGATAACGATGGAAGTTAATGCAACTGTCTCAAAGCAGAATGCAGCAACAGATTCGGGACTGCCTTCGACATCAGAAAGAATTATTAATACAAAGGTAAGGACTGAATCCGGGAAACCAGTGATTATTAGCGGACTGATTAAAGAAGAAATAAATGAAAACAAAAGCTTGATTTGGCAGAAGTCGAAATCCAAGGAACAGAGTGAAATCGTAATTTATTTAATTCCGTATCTGGATAACACATACAACAAGGCCCATAAAAAATTAAACCGCATGAGAAAAATTTATGAAGGAATAAATTGTTTAGATGACAAAGACTAAAAGTATTTCTGATTTCAAGAATATTCCAAAGGATAAAGAGCAGTTTTCAATTAGTTTTATAAAGGAAAATTATGTACTGATTCTTGAGGGAAACAAATCAGCTGCGACAATTGCTTATTCGGAGAAAACGCCGGAAATTACTTTATATACAATAAAGAAAATATACAGAAATATAAATTTAATAAAAACTAATTCACTTGAAATTTCATCCTGGCTTACAAAAACTATTGGAAGAAAAAATAATACAACTGCAAAAGACACGAATGAAAAAATAAACCTGGATAAACTTGCGAACGAAGACACTACAATAAATCTTGTGAATTCGATTTTACTGGAAGGAATAAAGCAGAACGCTTCGGATATACATTTGGAAAGTGAAAGAGAAAACTTTATTGTACGATACAGAATTAACGGTGAACTGGTTATATGGGAAACGATTGACAGAGAAAGATTTAATGCTGTTTCTTCAAGAATAAAATTGATGGCAGAGCTGAACATTCTTGAAAAAAGATTACCGCAGGACGGAAGGATTACAGTGTTTATAGAGAATGTAGAAATTGATCTGCGGGTTTCAATAATTCCAATTAAAAACGGAGAATCGATTGTCCTTAGAATTTTGGGCAGGAAGAATAAAATAAAAAATTTAGTCGAATTGGGATACAGTGAAAGTGAAGCAAAAATAATCAAGCAGATTATAAAAATTCCGCACGGGCTCTTTTTAGTTACAGGACCTACGGGCTCAGGAAAAACAACAACTCTTTATTCTATAATGCAGGACTTAATCTCACCAGAAAGAAAAATAATATCGATTGAAGACCCAATTGAATATTCGATTAAGGGAGTATGCCAGGTACAAATCAATGAAATATTGGGACTGGGATTTAATGTTCTTTTGAAAAGGATTTTGAGGCAGGATCCTGACATAATCATGATTGGAGAAATAAGGGATAAAGAAACTGCTTCACTTGCAATAAAAGCTGCACTAACAGGGCATTTAGTTCTTTCGACCTTGCATACAAATTCAAGTGTTGGGGTAATAAAAAGATTAAGTGAAATGGGAGTCGAAAGATATTTGATTGCATCGGTTTTAAAAGGTGCAATTGCCCAGCGATTAATAAAGAACAAAAACACAAGATGCCTTGTAAGCGAAATATTTAAATCAGATGCAATTGTTGAAGCCCTGATAAGTGAAAACAAAGGTGAAGCAGAAATAGAAAAATACTTATGCACAAGAAAAATAAATAGAATGAATACATTAAAACAATGCGCCGAAGAAAAAATTAAAAATGGTGAAATAACAAAAGTTGAAGCAGAAAAGGAAATTTGTTTTGAATAGAACGACAGAAGAAGCGCTAGAAAATGTAAGCCGAAAAAAGCGTGAAAGATTAATCTATAACTTTACCCTGCAGATTAAAGAACTTACAAAATCAAGTATAAACTTTAACGACGCGCTCAAAATTATGGCAGAATTGAATAATAATTTAATTGCAAAATCAATTATTGAAAGAATAAATTGCGGTAAATCCTTATCGCAGGCAATAAATGAAATGAAAGCTTTTTTCCCGCCGCTTTACTGTGGAATCATAAAAATTGCGGACAAGACTGGAAACACAAATAAAATTTTTGAGAGGCTATCATTTTATTTATCGAAGAAGAAAGATTTAATTTCAAAAATAAAAGGCGCTTTGATTTATCCATGCTTAGTGCTGCTGACGGCATTAATAAGCTTCACTGCCCTGCAGATATTTATTTTCCCGAAAATTCAGGAAATGATAAACGAATTTTCACAAAGCTCTGGGGAGGCAAATAAAATACAATTAGTCTCATTTAATTCACTGCTCTGGACTATTATTCTGCTATTGGTGTCTGCTTGTATTTTGCTGTTGTTAATCAATGAATCCCGAAAAAGAGATATTGTAAAAAACTTCATGAACAAGATTGTGCTTAAGCTTCCGGTGATAAATAAAATGATTATGAACTGGCATATGTACAATTTTTCTTTTGCAATAGAAATTTTAACTTCGGAAAATATTTCGCTGGATGAAGCTTTAGGCGTGAGTAAAAATGTAATTTCAAATAATCTGATTAAAAATAAAATCGAATGTATAAGAAAGGATATTTCTTACGGTGAAAGTTTATATGACTCTTTCGCAAAAAATAATCTCTTATCGGGTGAACTTTTAACCTGGATTCGAATTTCTTCTGAAACAGGAAATATTACAGCTGCTTTTTCTAAAATACATGAATTCTATGAAGACAAGATTAATAAATTTATTTCGGTAATAATAAAACTTATAGAGCCAGTGTTTACATTGTTTACCGGCTCAATAATGCTTTTCTTTATTATAAAAGTAATAATTCCCGTTTTGACAGTAATGAATACAATACTGTAGAAAAAGTTCCTGCAAACATAAATGGAATAAACGGCAGGAACTTATTTTTTCTTTTGAGCACTAGAAATATAAAGGCTGAACAGATTGATATTGTTAGTGCAATATATGTTTGTACAAAAGATAAATACAGCCCGCAATTAAAGGCATAAATCATATCTGCAGGGCCCAGCCTTTTTCTGGAAATAAAATAAACGGATAGAAACTGAACAAAAAGAAAAAATGATGAAAAAAGAAATTCATTCCGCAGGCTGCGCGATAAGAATAGATTGAGAACGAAAGAACTGGCTGCTGAAATAATTAATACAAATAACGGGACATGAAGTTTTTTGATATCACAGACAGTGAGAATCAATGAAAAAAGAATATATAAGGAAAACGAAATTAAATACATTCTTTATTCACTCACTTCTACCGGGCGAAGCTTGTTCTCAATCAAACAAAGTAAACTGGATATGTAAACATTTGATTCATCTGCGTTTTTTGCAAGGTATAAAAGTTCCTTTGCTTCACAATATTTTTCTTCTGCGAAATAAACTGAAGACAGTAAATAATTTATTTCTGCATTATCAGAATAGCTTTCTTTTAGCTCAAGCAATTTTAGTCTGGCATTAGAGTAGTTTCTGTTTAGAATCAATCCGCACACTTCATCCAGCTTTTTATCTAATTCTGCTTCGATTGAGTTTAACTGCACATACAGGACTTTTACATTTGTATTAATAAAAATTTCTTCTTCATAAGTAAGATATCCTTTGCTTTTGATTGTTAGCTTGTATTTATTTTTAGGTGAAAGGGCTTTGTATATATTAAAGTGGCCGAATAAATCTGAATACGCTACCAGTTTATCGTCAATATAAACCTGGGCATCTGGAACTGCTTCACTCTCATATGTATACACCAGGCCGTTTATGTATGATTTTGAAAACTTCGTACTTTCACAGCCTGTAAAACTAAGAACGAATACTATAAAAACTAAAAATTTTTCTTTCATAATTAACTCCATTTTTTATTTTTTGATTAAATACTTTTCATTATTACAGAGAACCAGTAACTGACTTTTCTCATCCTTTTCGATTGTGACATTTTCTAAGAAAAGCAAATGGTTAGAGGAATCCTTTACCCAGAAACAAATTTCATTTTCAGGTGATAGAACTTTTGAAACAAGAAATGCATTTGACAGTTTTTGATTATTTTTGATTTCAATTGGTCCATTAGAAACAGAAAGTTTTGGATTGGGTGCTTTCTTTATTGATCTGGTGAAACAGAAATTATCTTTGTAAAAAAGATTCATTCTTTCTTTTTCATTGGTTGAAACTTCATCGAGATGCACTTTTAAATTTACCTGCACTTCATTTTCACCGGCTGATAAATTTATATACTTGTAAGTAAAATTATATTTTTGCATTTCATAATAAAATTGATTTAAATTTCCTATGGTACTTTCTAGAGTAATGTTCAGCAAAGTTTTATTTTTTTCTTTATCAAAGCTATACTTAATCAGATTGCAGTTACTTTTTTTTACACAAGATAAAATGTAAGCACTCAATTCTTCAGTACTAATATGACTTTTCACAGTTCCTGCTTCAGAATTTTTTGTCATCTCAATGAATTTATCATTTAATTTGGTTATTTCAGTTTTTCTTTCCAGAAGATTTTTTTTGACATGAAAAAGTAAAACAAGAAGAACAGTAAGTGAAATTATTGTGAAAATGAAAAAGGCTTTTGTTTTACCTTCATTAATTATTCTATGCATAAATCTCCCTCGATAATAAATATTTCTCCGTCTTCATTCACACTTACATTTGAGAGTTTTAATTTTGAAAACATCCGAACCGATATCATTTTTGAATAAAACTCATATGCGTTTTTTGAATACAATTTGAGCTTTAACTTTGAGTCTTCCAGAACAAAGCTTTTGATTAAGTAATTAATTTCAATCTCATTAAGTGAAATTATTACTTCATAAAAATAATTTGTTTCTGAATTTGCTTTTTCTGATTTTGTCTTTTGTTTTTCTCTTTTAGTTAATTCATTTATCTTTTTCTTTAGCGTCAGTGATTCATTGTTTAATTTCTGTAAGCTTTTATACTGGACAAAAAGTCTTTGGGCACAAAGCACAAGTGAAACTGATAGTATCAGGAATAAAAACAGGTTCTTTAACAAAGAAAACTTTTTATTGTTTTCACAAAAAATTTCATAGCGTTTACTTTTAATCTGGCGATTTAATTTAGGGAAAAGAGTATTTATTGGTATTGCAGGCGGAAGGTTGAGGCACTCTTTTCTTAAAGCCGTGACTGCATCGTTTTTGCTGTCTGTATTGAAGCGGGAATTATTATTATGAATACTGATTAATTCACTCTTTTCGTTTTCAACATGAAGGCTATTCTTTATGAGATTGATTAAGGAACTCTCATCTTCATAATAATTGATTGATATAAATTCTTTTCCTTTCTGTATGGAATGATAAAGAATAAAATTTTCTTCTAAATATATAAAATTCTTTGAATGAAGCTTTAAGAGAATAAATAAAACTGTAGAATAATATCTGCTTTTTTCTAATGCTGTTTCATTTTTTTCATAAACAAACCCTAAATAATACTTCTGATATTTTTTAACATCGAATATCGTGTTTTCTGTGAAAGGATAATGCTCTTTCAGATAACACTCCAAATTTAAATTATTTTTGTCTAAAGCTTCTGCAGGCAGGACATAGATTAATACATCGCTCATTGATAAAATTCTATGGTTATTCATACAACTCCTTCTCATATTTTTCCTTAAAGCATTGTTTTTCTATTACACAAAAGTCATATCTGGTAACCAAATCAGTTTTTATCCGGTTCTTATTTATTTTTTTTGCAATAATATAAACGAATTTATAGTGATTATTTTTATTTTTGGTATTAAGTTCAATCTTCCAGAAGAAACTCTCGCAGCCTAAAATATTAAAAATAAAACTGTCAGGACTCAGCTCAAGTAAATTGAATAATTCATTATTTTTAATTTCTTTCTTTGCACGAAGCGAAATTAAATTCTTAAACTTTTCTTCTGGATTTTTTACATGAAACTGAGGCAGAAATAGAAGAGTTTTTAGTAAATCATCTGAAGCGAAATTTACATTGAGGAGAGGTAAATCATAACAATATTTTTTTTCATCAGGACTGCATTCTTTTAGCTTTGAATTAAAATACCCATAAGAAGTAAAGCAGTTATCGAATGGAGGCGAAAACAAAGCAGTTATAATTTCTTCATTGAATAAAGTTTTCTCCCTTGTAGAAAATAATAACAGACCCTCTTGTGTCATACTGTGCTTAAATGTATTCAGGACAAAAGCTTTAGGAAGAGCGTTTAGATTCAAGCAGGAAGAACGACTTTCAATTTTACAGGAAAAGAGCCCGCTGGTATTTTGTTCTTCCTTATAGATTTCATCAAATTTTGAATCCGCAGGAAATGTCCTGTCGTTTTTTAGTTTAGTAATTAAATCATCGACTACCCTATCAGCTTCATTCATATAAAATAATTTATTTTTGTTTTCTATAAGACTTTTTTTAACAGGATATATTGAAAAGCCTAAGACCGAAAAAAATACAATAAGATTTATGAACAGAATATAAATATGAGAACTCATGAACTATTCTCCAAAAGGAATACTTCTAAAAGGAACAACAAGCGTTATAAGCTCATCGTGATTTTTAATGTAATAACTGCAGAGAAAGCCATAATAGTTATCCTTATTTTTTAATGGCTCAAGCTTTTGAAGCGAGATATAATCCGGTAAATTAATCATCTTAAGATTGGGATTGCTATGATAATAATTGAGTTCAATAAAAGTCGTTGAATAATTAAAACAAAAATCATTTTTCCAATACGGGATACAGACATTAGAAAGAGCTTTCGTTAAAAATTTTTCCGAATTCATTTTTCTATACAGAAGTGCTTCCTTCATAAAATAATTTGATTTTGATTTAATCAATGAAAGAAAAAGAACACTGAAGCAAATTGAAATTATTTCCAGCGAGATTAAAGATTCAATCATTGTAAATGCACGGACATATTTATTCTTCATCTATACAAAGCCCTTTCACCTTTAACTGATTCAAAAAGAAATTATTTTTTTCCTCTATATAATTTGCATAATCTCTTTCGTTTCTATTTATACTCTTTTTATAATTTCTGATGAAACTGAACTGAAAGAAAATAAATAGCTCTGTAAGCAGAATACAAAACAGAGATTCATAAGTTGTAAAAGCATTCTTATTCCCAGGATAAAATGTCTTTGTCATAATCTTCCCCTCCTTCAATTCCATCTTTACCATAGGAACAAATTCCATAATCGCTGCCTTCTGGAGACGGACTATAATAAACATAGGGATTTCCCCACGGATCATTTGGAAGTGATTTCAAAAGATAAGGACCTTCCCAATTCTCAGTCGAATTCGGACAACTGTATAACGCTTCCAAACCTTCACTCTCAGACGGATAAGTGCCCGTATCCAGATAGTAGGAATCCAAGGCAAGAGAAAAACTTTCGATTTGAGACTTTGCGCTGACAACTCTGGCTTTATCAATTTGCTTAATCGAAGTAAAACCAACAGATGCTGAAAGAATCAGTACAATTGACATAACAATCAGTGTTTCAATAAACGTCCAGCCACGGGTTAAAATTCTTTTTTTTATAAACATAAATACCTCTTTTTATTTTATTTTTTTATTGCAAAGATAAACGGCAGTTCATTTTCATCAGTAAAACTTACTTCGCTTTCTTCATCATCATTTATTTCTTTCTCATAGATATAGATTATTTTGTTATCAATAAATTCCTGCGGAATGAATTTTCTTACCGACAGATTAAAGCATTCCTTAAAGCCATCCAGATTCTTTTGTTTTGTATGGAACACAAGATATACTTTCGACTTACTGCACAATGAAAGTTTGATTGAATAAGGCGATACAAATTCATGATTGTTATAATCCCAGTTAACATATTGAATCTGCTCGTTATCAACTGACTTATATTTCAGCGATGCAGGATTGCGATTAACTGAGCAGGAAGAAATTACTCTGGCCGGGGAAGAAACTAAATCGGCCTCGAAATGAACTTTCTGCAATTCACTTTTTTTATCTGTATTATCAACCGCATAAAAAACTACTGAATATGATTTGCTTCTGTCTAATAATACTGGCTCAGCATAAGCTTTGTATTCACTGTCATTAATTCTGTAAAGAATAGTTTTTACTCCGGAAGCTGAATCAAATGCAGTGAGAGTTAGAACATTAAAGGATTCATTTTGACTTACAGAGTATTCAACTTCAGGCGGATTAAAATCCAGATTTAACTTTAAGGTTTTAATTTTCTCCAGATTATTTGCTTTATCAACTGAATAATAATCGAATAAATACGTACCCTCTCTGTCGTAAACTATTCTGTTAACATAGAATTTTCCGTTTACAAATATTTTCTCAACGCCAGAAAGATTGTCCTTTGCGCTGAATAATAATTTAACCGGATTCGAATACCATACGCCATTTTCATTCTGTATAACAGAAGAGTCATTTCCCAGAATATTCACATAAGTATTCGGGCTGGATACATCAACCTTGAAATGAATTCGGTTTACTCCACTACTCTTGTTCTGGGTATCAAAACCTTCGTATGAAAAATCACATTCACCTTCTGGCAGAACTACAGGCTCAATATAATTTCTCCACTCGCCATTGTTAACCTTGTATCTAATCAAAGAACATTTACTGTCAAAGTCGCTTCCAATAAGTTTTAGTAAAGGCCTTTTGCCAAGCCACTCATTTTCTGCAGCTGATGAAACAGGAATACGAGTATTTTCACTTAGATTATAAAGTTCAACGGTTGGTGCGTATGCATTTGAATCGCCTGCAAAACAGAATAAATTTTTCTCATTTGTAACAGCAAATATAAAATCGTTATAGGCAAAGAATGAGGTACAGGATTTTTCAAATGACCACAGTTTATTTCCTGTAAATGAATTTATAACAGTAAGTGCATTCTGTTTTTGCAATAAAACTTTTTCATTACCAGCATAAAAATCTATGACCTTTGATTCCTTATAAATTAATGCGAATGTATTTTTGTCAAAGCAATAGAAACAATTATCTATCAACATATAGAAGAAATTATCTGAAACACAAATTTGATTTTTCTTTCCGGTTTCAATTCCTAAATCATCAAGACTGTATTCCTTGCTAAAATTAAAATCTAAATCGAGGACAACTATTTTTTTATCTGTAAGAATAAAAATATTTTCATCATCATTCATGCACGAAATTATTTTCTCTACAAGGCTTTCATAAATCGGGAGAAGCGATAAAGATTCAGCAATTGAATTTTCATTAATGAAATACGGTTTATCCTTTATGCAAACAAAATCCTTTTCAAATAATTCCAACTCCTTCTGATTAGGTGAAATTATATTAATCAATTCATCGGTTACAGGTGAAATTACATTTATTTCTGTATTCTTAAATGCGTAAATCAAATTTGAATGAAAAACTAAAGAGCTGATCTCTTCGCGTACATTTATAGAAACCGGGTAATTGTAATTAAATGAATGCAATTTTGAATCAGCGCAGAGAACATAAATATAAGAACCACAGATACAAAATGTATTTATATTGGCATCAAATCGATTTTTCCATGCAACCGTTCCATCCATTTTAATTGCTGATAATTCATTTTCATTTGCGACAAAAATAAACGAGTCCATTGTTTGTAGCGGAAGAGTAGAATTGATGTCACTTAGATTCCACAACTTATTTTTTGTAGAAGGAATATTTGAATCAGTATATTTATTATTTAAACCCGATGCAGAAGAATTTGTAATTCCATTTGATTCAACATAAATCGTAAATGATTTTGTAATAAGCTTTTTATTATAAGCAGCTTCAATAGTAAAACTATAGCTTCCTGCTTTAACTGGCGTACCAGAAAGTTTTCCGAATCTATTCAGTGATAGTCCTTGCGGCAAATTTCCAGAACATAAACGATATACAGCACTCTTATTTGTTCCTTCCAGGGTGAAAATGTTTTCATAATATCTTCCGACATTTGCCAGACAATTAAAATTATTGGAAATCGAAACCAATTCATCAATCAGAATCTTTAATTCAAGTTTCTTTACGATATGATTTGAAATGGCAGTTACCTGAACAATTACTTCATTAGAGTCTAAATGATTGATTATAGAATCTAAGACAGCTATTTTTAATACTGCAGAATCCTTACAATCGATTTCACTTTTTTCGAATGAGGCCTTAACAAACGGATTAGAAGAAACAGCGCTCAGATGAATTTTAGAAACATTACCAACACTATTAATAACAATATTTTTCTCTTCACCGACTTTAATCTTTTTATTTAATTCATTTGAATAAATTGCAAAGCCCTTTTTTCGAATGGATAATAATTTCTGTTCGCTTTCAAAATGTTCATTGCAAACACTCACGAATGAAGATTCACTTTCATCTGGAACAACAAAGGTAAGTGTATTTTCATTTACAAATTCACAATCAAGTAGTACAGAACCAAACTTAACTTTAGATGCATCAGAAAAATTTGAACCATAAATAATAACAGTTGAAAGTTCATCGGCAACACCAGGAACCAATCTGTCGATTTTACAGTAAGGATTTTTCTCAACTACATAATTCTTTTCTAAATCGACAACATTGATATTTAATGAAAGAATTTTATTTTTTGAATACTTCAATTTCACAGGGTAGCTGCCAGGTGCAAGATACTTATCGAGAGAGAAAACAAGTTCAATGTATTCTTCATTATTAAACAACAGCGAATTATAGAAAACAGAAATTTCCTGAGGACATTCCAGTACAGTAAAATCATATGCTTCATCCCAGTTTTCTGAATCAAAAATGTTTCCGCATAGCACAGTTTGTTTACCAGCAGAAAGATTTACCTCATAGGAATTGAAACTGACATTCCATTCACAAGGAAGCACTTCGAATTCAAAAGCTGCTGATTTTCCATCAGTATTTTTAACAACAATTTGTTTAATGCCGTAAGATTCAAACTCCGGCAGTCTTACAACTTTATACGAAGGCGAAGAATCTTCTGTCTGAATAACATAAACTTCTTTGTCATCAATATAAAACCTGCAGCCTGAGTAAAAATTTGCGCCATACAAAGATAAAGACGAATTCTTTCCATTTATAATTCTTGTTTTAGAAAGAGTTTTTATAATTGGTCTAGGATTTGTAACTTCGACCTTAAATACCCGTTCATCAAAGCAATCTATATTATTAATATTTTCTATTCTTAGCTTTACAAAATAATTTCCGCACGTAGCTTTTGGTGAAGCAAAAATATTCAATGGTATTGATTTGCTTTTTTCTAATTTTAGAACCTCATTTTTAAACCACACAGAAATTTCTTCAATTTCTTTATCATTAACATCACAAACATTTATTACCTTCACCGCAATAAAATCTTCATATTCAGGGGAGTAATTTTCAATTTCAAAATCAATTGCAGTTTCAGTTGTATTCCCGATTTCAACTTCAAGCTTTTTATTTGCATCCAAAAACTTCGGGAGATTATATACAGATTCTCTTCGCCCCACTTTGTATTCAATTGTTTTTGAAACGGAACTTCTTTCACCATTTGGACCTGCAGCACATAGATTAAACCTGAGAAGAGCACCAGCTTTTGAATCAAATCTAAAACTATTTAACTGCCCGAGATTCAGTGTTTGAAATTCATTCTCATTAAATGAATAGTTTAATTCCCAGTTAGAAACCAGGACTCCATTTGGATTATCCCATTCTGCCTGAATTTTTCCTTCTTCGATTTCATAAACCCGAATATTTTCTGCAGGCAATAAAGCAATTGTTTTTCGCTTGAGATTAAAACTCTTTTTATATAAAACGCTTGAAGTTTCGTATTTCTCATTTCCGTCGTATACATTGAGTGTATAATTTCCGTCCGGATAATCAATTAAATTAAAATCGTACTCAATTTTATTTTTCTCATCCGATTGAAATTCCTTGAATAAATAATTAATTCCTCTGTCCTCGTTTTTACAGGTAATCAATACATTTCTTCCCGGTTCAAAACAGGTTAAATCTAAATGGCAGTTCTTAAATGAAGAATCAAATGTTACATCAAGGTTTTCCACAAAACTATTTTCAGGATATTCAAATACTTCTATATACAATTCTTCGGATGAGTATAATTCGCTTTCAACATTCCATCTTCCGCACTCAGGAGAATAGATAGTAATTAATGCGTAATCATCAAAAATATATGATTCAACATCTTTGCTGTAAATGTCAAAAATTTTATTCGATGGTGAAACAAACTTGAAATCAGGAACTTCATCTGAATAAGCAATCAGTAATATTACCTTACTGAGTTTTTGTGAAATATAGAAATCATATTTTTCGTTCACCAGATAAACATCATTTGAGGCTATATTGAAACTGCTTCCTGCGCCAACAATACTTCTTGCTCCAATAATATTTCCTGCGCCAACAATACTTCTTGCTCCAATAATATTTCCTGCGCCAACAATATTTCTACTTACAGAGTCATTCTTTACCAGGGAATATGAAGAGACATCACAGAACTCAACCCCCGCTTTTGAAATGAAGACACCATAATTTCCCAGACAGGGAATATTTATCCATGCTTTAAATCCGACAGTATCATTTGTAAAATTACCGAATTCAGCATTTATATCCGAGAACCAGAATTCTTTATCCGGAATCTGAATGTATTTTTTCTTACCAAAGAAATTTAATTCTTTGTTAAACAGACAGCCTGCCTTTAAGCCAAAACTTACTTTACCGTTTCCAGTAACATAAGTTTTATCTGTTTCACTTTGATTGAAAACATAAACTTCCAGACTTCCTTTTACTGCAGCCAGTGTAAAGCTGAAACCTGTATAAAACCCATAATTCGACAGCGACGCTTCGGCAACAGCATTTAAGTTTAATGAACCTTCTAGAATTGTGAGTTCTCCCTGAAATGCAAAGGTAGGATTTTTTATATCAATCCAGAACTGTGGAGTCATCCTTACTAAAGAGCCTCCGGATTTATCTTTTATAGTAACACCAAGAGAAACACGGCAGCCTGAATCGAACATTGTTTGCATTGACTCAGGAATTTCTTCCGGCGGTCCATAAGCAATTCCTCCGCGAATTCCTGACAAATACAAACCTGTAGTCCCCAAAGGAAGTCCCAGCCCTGCACACTCGTATTGCAACTCAGCCTGCTTTAAACCGATCGGGTAAACATCAGAAACCTGCGTGAAGACAATCTTTGCGGAAATCACACCGACATTTGGAATAGCCATAGAACCGGAACCACCTATGAACCAGTTATCACCATCTAAAACAAAAGATACATTCAGATTCGTAAACCCGAAATTCTCACCGATTTTAAAATCAGGGATCTTAAGTTCTGCGCCAGTAATCTGTAAACCGCTTGTTGCAGAAATCTTTATTCCATATACAGTCTGCTCAAGGGAGCCCATAAAAGCCGGAAGCTTCAGTACACATTTATTGAACGAAATAGAACTGTTATTTATATCAAGTTCAGGTTTTTCAAGCTTAAGGATAAAGCCTGCAATATCAAAACATAAGTCAGTAGATTCGAAATCGCAATAAAAGCTTCCGTTTTTTATTACAGCGTTTTTTATGCAAATGTATTGAGTATCTTTTTTTGAATCAGTGTCATCGTTTTCATCCCCAGCATTTTCACACAGATTATTCTCCTTAGAGTTGTTTTCATTCTCAGCATTTTCTGATTCTACATCTGAGAAATTCTTCAGTTCTGGTAATTCAAGTTTCGCAAGTCCTAACTCTAAAAATAAATTATTTGAAGAATCATTTTTCAGCTTAAACTCATCAACGGTAACAATGAAACCTCCAGCATCCATAGAGAAATGATTACAACCCAAATTTACATTTGAAACATGTCCCTCCCAGTCTACATGACAGGAATCAACTCCGATTTTAGCTGAACACTTTATATTAGGAATATCTATTGATGCAAAGGCTTTAAAATCCAAACCTTGTTCAGAAAAACGAATGGACTCAATTTCAAATTCAAATCCATCTATAATGTCCCATTTGACTAAATCGCAAAGAACCAAGTCTAACTTTTCGATTCCATTTTTTCTGGAAATAACGAGCTGATTTAATTCGATTGTCATATCCTGGAACGGCTTTGGAATAAATGCATTGCAGACAGAAACGCTCGAGTCTATATCGAAAATAAAATTTGAATGTTCATCAATTGAGATTCCAACTGAATACTGATTGAAACATAAGGAATCAAACAGGACAAATTTGTTCCCGGTTAATCTGGCATAGAATGATTCAAAGCCTTTATTCGAACATAAACTGCAGGATAAAACATTTACTGTAAGGCCATTAAATAAGGAGCCGCAGATATTTTCCTTTGAGCAGTTTACAATGAATGTCCCGTGGAGATTTATATCTAATAATAAGTTTTTGTTTAGTCTAAAATTTAATTCTGCTCCACTTACATCAAATGTATCTAATAAATTGAAATCACCAAGACATACACTGCCATTAAGATATGAAAGACCATTTTCATTAAATACTAACTCAACAGTGCCTGTAGTTCCACCAATTCCCTGTACGAATTTATTTTCATCTAATAAAACTTCACCAACACCTCTGAACTCGATTTTATCTTTATCAACAACAAAGCCAAGCGCAAGATATTCTAAATAAACTCCATCATATAAAACGCTGCGTTCAGTTGTAGAATAATCAGCAATAAGTGATTTAATTTTTCCATCTTTAGTGATGATAAAATCTTCAATTGTAACTATTGAATTCGCAATTTGCTGCGGGAAGTTTTCATTTAAAACTATATTGCCCTGTACTTGAATAAAATCTTCACAATCTTCTGTCCAGGTTAAATATATATTTATATCAGTAAAGTTCATTCCTCCCAGACAGAATTTTATATCCTCAGAAGATGCCTTAAACGATATCAAATTCATTTCATTACAATCGAAAACAAACTCATCGATTCCGACAACAATTCCCTGCATACCGACTGGAGCTTGTGATGAAAATACTAAATCGCCTTTGACATCAAGAATAAAATGATGGTTCTCGTCAGTCTTTAAGCACAGGTAACCGTCTGCTAAAGTCAGGGCTTTTATTTCTTTAGAAATTATTCCGTTTAAATTATTCATCTCAAAGCAAAGGTCTAAGAGCTCACCTTGTGAACTGATTGAAAGCTGCAGACTTGTAACTGCACTCCCCTTCAGGAATTCAGGAAAGCTTTCACCTGTAAACTTTGCACTGCAACAAAAGGTAAAATCGAAATCGGAATTAAACTCGAGAGAATTAAAGGCAAAATCAATTCCGCATATTTCCTTGTGAAAATTCGATTCAACTCTCGCTTTCTCAAAACTGTATTTATTTTCGATAATGTTTAGATAAACCCCAGAAACAGAAACTGATTCAACATAACTGTTACCAAGAAATGCCAGTTCAGCTTTATTAAAAATTATGGAAGGAATATTGTTTTCAAAAGTCAGACCGAAGTTTGTAAAGCTTAAATCGATTCCCTGTGATAGTGGAAGTGTATAAAGTCCATCCGCAAACAAATCTCCTTTTATTACATTTCCGTTCCAGTCAAAAATAAAATCTTCGGCTTTAACAACCATCAATGATAAAACGCCGGGCGCAGATTCAGGGAGCATAACTTTGCCGCTGAAATTAATTGTCTCGGGATTAAGGCTTAAATTATCTATAGCAAAAGTGAAGCCCATCAAGGTGAATGGAGTTACCTTGCAGTCAGTTAAATAAAATGTGCCGTCATAACCGAATTTGATTGATTCAACACTTAACGTAACATCTTCATTACTCAGCTTCAGTTTAATTGCAAAGTTTCCAATCGATAAATAATTTGAATTAAAGCTTATTTCACTCAAGCAAAAGGTTATTCCTTCAGTGTCTATTTCAAGTTCATTACTTATAATTGGTACAGAATAATCACCGTTAGAATATATAACTGCATCATAAAAAGTAATTGAGAAATTATTGAATATAGAAGGAAGCACTAATTTAAAATTTGCATGTACACATTCATCTGTAAACCGTACAAAAGTAAAAAATGAATTCTCTGTAAAAAGCGGGAGATTAACCTCATTTCCTGCGCTATAAATTAAATCAAAATCTTCATCAAATGTTATTGTTCCGCATTCAACATTTTTTCCATTCCAGACAGTTTTACAGTTACTGAACTCAAATCCATCTGAATCGACTCTGCTTACATCACACGAAACCTCAAAGCCGTGCAGATAAAACTTCGCCTTATTCTGTACTGGCTCATTAAGAATTACCTGGAAATCGCCCTGAGGAGTTACAACTACATTACAAAGCAAATTCTCGAAGATTAAATTTTCTATATTACTTTTCAGTTCACCAACTAAGACTGTATTTTCACCATCAGCAAAAGAATAAAAATCTGCAATTTCAATCTGGCTGTTTAATAATGTTGATGAGTTCTTTACGTTATTATTGTTTTCCTCAAAAGTTGTTTTTACAAAAGAATCATTCTTATAATCCAGATTAGAATAATAGATTTTGTTTTCATCATTTAGATAAGCATAGGCTTTTTCAAAAAATATTTCATTGTTAAATAAAACAAGCTTTTCAGGATAAATAAAATGTTCATCAATACAGAAATAATTTAATGAATCGCTTTCACTGTCTTCAGTTTGATTAACAAATCCTATGAGTTCATTATTACCGTATAGATTTAATTCAATCTTTGAAATGTCATATATAAAGTTTTCAGTTTCATCATTTTCACCATGCGCTTCGAATTTAATTAAGTCATTTTTTATTAAGCAGGAACTAATAATTAAATCAACATAATTATTTCTATATAAATAAGAACTGGAATCATTAAACAGCAAAAGTTCATCAGTCTGTCCTGACAATGAAAAGGTTAAATCGTTAACTTCAATTTTATTATTTTTATTGCTACCAGCGTCATATAATTGAATTGGAATAAATACAGTAGTTTTCTGAGAGCTCAATTTACCCTGTGAATAAGAAACATTCTTTAACGAAAAAGAAAAGTTAAACATTTCAACAAAAAATTCTTCAGCACAGGTTAAAGAGAAATTATTTATATCGGTATTTAAACAAACATCAGGAAAACCAATCATGGACTCAGAAGCAGGTAAAGGAATATTCACAGTGCAGAACAAGCCGTTTTCATTCAGCTTAAAAGTGTTGAATTTAAATACAAAATCAAAATCACTTTCGGCAAAAACATCTTCATCAAAAAAGATTTCATTTAAAGGCTTAGGATTTTTTCCGAGTTTCAAAATCAATCCGGAGATGCTGCAGTCATGAGAGAACAAGTTGATTATTCCGCTGTCAACAAAAACACATAGATTGCCGTTATAGGTTCCGAAGCGGCCTTTTTCAACCTTGAGTGAAAAACCAAAAATATTAGTATTGTAGTTACAGCATTCAATTTTTTCTGAAGAGATTCCGTTTTCAAAAATCGTTATATTATCAACGGTAAAAGTCTCGCTGGCAAAAATATATAAACCGGAGCAAGAGATATTCCCCGCCTTATCGACATTAACTGAACTGGTATCAAGTGAAATATTTATGGAATCAATAACTTCGATTTTATTCCCTGCAGAATCATAAACTGAAATTTCTATAAATGAATTGTCAATTTCGCCATATGAATTTATAGAAAAATTCTTTAGCAGCAATAAATAATTTTCATCGTCAACAGTAAAATTAAATTCTGCATTTTCAACATAAAATTTGTCGCTATAAAAATATCCTGAATTAATTGTGAAAACATTGTCTGAATTAAATATATACTTTCTGTTTTCAAAGATACTGCTGAACAACAGCCTCCCATTTAAATCTAAAATGATTGACTCTACATATCTTTCAGGCGAGGCAGGAGATAAAGACTTATAGGTAAAATCATCAAATTCAACTCCGTGGATTAAATTGTTCTCGATATAAAAGCTCTTCATTAAAATATTCGGGACTTCTGAAAAACAGTTTTTATTTGCAGAAGATTGAATCAAATCAGAATGAACGATATTTTTACCGTCACAGGATAATACAATTTTTGAACAGCTGTATTTTTTATTTTTATAAACAAGCTCACAGTCATATAAGATAAGCAGGGAAGCTGAACATTCAATTTGTGAAAAATAGAATTCGCAGTCCTGTATTCTTTTTGAAAGCAATTTTAATCTTGTGTCTGAAAAATCAGTTTTTGCTGACTGAATGAGGCCTGAAGCAGCAAGTGTAAATTCCTCAGCTTCCAGCGACATACATTTTTGATTTCCTTTATAAACTGCAATGTCATCACAAAATTTTATTTTTACTTCATTAAATATTTTCTCACCGTTTTGAAATGAATACTCATATATAAAGTTTTCACTGGAACCCTCTATTGAACCTAAAGCATCATTTTCATTGATGACAAAATACTCATTCTTCACAGGAATAAGATCAGAGTAATAAAATACTTCTGCAAAGATAAACTTTTCGTTTACAGGAATAAAGCTTTGCAGGTTATCAATCTCTGTTACTGGAATAAAATAGTCTCTATGGAAATCCGCTGTTTCATATAACTTAAGGAAAACATGATTAATTTCTTCCGGAAGAGTTTTTGTAAGCCTGAATTGAATTTCATTTGATGAAGACGACGAATTGAATACAGAATATTTATCATGCTCAATCGCAATTTGTTCGGCAAACGAATTAATCTCAAATGAATATATATTGTTTATGCTGCCGTCATTAGTTTTATGAAGTAAATATAATTTTCCCTTTTTGTTCTCAAGTTTTTCATTCGGTACAATACAGTAATTCAAATGTAAGTCATTAATCTTTACAAAATCAGTTTCTTCGATTTCAGAAGAATCAAATGTATTTTCATAATCCAGATAATAATAAAGCGCTTCACCAATTTTAGTCGAATTAGTTTTCAAGGGATTAAAATCGTAATTCCAGATTATACGGTATAACAGTTGTGCTTCATCTGAATAAAATTTCTCAACTTCAAAAGGACAGGCAAATTGTGAAAGTTTTACTTTTATTACAGCAGGTTCACTTGTAAAACCATTTTCACTTTCTGTATAAAAAACAAATTCATAATGTGAATCAGAAGCATTAAATTCTGTAAATGTAAAATTAAATTCTGTCACAGCTTCATTAACATTTATAGAAGGCTTCAAGAATTTTGTAACATCAGTTTTAGCATTTCCACAGCATTCATAAAACTCATATTTTAAATTTGAACTGGTCCAGACCGAAGTAAACGGGAGACTAACTTTCAGGCAAAGAGCTTTTCTAAACGTAGTATATATTTCATCGCCCGCTTTCTGTAAATCTGTTTTTATAACTGGCTTTTGAGGAACATTTGAATCTAAATAAAGTTCAACAGTTTTTTCCTGACTGTAATTCCCGGCTTTATCACAGGCCTTAACATAAATAACATTTTTCCCTTCCGCAAAGGAATTAAAGCCGAAGCGGGAAGCCTCAGTATTGAAGTTGCTTCCATTAGTTTTATTTTCTATATAGAACGTAAGGTTTTCATTTCCGTAATTATCGCTGGCAGTTACATTACAGAAAATATTATTCTGACTTATTTGAGTGGAACTTAAGCGGACAAAAGTTTTATTGCCAAAAACAAAGCCCTCATTCTCAAAATAAACCTCACTCACTACAGGCGCTGTGCAATCGACAATAAATTCTTTTTCACACCAGCAGCAGTTTCCAATATCATCAGTTAACTCAACGCGTATAAAATGTCTGCCTTCACTTGTATTTGTTAAAGAAAGCGGAATTTCATTTTCACCATTGTAATCAAGCGTAAGTACAGGGTATGAATCTTCATAGAATTTCAGCTTTATGTCCGTTGCCGATTTATCTGTAACAGAAAAATCGGATAAACTTATGTTCTTAGAATTTGTAAATTCTGTAAGCTCAAAACTAATTTCAGGCGTTGAAGTATCAATTACAATATTTTCACTTTTCTGCGCTTTGTTTTTTGCAAAATCTTCAACCTCGCATAACAAAGAATATGAACCGTCACTAAGGATAATATTATTCCCGTAGTTCCAGTTTCTGCCATCAACAGTCCATCTGAAAGTCGAATAATTGACTCCGCTTAAATCATCCTGCACTTCTACAACAAAGTAGTTTTTATTTTTATTGCCGGAAAAATTTTTAATCTGAGGTTTTGTGAAATCTGCTTTCAAATCAAGTACATCTGTTTCTATTGTCTGGTTATTTTTATTCTTAAAGCGGAATTTAGTTTTATAAGTACCTTCTGCGCTGACATTTACTATTTTAGTATTTACATAAGAAGAAGGCTCCTGCTCCAGTGCGTTATAAAGATTGTATTCTCCCGAAGTGATTTTAAATTCGTTTCTGGGATTAAACACCTGGTGGGTATACCGTTTTTTGTTCTGCCAGGAATTTTCATTTGCCAGAAAGTAAACAGTCTGTTCATCTTCAACAAGACTAAAATTTATTTTCTGTATTGCACTTTTATTTCCTGCATAATCTTCAACATAAATTTCTGCTTTATAGTTGCCTCCCTGAGTAAAAATAAAATCAAAATCAGACTCATTTGTTTTAGTGCTTTCCAAAACCTGCTCGTATGGCTCAGTCACAGTACAATAAACTTTTATGCTCTTATCAAAATTATTCTCATTTACATTAACTGATACATAGCCGAATAAATCATTATCTTTATAGACAGAAATTTCATTCACTTTGATTTCAGGACTTCTTGAATCGATAAAAACATTCTGCGTGTAATGAATGGAGCTGTTTTCTCTATCATTTATAGTCAATTCGAACTTGAATAGATTTAAACCAGTATCATTATCAAACTTAGACAGATAGCTGCGGAAAGAACTGACTGCAATAGTTAAAGATTTATCTGAAGACGGTGTAAATTCATATTCTTCGACAAGCTGTGAATTGTAATAAAAATTAAGTTTCGCATCCTTAAAAATAGAAAACATTAAATCTGAAAAATCAACTCTTAAAAGATCCAATGAACTCAGACAGGCTTCAGATTTATTTAAATTGTTATTGAGATAAAAATTAAACAAACTGGAAAGAGAATATGATATGATTTTTCCTTGAATTTCTATCATCTCAGAAAAATAATCTCCATATTTAGAACCCAGAACAACGCAGTAACGGAAATAGCCTGATTCAGGATTAAAATGAAAACTTTCGCTGTCTACATAATAATTATTTGAAATGAATTTTAGCGGTGTTACTTTACAGGATTCCAGTGATGAAGTTGTATAAACAATATATTCTTCACCCTTCACAACAAGTATATTGCCACCTTCGAAGGACAAAGCGATTTCATTTTCTCCATTACTTTCACAGATGGTTTTGTTACTTGTGTTTGCAAATAAAGTGTAAAGGTTAAATATAAAGAATAGGGCAAAAACAAACTTTTTCATTTTTAGTACTCCAGGCTGACAATTTGATTTTCATTTGGAAAAAACAAAAAGCTTTTCCCGTTAAAGAAATTTGACTGAATAAAACCAGCCCCCTCGTTTAAGGAAAAATTATTCTGGATTTTTAGCGGCTTATAAAAATACTCGTTCTTTCTGGTTTCAAAAAAAACTAAATTCGTTTGTTTAACGTCATAAAATAAAGGCAGTTTGTATTTATAGAAAACAGGACTCAGATAAATAAAATCATCTTTGGATTCAAAGTTTTGTGTTGATATAAAATATTTATTGCCGTTAATTTCAAACTTAATTTCTTCCAGCCCATTCTCTCTGGATAAAAAGAAAACACTATTGTCTTCTGCAAGGCAGCTTATAAAACAGTCAAACCCTTCCTCACTTTTATAAAGCACTTTTTCAGCTGTGAATAAAACAAAAGCTGTATTCTCAGGAGAATCATTTTTGCTTTGATATTTTAAATAGAAGACTTCATGGAAATCTAAATCAGTAACAAAAGAAAAATCCAAAATTTGATTTACATCTAATTCATTGAAAGCGCTGTAACAAATCTTTTCTACAGCAAATTTAGAATCGTATTCAGCTTTATACATTTCGAAAGAATCATCTGTGTTAAATAAAAATAAATAAATCTTTTCATCAACAACTGATAGCTTAAAACACTCAGCAGCAGCAGGTTCCGGCAATACAAATTCATATACTTTATTTGATTCATATAAAAAGCTAATCGTATCACTTGATAGTGAAGTTACAAGCAGTTTTCCCTTATACACATTAAACGCACAGAACTCACTGCTTTCAAATACAGTTTCAGTCGAAGAAATATTACCTTCTCCTAAATCTATTTTTACGAGAATCAGTTTTTCCCCTGCCCTAAAAAATACATTCAATATACCTTCAGTCAAATAATAAAATTCTATTGAGTCATACGCTTCATAAAAATTATTTATGCTGAAAGTTAAAAGCTTAAACTCATTTCCAGATTCTTTATATAAAAGTGAAAACTCATTACATTGCTTCAAATTTTCATTGCTTAGAATAAAGCCCGAATAATCAGAAGATAAAAAAGAATGAACGGCTGTATATTTTTTTGAATTCAGCCCGGAAATAAAAACCTTCGATAACTCATCAGCTTTGACACAATAAAGATTAGCGAGAGAACTTTCTATTTTTAAAACATAGGATTCATTTTTGGAAAATTGTATTGCTGCATAGGAATTTGCAAACAATAAATTACAAAGGGTGAGACAAAGGAATAACAGGCAAAATCTTTTCAAGATAAAATCTCCGATAGAAATTGATACAGGAGATTAAAAAACCTCCTATATAATCTCTACCGAAAATTCGCACAAATTATCCAAAAGTTAGAAAAAATTTTATTAAATTTTTAATTTTTCTATTATTTTATTCAGTTCAGAAGTCATTGAATAAGATAAATCAGGATTTGGAAGAGAATGAGCCATATCACTTATGTTATTTAAAACCTTCACGGCCAATTCTTTTCCTGTTTTAGCTTCATCATACCTTTGTTCAAGATTAGTTTCTGCCCTAAGTTTCATTGCAGAATACAAAAGTCCTTTTTTACCCGAAAGTTTTCCAATGATATACTCAAGCTGTAAATTTGCTTTGCTTTCAAGGAAGCTTTTTCGTTTATCTTCAGGTAAGAAATCACTTAAGCTCTTCAGCTTTTCAAACAGACTTATAGTCAGGCGTTTTTCTGGATCTATTGTTTTATCGTCAACAACATCAGCAAAGGACTTTAATGTAGATGTTGCAATGTCAAACAGATTAGAATCCAGCTGTTCTTTTGGAAGTTCTTCCGTACCGATTAAATCATCAACAGTTGGAATATCATCTTCACCGTCAAGTCTGTCTGGCTCTGCTGTCTCTGCTGCCTGTTCTTCTGCTAATTCTGCTGCCGGTTCCTGTGCTGCTTCATCGATTAA
>JAEEGL016911955.1_pt1 | contig 33688 bp, 22 predicted proteins | sample 9134231 | NCBI WGS metagenome assembly JAEEGL01 (sample SAMN16246548, study PRJNA631951) | gut metagenome | biome: gut microbiome; feature: rumen; material: fiber-attached | host: Bos | place: Iran: Karaj | collected 2018-10 | reverse complement strand
TTTTTTACCCAAGTCCATAGGTGGGTTCCGTGATTAGATATTCTTACCTGAATAAGCCCCTTTGGGGTTTTATAAACTCTATAATAAGAATCATCGTACTCATTCGGAGTAAACCCATTATTGTCTCGAATTGTAGCAATCACATTGTCTTGGTTTAGTGTAAAACCAGCATTGCTTCTTAATACGGATATTACTTCATCAAAACTAACCATATAACATTTTTTATAAATAGTATTATCTTTTATAAGGAAAATAGTACAAAAAAGACAAAAAGTCAAGATTATATAAAAAAAAAGATGATGTTTTTTGAACACCATCTTTTAGTAACCACTATAAAGAGTTTTAAATTTTATTATAAACTCTCTTATTGGCTTCAATCTGCCTTGGCTCAGCAAACGATGAAATTCGCTTTAAGTAGCCAATAACCCTTGTGAGATAGTCAAGGTTCTTGCTGTGACAATGAGGACATTCGTCAAGCGTGTGCTTGGAAATATATCCGCAATCATTGCAAACTGTATTCCTAACATTAAAGGTAAAATAATTACAGCCTTCTCTTGCAGCAACCTTCATTAAATTACGATACTGCTCCTTTGTAAGATGCTCATAAAGGTTTTCGTGAAGCGCTGAGCCGCCATCAAGCCAGCGAACATAATCCTTTCCATGTAACTTAAACTTATCAAGGATAGAAACGCTTGCATCTTCAGGATTATAGAAGTAAGAACTATAAAGATTTCTGTTAGAACTTACCCAATAACCATCTTTTTTGTCCCACTTATAATTCTTTGCCGAAAGATTCTCGCCAGGTACAAATTCACAGTTAAACATACACTCTCTCGTTCTATCCTTCCTATTCGCAATATTAATAGTTTCAAGAATATTATTTACAAAGTCCTTGTACTCGTCATTTGGCGCAACCTTTATTCCTAAGAACTCTGCTGCGTCAGTGATACCATTAACACCTACGGTAAGATACTGCTTCTTCATATCAATAAATCCTGCACGATAGACATCAAGCATATTTGCATTAAGGAAGTCCTTGATTGTCTCGTTAAATGCAGTCTGATATTTATGCACCCTCTCGGTCAGGTCACGAACTTCATTTCTGATGTACTCATAAAGTTCAGTCTTGTTGTACTTCACTCCCAGTTCAGGAATACTCTTTCCCTTCTCCAATGAAATATTATGAGCATTGAAATACTTGTTTGTTGCATTCTGAACAAGTCTTGGGAGATTCATTGTCATAACTGACTTGGAACCAGTAGCGACAGATGCAGTACCCATTGAATACTGGTGAGTGGTGAAGTTATGCTCATCATCAACATTATCCTTCAACGAATTTCTCAGACGGCAGCAAGATGAGAGGCTGTCTGGACTATCTGAAAGGTAGCAGAAGAAACTATGCCCTTCAGCCCACATCTCTGCGGTAAAGTCGGCATATTCCTTATCGATGAAGTCATCCTTACCATCAGTAAGAAGAGCCATAGTCTCAACAGGGAAAGTAAAGGTATATTTGGTCCTCTCATGGTTAAACCACTTCATAAAACGCTTCTGAAGCCAAGACAGTGTCTCCCAAACAGGCTTTGTACCATCAGGGAATACAAAGTCACCGAACACACCCTCGAAATATGGCTTGTCAAAGTAACCCACGTTCCAAAATACCGTCTGATAACCACGGTTTCCTGCTGGCATATTCATTGAATGGACTACCTGTTGGAAGCAGTTATCGATTACAGCACCGATTGTACGTTTCTTTACGCTAAGGTCAACCACTTCGTCAATTCTATTGATATAATCGTCTCCATAGTCCTTTCTAATGAAATAATCCATATACATAAGGAACTCAGGAGTAGCGACAGCACCCATGAACTGAGAACTGATTGAATAAACAAGGTTGATGAACTCGCCACAATAAGACTTTAAGTCTGTAGGGGCAATAGACTCACCACCAAGTTTCCTGAGGCCATCAACAAGGAACGGATACATAGTGATGGCAACGCAATAAGGATAGCCAGGGGTACCTGACTCGTCATGTTTATAAAGAACATGTGACTCCAAGTCGTTAAGATACTGCTCAGACAACTTCTTTGAATAGATTTTCCTGATTTTATCACAGAGAATGTATCTATTCTGCTTAATATTGTCTTCCTTATAAAGTTCCTGACCCAATGTGACGATGTTTTTACTGCTAACATTAGCATTTGAGTCAAATTTTGAGCCAGAAGCCGCATTTGAAGCCTCAATATAGGCCTTAATGAAGTCCTGCTTCTTAATACGAGGCAGTTTGTCGTTGTATTTCTGTGAATACTCCTTTGCTACCTTCTTATTTACGCTCATAAGAGCATCCTCTACCTGTCTTCTGATTTCAGAACTCTTAATATTGTCGTAGAGGAACAGGTTATTTACAATACTTTCGAGGATTAAATCCACACATTTTTCACCTGTTGATTCGTATGCTTTGCATATTCCATCCTTAATCTTTTGCCTATCAAATTCTTCTAGAGAATTATCACTTTTTCTAACATTCATATTCCAATTTTCTTTTCTAAATAAATATCATGCAACCATAATTTGTCCTAGTTTTTCTAGTAAATTTAGTCACATTTTAGAGCCTTATTTTTAGGAAAGTTGGCCAACTAGGTTGCCATCAGTTGGTTGCGGTGCGCCATTATTTTTTCGCTGCTCTTCAACTCTCTTCGCAACCTCTCTTGTAAGTCTAATATTGGCCTCTTCCTTGGCTTTTGAGGTCTTTTCTTCCCACTCTAACTCACTGTCAATTACCTCAATATCACTACATTTAATAGTACTTGTACCATTGTCAAAAATTACATTGTTGAATATCTTTCCTGATTGTCCAGAACGGTTCTTAAGTATTGAGATTACCGCCCTATTCTTGGAAATATCGTCTATAGCCCTTGCAATTGAAAGAATCAACTGTGCTACATGGACTTTCTTTGCCGAACCGCTTGCCTGGTCCATACGGACAACCTCTGGGGAGTTCATACTATCCTTTGAACCCTGTGTAGGTATCCAGATAGCGCAATTATAGTCATGAGCAATATTTTCCAATTTTCTCATGGTAATACCCTCTCGTGTCCATTCACTGTCATTAGCAAAACCACCCTTTTCTGGGGCAAGACACTCAAAATAGTCTATTGTGACTAAGTCTGGAACAAAACCACTATTCCTAAGACGTTTAAGATACACTTCTATATCACTTGCCGACTTAGTGTTAGTCTTGAAATGCTTCAGCCTAAGATTTTGCTTAATAAGGTCCTTATCTTTGAAATTAAGCAGCCAATCACTAATAACCTCTTTCTGCATTGGCTCCAGTCGCTTAAATTCCCTGGCCTCTTTCTGAATTATACGAGAATAGTGTTTTCTTGTGATATCAACATCATCGTCCTCAAAGTATATCTGCAATACCTTAAAACCATTATGGTTATTCATGTCACACTTATAGGTTGCGGCATAAGAGGCTATTGCTGTAGTAAAGGTTGTTTTGCCGAAGCCTGCGGCGGCGATTATAAGACCAATTTTGCCCTTATCCAAACCACCGCCCAGTACATCGTCTAACTGCTTAACACCTGTAGGTATTGAAACCGTATAGTCATTTGACAAGGCCTTTTCCATCATATCATAGATATTGTAGCCAAAATCTTCTTCTTGACCGATTGTAGACATATCGTCTATCAATTTTTGGCACTCTGGATAGCGGTCTAAGTCACCACTGCCAGCAATTTCAAGAATCTTATGGGCTATCTTTATCATATTCTGCTGCTTGAAGAAGGCAATTGACTTGTCCTTAATCCAGTCACAACCATTGTAACTGGTCTCATGCATCAGTTTCTTTATGATAGCGTCAGCCTCTTCGGCTTCAACTTGGGTGTTTGCCTTAGATTTTAGTAACATCCGCAGCAACTCATAGGTCGGGACTACTCCATTCTCCATGTAATAATCCTTTATGATACCTACAATTGTACGCAGATGAACTTCGGTAAACGCATTCTGATTGACAATTGGTGCAGTATCTTCAAAGAAATGGGGCTCCTCAATGAAGATTTTCGTTAATTGATACTGAAAATCCTCACCGAGATACCCAAAATTATTCTTATTCAATGCCTGCTTTACCATTCCTCAATCAATCTTTAAAATGCTCTCCAAGAAAATTTCTCAGAATCGTTATTCCAAGCCTTTATAATCTCATCAGGTTCGGTTGTGTAGTTATCGTTATCCGACTCGCTACAAGCAATGCAGATGTTCTTGATAAGGCCATAAACAAGGTCGGTCTTACCCTCACCCATCTTATAAAGAAGATACTGCTCCATACTCAGACGGTCAATGTCTACGTTGCCATTCCTTCCCCACTTGTTAGAAAGGTCAATCTTGTCCTTGATAAACTTAGGATAATTACCTTCCCAAGTAATTGCGCAAACCTCACGTCCATCTACCTTAAAGGCAAACTTGTAAGTAGTCTTGTTCTCCTCAGGGCTTCTTGTTGACAACTCCCCGTTATCAAACTTGTTCCCCAGAGCAACAACCTGTCCGTTGCCTACCCAAGCATAGTCGGTATCATTATCATTTCTGACAACGATTCCATGACCAAGACGGAAATGTCTCCAGTTGGCCTTATTACTTATATAAGACTCCATCTCTTCCTTAGTAGAGAAGATTGTTGGAGCATAAGTCTCAAGATAAACCTGGGTTTTCTCCTTAAGGTCTCTGTCAATGGTTGCGGCACACTCTCTTACCGCGGAGGTCAACTCATAAGACCGAAGTGATTTCGGGTTGAAATTGTTAATACGGAAATAACGCTGACAAATAATGTTTCCGCCTGTCGTGAATACGAACTCGAATCTTTCTTTATAGTCCCTTGATTCGATGGACTTCTTCTTTGTTAAATCTTCCATAAAAATTAAATTTTAGTTAAACAATCTAGTGAACTGTCTTTCGTAGTGCAATAATACAAAAAAATCTTTTCATAGCAAAAAAGATTTTATTCGGAATAATCTTCAAACCTTTTCTTTTCCCTGTCTGCCAGTTCCTTAAAAGGAACAAAAAAGTTTGAAAAGGCATTAGGGTCCAGGAAATCTTCAATGTTATCCCGCTTGACCATTGTATATAAATTCTCAAATGAACGGCCTTCAGGGTCCATCGGAGCGTACATCATTGAGTCAATATCCTCTTCTGCTGACTTGGTAAGAAGTGGGTGAGAGAGGTCAATTATTTTTTTATTTATATCATAGAAATCTCCGTCATATTCCTTATTTGCAACACCATCTATAATATTTTGTTGCCACTGTAATGGTTTCTTTTTCTCTTTAATCCTCTCTTCAATCTTCTCCTTTGCCCTTTCCTTCACTTCTTCTATTGTAACTGGCCTTTCGTTGATTTCTGGCATAAGTTCAACAAGACGTGCCTCTGAGAGGCCTTTTATATTTCCAATATTATCTGATACGTCACCGCAGAACACTTTCTTTAAGACCACATTCTCAATAGGAAAACCCTTAATCTGTTTAAAATTCTTAACTGAAAGATATTTTTTTAATCTCTTGTTATATACAGATACCGTCGGGGAAATAAGTTGTGTGAGGTCTTGGTCCGTTGAAACAATAACGATTCTTTCCTCTGGTCTCTTATGCTGAACATAATATGCAATAAAGTCATCTCCCTCAGTCTTGTCATCAAATAAGACACGAATGAATAACTCCATACAATACATCATAATTATGTTTCTCTCCCTTTCAAAATTTTCATCAACGAGTTCCTTCTTTTGCTTACGTTCTTCCCTTGTTGCTTTTTCTTCAGCGGAAAGGGCTTCTTCACGTTCTCTCTTTTTCTTTTTATTATAAATTGAACGCTCCATACCCTTTATTGTCCGATTAAGACGTTTCCAATAATCACTCTCTTCATCACCTCCGATGAGATGGGCCGCATAATTCTTATCTCTATTCGCCTTGTATTCATTATATATCTGATAACGTAAAATGCCACTATCGGTATCATCAAACACGACATAGATATAATCATACTTATAATCTTTCATCAACATGCGAAGTTGAAGGAAGAATTGAAAGATTCCTCCATAATGAATTCCATCAGAATTAACCTTAGTATCAGACATACTTATTCTAAGGAGATTATTTCCATCAACGAGAAGTGTAAAAAAAGGCTTCTCTTCTAAATCAGGATGATTGTCCTTTATAATTCGTTTTACTGGTTGTTGACTCATAGTATGTAAAAATACAAAAAATTGCCGAGAAAAACAATAGTTCTCGGCAACCTTTTATTTATAAATTTGTAATATATGCCTTATTCGATTATTACATCGTCTTCCTCTTCTTCAACAAATGAGATATCTTCAACATTGGCAACGGATTCACCCTTTCCGTTATTTGCTGCAATCTCGTTCAGTTTTTTAAGGATTTCTGGGGCTCTGTTCTTCTTATATTCTTCTTGTTCTTCCTTACTTGTCCCAATGATACCAATGTCAGTGCAGATAAAATCACCTTCATATGTAACATTAAATGGACTTGGTAACTGATTCTTGAGAACCTTTATCTTCGTCTGTATTGCATAGTTATAAGTAAGTCCCTTTGAAATTGCTGACAATCTCTTAATCGAAGCCTTAAGTTGTCCGCCAACAAGAAGGATAAGACGGCTTCTGTAAGTAATAGACTTTCCGCCCTTCATCTCAAGACTTGGTGGTCCAACTGGATTAGATGTAGCATCAAGCCAAACCTTATTCACTAAGATAAGTGTGTTAGTGTACTTTGCTGACATCTTTCTTGAAGAAGGAATCGAACTATCCATAATCTCCTGAAAGGCTGCAGAAATTGTACCTGCATCAAACATAGGGTTTCCAACCTTTGAATTATATGCCTTCAGTCCACCTACACTTCCGACTGAGTCCCAAATGAAAACCAGACCTTGCTCAATATCTCCATTTGCCTGATACTCTAAAAATTCATTTATTGAATAGACAATGTCTTCAATAACTGCCTTGCTCCTCTTTTTTGATGCAGTCTTTCCCGTAGAATAATCTATACTTCCATACCTTTCAATAAGTATTGCGTTATTAAAATAGAAGAAAGGTCCATCATATTCTACAATCCTTTTCTCTTTTGTCATTTCAATTTCCCCAGTCTCAGGATTTACTTTCTCTACTTCAACTTCTCCATAGACAGGTTCTGCAATCATTCCCATATCAATGGCATACTGGAAGTCAAAATTGTTTTCGGTATCATAAATTACTGGAATAAGTCCTTGCTTCTGTGCTGCTACAATCGCATGATTAACGAGTGTAGATTTTCCTGTATTGGAATGTCCACAAACAGTAGATACATAACCCTGTGGAAATCCTGGAAGTTTCAGAGCGTCCTGGAATGCCTTAGGCATAATCAGCCAATCAATCGGCTTGTCAGCATTACTTGCTCCTTGTATCTTTCCCTTATCAACAGATACGCCAATGCCCATCTTTGCCTTGAGGTCGGCAATAGAAGACTTCTTCTTTATTGGTGCTTTCTTTAATGGTTGTGCCATATTTTGTTAAAATTTTATTTATTATTCTTATATAAAGGATGCCCGATTTTTTCAAAATAGCATTTTCTGCATAATGACATGTATTTATCGTCACCACCAATTTCAACCTGTTCTCCATTCGTAATTATTTCTCTTGCTGAGTTAAACCTTGCATTGAAGATGGTCTTCTTGTTGCAAAAACAACTGGACTTTATTTCTTCAATTGTATCGGCTATCTCAAAGAGTCGTTTTGAACCTGGAAACAGTTCTGTTCTGAAATCAGTTCTAAGACCATAGCATAACACGTTTATTTTGAAATTATCCGACACCGCGGCTAACTGCTCAACCTGTAACGGAGTTAAGAACTGTGCTTCATCAACCAATATCCACTTAATTGCGTCATCACTATATGATTGACAACAACTTGAGATTATGCCATAGATATCATCTTCTGGAAGAATACTTATACACTCCCTGTCGCCTAAGGCACGAGAATGAATTACATTTTCCCCATCACGATTATCTATCGCACTCTTTAATATTAGGAATGGTATTGAATGCTCTTGGAAGTTATGGGCTGTGGCTAAGAGATGTAAACTCTTGCCACTTCCCATACAACCATAATAAAACTTAAACATCTGTTCTTAATTTCTTCTTATTTAGAAAGGAAGACCATCTTCCTCATCCTTATCCGTTATTGAGTCAATGAAATTCTCTTTTTCAATCTGTGCGGCTGTCGGTTCCTGCACGATAGCAGCCTTTGCCTCTTCAATTGCCTTGTCAGCCTCAGCGGTCTTTTCAGACTTTTCGTTCTTTACTGCATCGAATTCTTTTTTATCTACCCAGACATTATTCACCTTATCGAACCAAGGAACTCTCAGTTCAGATACCAGTTTGAGATATTCATAGGTCTTGCAAGTAAATACGTCCTGCCACTTCTTAGTGTCAAAAATCCAAGCCTTCATCTGCTCCGCATCATCAGAAAGTGGGCTACGCTCACTGTCGTCAGTAATTGTTGGTGCTGATGTTCCGTTGGTAATTGTCACAACAAGGTCCTTTCCTTCATAGATATCCAAAATATTCTCAACCTTTCCCTTTTTGGCTGCTGCATCCTTACGGAGATTAAACAGTTTTATAATCTGATTATAAGGGTCTGTCTTGTCATTACGGATGTTAAACTTCCAGAATTTTACACCCTCATTTTCTTTTCCTCTCTCGATACATCTTACAATCACAGCCTCATCTTCCTTGTTTGCAATTGAAAGTTTCTTCAGGTCCTCTTTCTTTATTGGGTCTGTCTCTTTCAGGAAATCCTGATATGCCTGATAATTAATGTCACAGAAAGGACACTTTCTGCCAAAACGCTCATGGTCGATATCTTCTGTCTTACGAAGGCAGATATATGACTTGAACGGCTTCTGGCCTGGCTGTACCATCTCCTTAGGTACTTGAACATTGTGTACATGAATTTTAACAAATGGATTACCTGTCTTAAGGTCCATTGGAAGAAGGCGAATAACAATTGTTTTTTCTTCTTCGCCCTCTGCGAGACGAATGTTTAGATAATTTTTTTCGTCAAAAGTTGAATTCTTAGCCTTTTTTGTTGTTGGCTCATTTTCCAAAATCAAAGTTTCGGGATTAATGTTTGGTAAATCAATAAAATTGCCCATAATTTAAAATTTTTTTAAAATTATTTTAAGTTTAAAGTTAAACTTTATTTTCTGCAAAAATACAAATAAAAAATTAAAAAAACAATATGGGCCCACTAATCTTTTTTTGTGGGCCCACACTGTAAGAAACTAGTACCCTAAAATATCTTTCAAACCCATCTTTCCGTCAAATTCCCTTGCGATGGAAGAATAGTCACTAAAACTATCAATGTCATCCTTGGTAATCTTGTACTGTGGGTCATCTGCACCATTGTTATCACTTTCGCTGCTATAATTTTCTGGTGCATAATTGTTCATGTATTCATTCGGAGTCATCTCGTATGGAGCAGACTTTGTTGAACGCATGGTAAGTCTCTGCATTGGAGTAGGGTTCCTCTTCTCAATCTCACTTTTCAGAGAGCCAAGATATTCGTTGGTATGAGCGTCAATTGTGTCAATTCTCTTCTCGATGCTATCAAGAGAACCTATGAGTTTTTCGAACTTTGATGCAAGAGCATCAACTTTCTTCTCTGTTTCCTCTTGGCTGTCGGTCAGTTCATCTACATCAATAACCTCATCGTCTTGTTGCATAGGTTCAGCCTCAGGCTGTGCCTCTGGACTTCCGCCCATTCCCTCAAGACTTGCATTTGGGTCTACGTCCTGTGGACCAAAACCCTCTGGGGAAGAAGCATTGCCGTCACCTGCAGGCATGCTGTTAGCCTCAGGACCCATTGGTGCTGCGGCAGCATCTGGACCGTCCATAGGTACATTACCTGCATCTGGACCACCCATAGGTGCATTACCTGCATCTGGACCACCCATAGCGTCATCTTCATCTACACTGAAAGCATCTGCTGCATTAGTGTATTCTAAAAGACAACGATTAAACTTTTTCATGTAATCTTCTTTTACCAGCATTGCAATATTAATCGTTAAGTACCTGCCTGTTATCTTCGGTAAGTATTATTTTTGAAGACTCTGTGCGCTCAATAAGGCCACGGTCTTTCTTGAGTTTCTTTACCTCAGGAGCCATCATCTCAACGGTTTCTTCTGCTGCGGCAATCTGTTCTTCCTTAAGCATATTCGTTTCTTTTTTAACTTTCTTATTTTTTGGTTTTGGTGCAGCCTCTTCACGCTTAGCCTCAACCTTCACCAGTTCTACTTTTGGTGCGGCTGGCTTAACTACAGGGGCTGGCCTCTTTAAAAATCTCTTATGTACAAACTGTAATGCCATAATAAACCTTTTCTATAAATAGTATTATTAATGAAAAAAATTAAGAAATTAAGCATGGGACCAAATAGGTGTCGTTTTTAAGAAAATATTTAACATCAGTATCTACGTCCTTTGCATATATGCACTTATCTCCATTTACCTTATTAATATATGATAAAAATTTCTTGATATCGCAACCCATATACTCCATATCAAGCAAATTAATACCATAAACTACGCTTTCTTCACTGTTATAAATATAACACATATTATTATATAGATAACAAATTGGGGCTTTTTTAAGTATTCCTTTAATAAATTGTCCTAACTCTTTCTTTTCCAGTAAATAAACATTTACAAACTGGTATTTTATCTTTTCCTTGAATTTCTGGAAGGCCTCATCCTGGAACTCTTTTAGTTCCTGCTCGTATGCCTGGCGTCTTTCTCTCGGCCCGAAGGTCCAATAAAGCCCCCTTTTTATCTTCCAGTTAAGAATGTTATAGTTAGGCTCCAGTTCTTTAGTCAAAGAATTGCCTACGATTAACGTAGGCAAGCCCTCAATCAACTTATCCTTCTCTGAGACAACATTAAATAATTTAATGTCACCAATTTTATTCTTTGTAAGTATGTTTCCTAGAAATTTCATCTAGGCAATAATACAAAAAAAGATTTGGAAAGACAAATTATACCCATACAATAGCATTCAGACGATTCATCCAGCCTTTAATGTACTTCTTGTTTTCAGGATTATGCTCTGTAATATTATAATAGAAATCTTTTCTCGCTTCCCATATAATATTAAAGGTCTCATGTGCTTGTGTCTCATCGTTAAGTCTGTCCAGTAATTGCTGATTCATCCCACCTGCCCTCGGCAAACCTAGCGCAAGACGTATATTTTCAATTTTCTTCGGACCAGCATTATATATCCAATCCACAACAAGAAGGGCAATATTAGAGTTGGTTATCTTATCTATCTTATATTTCTCATAAAACAAGCCACGGAAAACTTCATCCCATTCCTGCGGGGTCATCCTCTTAAGGTCTTCAACCGTCTTGTTTGAGCCAAAAAATTGTCTGAAAGTACAAAGGGTAACACCAGACATTGTGCCACCACAATCTCTTCCATCGGTGCCAAACCCGCCTTCCCAGCGTAATATAAACTTTTTAATACGGTCATACGCTTCTGGCTCGCTGACTACAAAATTAAAACAACTATCCATCATAATTACAATTTGCACTAACCATATTATTTAACTTTCCACCATCTTCTCCCAACCAATCAATATAATTAAGACAGCCTTTTACTATCATATCAGATATTGCCTCATAACCTTCAGTATCTCTAAGCCAATAAGCCATAATACCATATCTGTCACCAACTCTAATATCTTTATTGGTTGAATCTGCTTCGACTGCTGGAAAGCCATCCTTGTTTCGTTTAATTTCAGACTTTGGTACTGCTGGGTCTGGGTAGTCCGCATACCAGTTCTCAAGGAGAATGGCTGGTGGTACAACCGTAGTTCCTTTCTTATGACCCCATAACAATGCCCCGTCTTTGGCAGTATCTCTTTCGCTTACAAGGCTAGGAGTTGCCCTTACGTCTCCAGCCATAGCGCCATTTGGTATCTTGGTGTACTCGGTTGCCTTATTCTTTGTTTCATTTGCTGCGGAAATAAAGCAATCAGCCAGATATTTACTCTTGGCATGTATCTTATATGTATTTCCGCCATCTTGGCCATAGAAGGCAAGATAACGTTTTCCGCATGCAGCATTCCAGTGTGGTACAATTGAAACCATTTTCTCAGAACCTAAATGGTCCGCAATCTTTCTGGCATCTGTCATATTATATATCTCGCCCTTCTTATTTCCAATATATGCATTCAAACCCTTACTCTTTAGTTTCGGTACAACATAATTTTCAATTAAGGCACGACTCCAAATAGACTCCTCACGTTTTTCCTCTGTTGTTCCATGTGCCTGAGTAAAGACAAATACTGGATTCTTCTCAGTTATCTTATCCAATGGAACATCAAAATCAGACGGAAGTGCCACGTTCTCATTTCCCTCTTGTTTTCCAATAAATATTGTGTTTCCAGCCTCGTTATTACTATATGATGTATTAACACCAGGACCATTATTTACCCCAGTTGCACCGCTACTTGATAAATCCCTGCTTATTACCATTTCGGCATTAGCCAAAGGAATTGCAAATTTATTTATTCTCTGTCCCACAATCTTGGTTGTTATATCACCTGCAGTTATAGTGTGGTCAACCTTAATAATCATATAAGCACCACGCCACAGCGGAACATTATTTAACTGGAAATACATCATTGGCATAATCTGCATATTACCCATCATCTCTACATTGCAAAGATATGCATACTGGGAATATACACGATAAAGGTCCTGGCCAAAGAATGTCGTCTGTCTTGCCCCATTTTCCTTCTCACGAGATGCAATGTCAAACGTGGCTCTCAATGCTGGCTCTGTAACACCATTATTTTCATTAGTCAAGCCCACGCTCTTAAATATTGACTGGTTCTGCTTTGCATATGTAACACCAAAGGCTGGTATTGTATAGTTCTGATTTCTTCCTGTGGCATTTTCAAAAAGTATTCCATTTACTTCCTCATCAGTTAAGTCTATGCCATCACCCTCTCTTGACCAGCCATTCATATCAACATCACTTTTTTCTTCAGACCCCAAGTGTTCTGACGGCTTGTATATATACATGAATACAAATGAGGATGCCTCGCTATCCCACTCATACACATCAGCCGCAGGAATTGGCTTAAATAATTTCTGAACATCAAAACCATCCAATCCAAACTTTTGAGGGAGGGCAAACAGCATAGAGCCACAACTTTCTGCAACATCAGCCATAAATTCCAAGAGAGATTTACCCATATATCCCATATTGTTCTCTTGAACATATAATTGTGTTGTTGGTAAGTTACTTTCTAGCCAATTCAGAATTCCAGTAAGACCGACATTGAATACATTACCTATATCATTATAGAAACTATCTACATATCGGAAGTTGGAGAAATCGGATTTTCCGCTAACGAGAGACCCTTCATCTTCGCCAACCATTTCCCATCTCTTCCTGCCTTCATATGGAGAGCAAAGCCACTTGTCATACAGACTCTTCAATGTCATATATAATGATAAACGGATATCATCGTTCTTGAACGGGTCTTGTGCTATCTTTGCCAGTTGTTTCTTTGCTGCCGTAAGGCTATTTTCCTTATCTTCATCTAACTGTACCCCATATATTCTTCTAAGACCAGCCATAAAGCCTTTAAAGGCTGATATCATCAAATTAGTAATTATCTTTGGCTTATCTGCATAGAAGCCGAATGGGAATACAACGCATGTTGTAAGGAAGCAATCTTGCAGGAATTCCTGTATTTCTTGCATGTGACGCTGCTGAACTGCCGTGCCTTCTTCTCCTTTAAGTAACTTTTCATTTAAACCGCCATAATACTCGGTTGTTGTCGTTGTACTGAGGTCATCAAGAACATTAAAAAGACCTGCAGGAACATAATACGAAGGATTTGATAAGAAACTTCTCACCTTACCATATGAATCTTCTGCCCATCTAATAAACATTTGCTTTAAGACCGCCCTTCTTTCTAGACTTGTTGTTCCATGCCAAGGTCTATAAGCCTTTGGTCTGCTTTCTCTAAGTTTAAGAGAGTCTTCCTTATCCCATGCGGTGTCGCCATTAAATCCTTGTGTGCTACTAGGATTAACATAGCCTTCTGGGAGTTTTATCGGGTCAACCCCATTATTAGCATCCATGGCATCCTGTCTCCAGTAGAATGAACCTTCTCGCAAAAGTTGTGACTTAAGAATTGGGACATAGTCTCTAAGGTCTAAATAATAATTACTAGACATTTTCTCTTTTGCCCTGAATGGTGTACATTGCAAGAACAAGAAAGCATCAGCCAAGATATTATCCTTATTTAATGCATGAAGGCTTTGGCCATTGTTATACTTTCCAAAGTAAGAGGCATGTATTTCATCGCACACTGATGTAGGGTACTTAATGAAACACTCGGTTTTCTTTTCTTCATCCTTTATCGCACTCTCGAAGTCACCATCTGATATTACACCGCTTTCGTACTCGACAAAACGTTTTGTCTCAACATTTGTCAGCATCTCGTCATAACGTTCAATCACATGGTTTCTTAATGTCTTGTTCTTTTCCTGTTCTTCAGCACTCTCGTCCTTTTTAACATTATCCTCATCGTCAGACTTTTCTTTCTCGACATAAGCCTTCTTTACTGCATCACTAAATTTTGCAAAATAATTTCCATCGCTAACAACAAGGATTGTGCTTCTCCCCAATGGTTTATCATATTCGAATTTCAAGCCATTGCCGTTAATTTTACCATCTACATTCGGTGTTAGATAACTTGGGTTATATTCCAAGTTGCTGGTAGCGTAGTCGTCCTTAATTTTATTTATATTACTTACGTTAGTCGGGAAATACATCTCTTCTGGGTCATGCCAGAGATTATAAGATAATTGTGCCTTGTCGTCACTTCCTTCTTCTAAAAACAAATTCTCTTTAGTATTATTTCCTTCCCAGTGCCATACAGCAGACCATTCTGGATTTCCCTCGGTTTTTGACTTACTGTTTGGTGCAATTGTTTTGCGGAATGTCCTATAATCACTAGTGTTATTTTCTCCATCTCCTAAACGTCCAATGAGTCTTTGTAATGGAAGTGAGGCCTTATCACCAACGGCTTTTTCAAAATTTAATGCCTCTATCTCGCCAAACATTTCAGCGAACTTAGATATCTTTAAGTACAGTTCTTTGTCATGACTGTTAGATGTCATTAATCTGCTCAGGTCAATTATCCATTTTCTAAATAAGGTACTATAATCTTGTTCATTCTCAGCATCTTGAGCATAAACCTTAGCCGATATAAAATAGATAAAATAGAACGCTCGTAAGGCGAACTTAAATATTACATCACCGCCAATACTTGGAGACCCTTTAATAACACCATTCTTTATTCCAGCATAAGGATTACCATATGTTGCCCCATAGACGAAATCTGTAGGGGTAAGAGGAATAAAGTCATGTACGTTAGTTGCTAACTCACCACGTGTTGTGATTGCACCAGAAGCATTATTTGCACTTTCCATTGCCTCACCATACTCTTGCGATGCAGCAAGGAAGTCATAAACCATCTGAACCTCTTCCAGTTCATCACCATTCTTCAGATTACCACCGCCAGGCCAATAAAGTTCCTTTGCCTTGTCAACATCTCTTGTCCTATAAAATCCTGGAAATGGCGGAAGATAATTTCCAACTGCCCAGTCATTGGAGTTGTCTGCATTTTCAGTATCTGTGTCACCATCCTTGATTTCAAAGTAAGACTTCTTTCTCTTTTTTCTGTCATTCTCATTGCTTGCATCCAACTTATCCTTTATTCCATCCACATAAGAATAAAAGCAATGAATAAAGGTGTCCATATGTGCAAACACAAGTCTATAAATGTTTTTAATAGACGGTCTGAAACCAAGGGCTTTCTCAATTACATCGTTTTCCTTCTCCTTATATTCCTTATATTTCTTCTCAGTTTCCCTTCTTATCTCTTCCAGTCTCTCATTTATCATTACATTTATTTCTGATAAATCAACATCAAGACCGAAAGCCGATGCCTCTCCAGTCGAACCCTCAAGTATATAATTTGCAATATCCCTAACCATTGCCTTATCATATCTGTTGATGACAGACCACGAATTTCCTAAGGCTTTTGTTAAATAATTATGAAGTAATGTAACCTCTAGTTTACCTTCTTTCTTAATAGCACTTATTCGCAGATAATTGTTGTCTTCCTTGAATTTCTCCAACTCAGCGTCATCAATAATACCATTCTGTTTATTTTCATCAAAAAAAGATTGAAATGCAATAAGTTTTTTGGCAAAATCTGGGTCTTTAAAAATCGTTATCCTTATAGGCTTCCCCTTATTTGGACCATTCTCATAATTTCTCTTTGTTGACTTGAATACTCTTGCATGTGTCTTAAAATCCTCGTTGAGCACTCTTATCTGTTCTAAATTTGCCTTAGCCTCTTTAAAAGAATCCAATACCTGCTGAGAGGCAGCGGCTGCATTACGTACATCGGGATTTTCTGCTGCGAGCATCATTGTTTTTTTCAATGTAGGAATTGTCATGAACGCTGCTTGCTGATTGCCATTCCTGTCCTCGAAATAATATACATTGTCATCTATCTTGCTTTGCCAGTATGCTTTTCCCTCTTCAGTAAAAGGTGCAATTGACAGCAAAGACATTGGAAGGTCGGCATAGATACCGAACATATAACCAACAAAGTTAGCCGTTATTACAAAGTTTCCCGTCTGCCCATCCATCTCGATGCTTGTTTTCTGGCAGCAAAGTTTATAAGTAACCCCTTTTCCATAGAAGCCCTTCACTTTTAATGTGAAAATCGGATAAGGATATGTGAAGAAAGACTGATATAATTTACTAACATTCTTCATCTCCGTGGTATTACCTTTCTTGTAGTACGCCTTCTCCGCAGGAGCCATTATAGTAGCACCTCTTACATCAAGAAATTTTATAACTACTTGTGGAAAGAACCAAGATTGATATGAGATATTAATGGACTCAATACCGATACACTCCTGAGTATTCTTATCAGGATTTTTCATATCTATATCTGTATAGTTTGTCGTTAATACACCATCTGTTCCACCAAGAAATGATATTGTGCCATTCTTCGTGGAGAACGCCATCTTGCTTTTTTCGTTTGTAAATTCAGCACTACCACAAGAATATCTGTTTTGGGTTTCAATTATAAGGTCTACCGCTAAGCCATAATCCTCGTATGGAAATAAAATAGAAGTGTCTATAGTTCCCTGAAAATCTGCATCTCTGAAATTCTGGGGAACCGTAGGCTCCACATATATTAATCTTCCTGTTTGTTTTACCTTTGCCGCTTCGTTCATACCTATTAATAATACTTCTTATGTTTTGATATCGCTTCCTGATAATCGCTAAGTGAGACATCCAACGGATATGGTATTCTCAATTCACTTCCATCTGGAATATTGAACTCTAAAGCACCATATTGTGGATTAGCCTGTAATATAAGCCAGCCATAATCAGCATCATTATAATACTGATATGACAGAAGGTCTAGTCTTGTTTCGCCTTTCCTGTAAATTTCAATCTTATCGGTATCTTTCTTCGGAAGTTTAGCAAAGCAAACCAGGTCTATCTTCTTTCCGTTTCTAAATTGCGAATATCTATCGAATGCCATAAGTCTTACTTTTTAAATTTTTATTAGTTAATACGTGTTGAACTATCATCATATATTGATGTATTTGCATAGTAATTTGAAGATATTGCATTTTGTAATGCTGCAACAGTACCTCCAATATCTTGTCCACCAATAAATTTGAAGTTAATATTCACATCGGCGAACATTGGCTGAACGCCTGCACCTTCTGGGTTTAAATCCCATTGTATTCCATCACCATTACTATAATCAATGCTTATCGCGTCTATACAAATCTTAGTATTAAAGAAGTCACCAATCCTCAATACACAATAAGGTGCACGTCCGAAGGCCAGGTTTCCAGCATATTTAACGTAATCTTCAGAATTAGTATCAGCGTTGGATACCGTTGGTGTCGGCCCCTGTCGAGTACATTGTTGTAAGAAGGTAAGTCTCGCATTAAATCCCTCAGGCGTTATAGAGTGGAATGTCGGGTTGAAGTACTTCACCTTGTCAACAATATTCTTTTGCATCATCTCCGAAGCCCCATTTCCAATTTCTTCAAAGAAAAGATACTCATTGTTATAAGTAAAGTCTTTTGGACTGGTCTTAACATCAACAACAGTAACAGTTGTGCTGTTGTCAGCATTGGTTACCGTCTGCACACCATTCTCAATAACAACATTATTAATGGAAAGTCCACTTTCTGTTTCATAAGTTCCATCTGGGGCTCCATTATCACCAGTAACAGTGTTATCCATCTCCCACTCAACAGTAAACATCGCATATGCAGAACGGGCAATCTTTGCCTCCAAGGCATTAATATCACGCTCAATACCTGCGGTATCATCTGTCATCTCTATCGTCCTGTTCTTGTCATTACGAAGCATATCATCTGTTATATTACTGCAATAATGCTTCAATATTCTCTTCATCACGCCGTTTCTTCTTGTATGAAGTCCCTTGTTATTACTAACGTATCCATGACTTGATGCAAATCCTGCAACAACAATTTCTTTTACCTTACAGGTAGAAGCCTCCATACCAAATACAGTCTCTCCTGATGCACCAGTAAATTCTTTACTTAAATCAGTTAAACAATGGTCACCCGTCAAGAACCTTAATTCAACATCATTATTTGCATCACCTAACAACATCTGCTTAATCTTAGCCCTCGTCTCTTCTGAAGGATTATAATTCAATTGGAAGAGGCTTTTGTTATGATTATCATAAACCTTGTTCTTAATTGATGCGTCTTGTTCTGTAAAGTCTGGAATTGGATTTGCCGTCTCATACATCTTAAGTTTTTCCACACCTTCTTCAATGTTAGGATAATCTTTGCAAGAGAAGTTATTTGGGAAGAATATGACATATGCAATCTGCTTTGTTGCCTTGTTTGTCGGCTTCGGGTCTATCTTTTCTTCCTCGTCCTTCTTTTGTTGTGGCGGCTCTACAATTCCTATATTTCCACTCAGGCTGGAAGATAAATCATCACAGCCAGCAAAGTACCTAAGTATTTCTTGCTGCCTTTCCTCTCTTTCTGAATCAGTATTTGCATTTTTAGCAACTCTCATCCACTTGTTAAGAATAGAAGGATGGTCTATAAGTATTGTAAAACTCAGGGTTCCAGTTCTTTCTGTGTTAATATATGTATATATCTGTTCTCCTCGGCCAATGAACTGATTTCCATTCCAGTTCGTATTAATGTTCTCTGTGAACTTTAAGTTATATGGAGGAAACCACATAATCCTTCCGCCGTAAGGTCCCTTCTGTTCTGGGGATAGACGGTCCTTGTAACCTCTCCATGCAAGATTTTCAATTGAGAACATATATTTCCTTGCGTTGTCTTTACTTAATGTGTCTGTCGAAAAATTATCTGACTGCTTAGGAGTAATTCTCACGAAGCCATTAGGCTGTAATACCGTATGGTCATTAAGATGAACATTACCGCTTCTAGGTCTCATGTTTTCCAGATTTTTCTGTGTTTCACCAACACTCTGTGCGTTATCCCCATCATAAAATGGCCTAATTCTATCTCTTAACTTAGAGTATTGGTGATGCGCTGTCCAGACACGGCAATATGGGTTGCTATATCCAGTCTTGAGCCTATCTCTATCTGGGTTCTTCTTAAGAAGGTTTCGTCCATGCGATAAGCCAAACCTTTCATCAAATGAGGTTATTAGTTCATTACCCTTCAGGTCTTCGTTTAATGTATGGAAACGATTGATAAGGGTCTCGATACTTCCTTGTCTAAATAACTCGTTTGTTCTCCTTATCAAGCCAGATACGTTGTCGCCAAGAGTGTTAGATACATGTGAATTATCCATTGTGTCAATTTCTCTTAGTGATGGTGGGGTATTTGCCTTCCCATCTCTCTCTTCATAATAATTGAAGGAATATCTTGCGTTTTTGCCCTTCGTGATAAATTCACCTGCCTTGGCTTCTGGCTGTACTGTCCCATCAACTGACACGTTACCTTCACTAGTATCATAATAATCGGCATCACGCTGCATGTTAGTATCACCAACAGCATATGGCATCTGCCAATTATATCTGAAGAAACCTTGCTTCTCTCTATTATCATATTTTCTCTTATACTCGTTTCTTTCAACAGTATAATAAGTATATACGCCATTTACATTATAAAATGTTTCTGACATGCTTTCAACTGCAGCCTTTCTTTCAACATCTGGCAAAGAAAATATATCACCAAATAAATTTCCAGTCTCTGCAATCGGAAGTTTTCTTCCAATGAAAGGATTTACTCTCTGATAATCAGCATGAGCATCAATAAATTTCCTGTTTTCGGCAATAACGTCAGCGTGTGAGACGCCAAAACCCTCAATGTCATTTGTGCTATACTGGTCACCTCTTTCTAACTTATAAAATGAGACGTTATACGGCGTTTGCCAGTCTGAAGCACGAAGGGCATAATCTTCTACCCGAAATTCTTCGCTATCTATATGATTGTCTCTATTCCATCCTAAGTTGTTTTCTCGTAAAAGAGATTCAAAATAAGTAAATTCATCCTTTGTGACAAATCTTAATGGAGCGTTGGTTGTCATGTCGTTTGTAGAATAGCCATCCCCTATGGCATTAGAGTAAGTAAAACTCCTGCCATAACCGAGACCAATACCAAACGGAACCTTACCGCCTGTGGTATCTTCTATCTCGCTGCTGCCATAACTATTATAGCCATATCTTCCTCGACTTCCCCATTCGTAGTTATTGACTGTGTTCATCCTACGAAAATTTCTGGCACTAGTATAACTAAATAAACCGCCATTACAGGAATATCCAGGAATACCATTCATGAACAGGGCTAATGCCCCTGTTCCAATTGCAATACCTTCTGCTATTCTACTTAACGTTGCCATATATTATAATATAATGTTTTCCGCTATTATTGTCCACTCTTTTGTACGACATTCGTTGCCTTCTCATCAATTCTTAACTGTTTGCTGATTAATCTTGCAAGGTCTCTTACGAAGACGCTATCCTTAAGCAACTGTCCTGCAATATCAATTGTCTTTCCAGCACCATCAGTTAACTTAATTGCACCGTTTACATTAATTGTCAGAGAAGATGGAATATTTGCCTTCTTATCTAATGGACCTTCACCCTCTCTTGCGCCTACAAGTCTCCTTGTTATATCGCTCAAGGACACCTCCATTGCATTCTCACCCTTCTCCAGGTGTCCAGCAATTGACCCTCGCCTCGCACTTTTAGCCAACATGGCAATTCCAGCAAATGGTCCCCAGGTAAGAGAATCCTTCATATCTTTTAACAGGCTTCCCCTCGCCCTTGCGGTTTCTTCCTGACTAATTCTTCCTTTAACTCCGCCAGTTGTAAAATATGCTCTATCTACATTGAAATATGCTTCGGCAATGTTCTTCTCGATATTCTGAGCCTTTCTTGCTTCTTTCTCATCTTTAACCTTCTTTATCTGTTCTACAACAGCCCTGTCTCCCTTCTTTAACAACTCTCTTCTTAGGCTATCATCGAGAACTCCTGTGTCTAAAGCCTTCTCAATTCTCTTTAATTTCTTAACACTATAATCTCCCTGTACATCTTCAAGACCAAGATTTTTCTTCCATCTCTCTCTCCTCTGTTGGCTAGCAAAACCACCACCAATCCATTTACCAAGAGCACTACCACTAATTGCACCAATTGCACCACCTATAAGTCCACCTATCACATTACCTATACCAGGAATAACCGTACCAATCGCGGCACCTGCAGCAGCACCACCCCAAGCACCAAGACCACCGCCAGTAGCAGCACCTGCTGTTCTACCAACTTTCTTGGCAGTACCATAATTCTTATTTCCACTAAATTCGTCAATTCCAGTAAAGACACCCTCGGTAACACCAGCCAAGACGCCGCCAACCTTAGCAAACTTTGCTGCTTTGAACTTGTTAAAGTTTTCTACTGCTGTCGCCAATTTTGAAGTTGTATTCGCAACAGTTGAGGCTGCACCAGCAGTAGCGCCAGCACCCGCCTCTGCGAAAGTAGCACCTCGCATAGCATTAGTAGCCGCAGCACCTGAAAGCCTTGTGCCTGCAGAATTAAATACTCTTCCCGCAGCATCCATTGTATACGTCTTACCCGCTACATTAGTGAATGTTCTAGCGCCAGCACTAGTAGCGGCACGGGCTGTACCTCCTGCTACACGGTTTACACCATTGGCAACGCCTCTTGCTACATTATTAGCACCGCCAGCAACCCTGTTAATGGCATTAGCAGCCCCACCAGAGCCTTTGAATATTTGTCCTACCCTTCCGATAATTTTTCCGACACCACCAAAAAGACCAACAATATCACTAAACATGCTAACGCCAGCCATTATTTGTAGCCAAGTGTTAATTGAACCCAATTTATCTGTAACGTACTTTTCGAACTTGCCAGGGCCAATGGTTTCTTGTATCAATGCCTTATTGGCCTCATATTGTTTCCTGGCGCCCTGTCTTATGTCTACAAGGCTACGGACACTCTTGGCGATATCCTTAATGTCGGCGCTTTCGCTTTGTGTTTCCTTAATTAACTCCTTATAGTCTTTATTCTCTAAGTCACTAAGAGTCTTAAATTCACCATTAATTGAAACACCAGCAACACCTTGCTCATTGAATGTAGCACTATTTTTAAACAGTTCTAGCATCTTTTCATTAAGACTATTTGGATTTCCTGATGCTCGTATCTGTTTTTCTATTTCATTTCTTCTCGCCTGAGCATTAATGCTTGTCATTAACTGGGAATAATCCATACCCATCGCTTCGGCTGCAGCACGAATTCTGGTCTTGTTAAATGCAGAAACGACCACTTCTCCTGTGGCCTTGTTGAACGAGCCTAAGCCTCCGACCATTCTTGTAACACGGTCCATAAGGCCTTCCATATCCATGAGGCCTTCATTTAACAGTCCAAGAGGGTCAGACAGACTAGCAAACGGTCCGCCTAAGACTTGTAATTTTGCAGCAGTCTCCATTGAGCCTTCAAGTGTATTAACCTTGCTAGCAAAGGCTTCAATCTGCCTCATATCCATCTTGATTGCAGTAGCCTTCTTGGCCATGCTTTCTAACCCACGAATTCCGTTTCTGAAAGTGTAATTTTGTGCAATCGTGATATTTTCTCTTACATTCTCAGAATATTTTTCAAATGAAATACCAGCCTCGGCGGCTTCTTTCCACATCCTTCCGACATGATTAGCCGTTCCGTTAAGACTGATTCCGAAGTTCTCTAAGGCAGCACCAAGACGTGTTGCACCTTCTGCTCCCATGACCGAAGTCATTGCGGCTAATGAGGTCTGCTGAGTCTTATCTAAGCGAAGAGCCCTTCCGACACCCTGTACATATTGTTGCTGGGCTCTCAAGAGTTCTTCCATTGAGACATTGAAATCTATTCCAATGTGCCCCTTAACAACAGTATTAATAGTCTGCTTACGAAGTTTTTCCATGGCAGCCGCCGTGCCACCAAGGGTCTTAGTATATTGAGAGGCTGCATGGTCTACCTGAGCCCAAGCGTCGTTAATTCGCTGGACGTCAGAAATCAGAGACTTCACATCATATTTCATGCCCCTGATTGTTTGACCAAGTCTTGTTAGGAAATTACCTCTCTGTTTGCCGCCCGAACCTGAACCACTACCCGAACCACTACCACTCCCAGAGCCGTCGTCACCTGATTCATTCTTCAAGATGTCTCGTATCTCCCTTAGCCAATCCGCCTGGTCACCATCTAATCGTACACTTTGAAATGCCATAAATCTTCGTTAATAACTGTTATTTCTTATAAATAGCAACATCATATTTTTCTTTAAAAGAAAATGGGGGCAATTATACCCCCATTCCCCACCTGTTTAATAGAAAAAATTATGTGTACATTCCCTCTTCCATCTTTATGTATGGTAATTTATATATCTTTTCCTGTGCAAAGTTATGCTGCAGCCAAAGCGTCCATATTCTTTCACCAAGGAAACCACCTATTTCAGACTGCCATTTCACGGCGGATTCATTATTTATTATGCTCTTATCACCGCCATATCTAGGGTACTTACCTACTTCCATGTTATACTTGACGTGTGCAACCAATTCATTCTGATTATGGATATTAGCAAATTGAAGCCACTTATCAAGACAATCAAACAAGAACTCGCAATATCTGTCGTAATCTTCTCCCTTCATAATGTATCCGCTTGAATAGTACAGATTAGGACCGTTCTTGATATACTTGTCATAATCCTCAGCATAGTCAGGATGGAACATCTTAATTACCATTTCAAGGACATAGAGGTCGTCTATACAGTTACTGAAAGCATATCCCTGTTCTACCGTATCCGCCACGATGACAAGCGGTTCTTCTGCCGTAGGCTCCTTATGGGCTGGGTGATAGAACGGCTCACAGGTAATAACATCATAATTCTTGAAAATGTCATCAAAATTCATCTTTCCATCAACCCCCTGCAACGGTCTCCTATACTGCATCTGTCCCTTGTACTTTGCCTGCACGTTCTTCCAAATCCAATAAGTACCAGTGTTCTCGATATAGAAATAGTTCTTGTCAGAAATATTATCACCAACATTGTCCTTCAATTCGCAGACATTTGTTCCATTGGCAGCACCCACCTGAAGCGGAGTAATCACTTCATCATCCAAGAACTGAAAGTTTTTCTTTGCATAACAGAGGGTATAAATCTTCACATCATCACTTTTCTTTCCTTCAAATTTCTTTGGAAGAAGATAAGATAAGTCTATTCCTAGTTTTTTCTTAAAGACTTCAACCTTTTCCTTTGTTATCTCGTTTGTTCTGAAAAACCTTGTCTCAAGAAGATTTTTTACTCTTGAGCCATCCCACTCTTGGTCTGGGAAGCCACGCAGCATCTTATCTGCATACTCTTCTGCCGACTTGGTTGTATAATGTCTTATAAATGAAAGTTGATAATCGATAGGGGCGCTATAAGGAGAGTCACTTGGTCTTAAAAAACCTACATTGTTACAGCAACGCAAAGGCGTAATTGGAGTATGACTATATCCTGGAGGCGCCCACTTGATGTCATCCAAACCACCCCTTACAAAAGACTTAATTGTTATGTTTTCAGAAAAATTACCGCTAATCTTAGTCTCTAACGGAATTGCCTTTGGAAATCTTTCCGCTAATGGTTTATCTTCATAATATACATTACCGCAATCACCAAATGAAAGCCAATTGACATGAATTAAGTCATAATTAGCAAATTGTGGCATTGTGAGGTATTGTCCTACCGTCTTGTTATGTACGAGTGTAAAGAATTCATCGCAATCAACAAATAAAATCCAGTCATAATTGTTCTTGTTATTATGATAGCATTCTTCATATGCTTGATGCTGGCACTTAATTCTTCCACGATAATCAATTATTTCAACAAAGCCTTCATCTATATAATCCTTAATTACATCTTCGAAGTGTTCTCCATCGGCATTATTGTTATCATAAAGGCAGATATGAGAGAAACCAATACTCTTATAATATTCAACAAATTCCCTTATGTATCGGTTCTCGTCTTTTCCTATACAGCAAACAAGTGTCTTAATCTCTTCTGGCTTTTTCTTCTTAGGTATTTCAACACCTAACTCTGCAAACTTTGCCTTGTATCTTTTTCCCTCTTCTTCGGCAGCAGAGTTATCATATGCCACTCCTGCAGGATGATAAAGACATACATTGTCATCTATAACAACTTTAAGGCCCATCTGTTTTGCCAAGTAATAATGTATCTCACCGCCCCATCCATACTTATTATCTTCAAAATTTTGATATGGATAAATCTTGTCAGCAATCACATCCTTGACAATTCTAAACCATCCTTCTCCTTGCTCTACTTCCCTGAAATCAATAGTACCTTGATTATAAAGATGCAAATTTTCAGGAATAGGTAATGTGGCGCCTAAGCACTTGCTTCCCTTCTCTGCGGAAGGCTCATAAATACCAATATTTTTACTTTTAACCACCTTGTCAATTGAATACAATAATGCAGTGAAGTACCTGCCAAATCTCATCTCGACATCAGCATCCACTGTCAGCATCCACCTCGCCCCATCTTCCTTCATCTTCTTGTAGGCAATCTGCCTTTGTCCACCATTATAAACGTTATGTTCTAACAAGATATGAGGGTCGTTACCAAACTCTTCCTTATATGGGTTAGGGGCATTGTTATCAACAACAAAAGTATCGATGATGTAAGTGTTGAAGTAATCCTTATACATACGATACCACTTCTTAGCATTTTCGCTTTCCTTATAGGTTAATATGCAAAATGTAACATCATTCTTTATGTCGTCATATGCCGCTTCGGAAGGAATGAACTGCTTCCAGAAATCCCATTCATATCTCTTATATGCATGGCAACCAAAAGGAAGTACCTTAGTCTTATCATATTGTACCTTAGCATTTACTTCCAGTGAGAATAATGCGGCCTCTTCCTTTGTAGGTATCTTGAGGTCATTATCGTAATTCGCAGCGAAGAAGCCATCATCATGCCCAAAATGCGGGAGATTAGGATTGTTATGTTTCTTTAAATACTTTATGATACTTTCAATCTTTCTGAGAGAGAAACCGCCGTTACCTACCTGTCTCTTCCTTTCCACAAACCATCTGATGAAGATAGGAGCACCAATATAATCATATCCCTTATTACACCATAAGTTAAGTTCATCATTGAACACCCACGCATCAAGTTGATATATAAGCATATATTCATAGTCAGCGAATTGTTCATAGAACGATGGTGAAGAAATTAATTTGCAATAGGAACTTACACTCTTAAAATAATCGTTATTAAATCTTTTGGTCAGTAATGTTTTTTCTCCAGCAATTTTTTTGTATTCTTCAATATTCAAACTCTCTGGTACAACAAGGCATATATCATGTCTTCCCAACACTTTTACCAACTGTCTAAGAGACATCTCTTCACTCTTTGTCAATTGCTCACAATAGGTTGGAACAACTATTACACATTTTTTCTCGTCCATAAATTTTATTTTTCTATTATCCAGTGTTTAGGGATTGTGCATTCCGCATCCCACGCTCCCTTTATTATTATCTTACTTTCTTTTCCTTCTTTCATTAGTCTCTGTTCTCCAAGCCATGCAACCCACCATCCAAATGTCCCTGGATATATTATGTGGTCCTTACAGAGAGAACAGGCATAGAGGTCTTCACTCACTGATGTTCCGTCACTAAATACGGCATTTGGTATATCCTTCAGGTTTTCTCTCGCCCACTCGTTATCATCACTTGCAATAAAAAACTTTCTTCCACTAAAATACTTTTCAGCACATTTCTTATACCACTCTGCCTCAGGCGCAAGGCCAACCTTAATATAATCTTGTCCGTGTCTAACGCTTACACTAACATAATCGCTTAAATCACCATATTTATCAAGGATTTTTTGCTTTTCTTTTTCATTAAATGTATAAAGATTATAAATTCGTTCTTTGTCAAAATATTTTTCGTTTTGAAAGTATCCCCACAAGATTATCGGTTTGTCCGTATCAAATGTTGGTATCTCTTCAAAATTTGAATTGTCCGTATAGTTATATCTTTCACAATCTTCAGGCAAGACATCAATCCTTTCGAACTTATCTGTTATGAATTTTATCTTGTCCCAATCATAGTATTTATCCTTCGTATAATAATAAAGTTTCCTTCCCGTCCGCCTTGCATACTCGTCTGCTGCAGCCATCTCGAACATAAAGTTACCTAACGTTCCTAATACACTAACAATGATAATATTATCTTCTTTTTCTAAAAAATTTGTTGCTTCATCACACATATCAAGCCAAGGTTGATAGAACCACATTTTTTCACTTGGTAATTTTTGGGGCTCATATGGTTTTGGAAGCCCACAATAATGAAGCATCTTTGGCTGGGAACAAGCGTTTTTATTCATATGTGAAAGGACATTATAAACAGGCGAAGGCAACAACATAACATCTTCATCTTGTATGAAATAGTTGAGACAATCTTGGTCAAAACAAACTCCGTTCCAATGACTTCTCGGAGATGCTACAAGTTCATCTCTTGTTATCTTTGTACAAAAATCAAAAACTTTCTCATAAGAATATTTCTTACAAAATTCTTTATCAACACGATAAAAGCCGCCATTGAAATATTCGCCGCCATTGTGTTTTATATGAATGTCTTGCGTTGTTGAGCCCTCTTGACAAGCACAAAATTTGCCTTTATAGTTGTCTTCAAATATCTCTCTGATATCATCAAGAACAAGAAAATCAGCATCCAACCAGACTGTCTTATCATACAGTCCCTTCAAAATCTCAAATTTATAAAAACAAAATATCAACTCTTCACGGCATATACCGCCATTAAGTTGATGTGTAAAAATAGGTAAATAATCACTGTATTTAACTTCCTTAAACTTGATATAAGGAGAAATCTTTTTCAACTTCTTCCTATTCTCTTCAGATAAACGTATATATTTGTCATCGTTTATGATATTAAAATCTCCAGAAAACCACTTATTGTGTTTAAAGAATGAATAAATGAAGGTTTGTCCTAATTCAAAAAACCTATCATTAAATAATGTGTATATCGCAAATCTCTCCATGTCACAATTTAGCCTCTATTTCATTATATATCTTATGCCAAGGCTCAAAGAACCACTTGTATCTCCCATACTTGTCCGCCCTTTCATTTGGCTTGTTTCCTGGCCCATAATAATGGAAAATAAACACTTCATCACTATTATATTTTCCAGAATAAAGGCTTACATTATAAACATACGGTATTATAAGAGTATCTTCATTCTTGATATAGTAATTAAGAAAATCTTGGTCAACACATCCACCCCTAAATTTTACCCTATCAGACGTTTTCAACACTTCCTTACTTATCGTCTCACATACTTTCTTAAGTTCTTCATAAGGATATTTTTTTTTAATCTCCTTATCTATACGATAAACCCCGCCATTAAAATAATCCATTTTACCTCTCTTAACATATGTCTTAGCATTTCTTGAGCAATCTATGCAGGCACAGAATTTTCCATTGAATTCTTCCTTAGTAAAAAGTTCTTCTATGCTTTGTAAAATCAAGATGTCACTGTCAAGCCATAAAATCTTATCGTAGTTATTGTTAAAAATCTCCAATTTGAAAAAGCACTGAAGGAGGTTTTCTCTTAACGCAATTCCCTTTTGATGGTTCATTAGCACTGCATAGTCTTCATCCTTAATATCCAAGAATTTAACCCGCCTTGAAATCTTCCTTATCTTATCTTTGTTCTCATCAGATAAAACGCAATACTTACTGTCATTAATGACAAAGAAGTCACCCTTAAACCATTCGTTATACTTAAAAAACGAATATAATAAGGTGACTCCATATTTAAAATAATTGTCATCAAACAACGTATATATTGCCAATTTCTCCATTACTTCAGATAGTCTTTATAGTATTCATTGAGGTATTCTTTAAGGGCTTCTTTCCATGGACGCATCTTGTTTAACCCCAGTATATTTAACCTCCTATCAACAAGCCTTTCACAAGGAGGTCTATTAGCAAAGTATTCTTTCTTAAAGAAATCGCTGCTTACTGGGTTAATCTTCACTTCATCTTCAAGACCTAATATCTTCAACATTTCTTCGCACACCTCAAGACGGCTCGTCATGCCTTCGCAAACACAATTATAAAGTCCATAATATCCATACTCAACTACGTTCTTCAATGTCCTTGCAAAATCAATCGTATAAGTTGGAGTACCGTCCTTATCATTCACTATGTTAAGTTCTTTTTTTCCATCTTTCAGTTGCCTCATAATCTTCTGTACGAATTTCTTGTCCTTCTCAGGCCCACCGCCCATCATCCATCCAGCCCTTAAGATAAAGTATCTGTTAGCGTTTTCAATCACATATCTCTCTCCTGCATACTTTGCCTTTGCGTACATATCAAGCGGATTAGGGATGTCAAGTTCGTCATATTCTTCCTTCTTCCCGTCAAAGATGCCTGCTGTACTGATATAGACAATTGGGATATTTAACTCATTGGCAATACTTACAGCAATCTCAACGCACATGTCATTTACAAGCATCGTCTCATCTTTATTTTCTTCACACCACTCAAGGTCAGTATAAGCACCAATGTGAAATAAGTAATCTGGCTGAAATTCCCTTACATCTTTCGCATATCTGTTAAAATCTCTAAAGTCTAAGAAATCCACCCAATCTTCAGCCGCATACTTGTCAGTACACTTCATCTCATACTCATCCTTAAACACCTTGTAAATTGCATCGCCAAGCATTCCGCCAGCACCTGCTACATATATCTTTGCCATACTAGTAAAAATTTAATCCTAAAAACTTATTAATTCCTCCAAACTCACTTAGAGCAATAATCACATAATCAAACACCTTATCTTCATAATAAGGGACATTACTTACCTTCTGGGACCTGTTATCCAAGAACACTATCTCCTTGAAGTAACAAGCGAGAAACGGAATTACTGGAATCATATAACTGTCTCCGCTAACAAAAAGTGTTTTCCCTTCGGTTAATGTATCATTGGTAATCTTGCAGCACTCATGAGAAGAGCAAAATAACTTATGATATGCACTATCTTTACATCCTGGATACTTCCCATCAAGATTAATCAAGCATTCAAAACCTTCGTGTTTTGCTGTCACTTCCTGATTAATGCTAACCGTCCATTTATAATCTTGCTTTGGCCAAAGAAACGAACAGTCCATCTTATCTGCGATATACTCTTTAAGTTCAAAGTCATCTTTATTGTATTTGAAACCTAATAAGTCTGCAAGAAACGGAAAGACAATCTTTATGTAATAGGAAGTCCATATATGATGTTTGTTCAATGGATGCTGTTTGTAAAATTCAAACTGAAATTGTCGCATATCATATAACTTGCCACCATTACATGTGCCATGTTCATAATCAATGATGTTGTCATGCCTGGATGCTGTAAAGACATCTTCTCCTGGCTTACCCCAAAGCAAATAAAATATATTCTTCGTGCTGCCACAAGTTACCTTCTTTGCCATATTACTTCCAATAACTGTAAAGTCCCTTTGTTATTTCATAATTCTCCCACTTATACTGTGGACGATTTGGCTGTTCCTTTGCCCATTCCCACATATCCTTAAGACAGTCTTCGAGAGAAGTCTTTTGTTCAAAGCCAAGAAGATGAATAGACTTATCTGGTTTTGGAACAGCATATTTCACCTCATGTCTTGCTTCCTTATGTTCTATCTTGTCATAACCAGTAATGCTGCAGAGCAACTTCGCTGCCTCGTTAATTGTGTAAGGATAGATACCGCCTACATTGATGATTTCCTTTGATGCTGTATCAAATGTCGCTGCGTTCCAAAACGGTTGAAGACAGTCATCCATCGCACTGAAAGCCCTTGTCTGCTCACCGTCACCATAAATAAGCATTGGTTTGTCGTTAAGCGTCTGATACATCCAAATACCTAATACGTTACGATATTTATCCCAAATGTTCTGCTTTCTTCCAACAACATTATGAGGACGAATGATACACCAATCAAGCCCGTGTTGCTCTCCTGCAATCTTGATATTCATCTCACAAGCATACTTGGAAACAGCATAAGGGTCAATCGGGGCAGGAGTGTCATTCTCATCAAAGACAACACCTTTCTTTACTCCCCATCCATAGACACTCATTGAAGAAGTATAAATTAATCTCTTCACATCATGCATAATGCACTCGTTAATAATGTTATCCGTTGAGAGCATATTGTTTCTGTCATTGAACATTCTCATAAATGGAGAAAGCCCCTCTGCCGCATATGCTGCGAAATGGAATACATATTTAAAGTCGTGTTTATCAAATATATCAGTCAATCTATCAGTTGAAAGTTCTCTTCTATAGAACACAACCTTCGGATTTACATTCTCCATATACCCACCAAACAGATTATCAATTCCTACAATTTCATATTCTGGATGATTTTCTACGAGCCAATCTGCCATTCGTGAGCCAAGTAGTCCCGCTACTCCTGTAATTAAGATACTATTCTTCATTCTATTTCTGCTTTTATCTTATTATATAATTCATTAAACTTATCTTTTTCTCCATAAAAATTTGTTATGAAATCCCAATCACACACATCATAGAGATTAACAACACCATCATACATTGCAACATCATTATGGCTTGTACATCTTCCCCATCCGTCATTATACTTATAAATACTAGGGAGACATTCTACCCAATCCCTGTCATCAACCTCTGTTAATTTGCAAACTCCTTCCTGAATATCATTATAGAGTTTCTTTGGATTAAGCCAAAAGAACGTTCCTGGATACCAACCAATCCCCACATCCTTGTTAAGTGTATGAAGCGGTCCGAAGAATGTCCTTCTCAACCCTTGATAAATACCAACAAGTTTCAATTCTGCTTCATCCGCAAACTCAAGAGAATAAAAATAGAGTGCTAATATCCACTTTAAGAAATGTTCCGCCCTATGGCTAAATGTATTTACATTGGTAACACCTTTTACATGGCCAAAGAAGACAATTCCTTCAATATCCTTTAACTTATCCAATATCTGTGACTTGAATGTCGCCGCTTCCCTGTACATATCGTTTTCTACGGGAATAAACTGAATTTCCTTCTTGAATCCGCAATCCAAGATTGCATGTTCCGCCCTTGCAATTAACTCCGTATCGTTTAAGTTATCAACGGAAATGCAGAAGATTGCTCTGTCAAAGATATGTGCATAATGTTTCAATAAGGCGAGATGAAATTTCATCGCCACATTATTCTCGAAGTCTTCCCTTATATAAAAATGAAAAACCAATGTCTTTTTTACCATAAAGTCTTTTTAGATAAAGATAAACATTATCAATTAAAAAGTAAAGAAAAACCCCGCTATTTCTAACGGGGTTCTTTCTTTTTTAAGAAAGCATTACTCACCAACTGCATCCATTGAAATAGTAATGTGTATCTTATCTCCAACCGCATAATTTTTCAATTTGCCCAAATCAAGGGTTATGCTATTTTCAAAATATCCCATTGAAGATGTTATTGATGTTTCATGCCCATTATCATCAAATAATGTCAGCGTAACGTCACCTTGTCCAATAATACCCCATCCCGATAAATCAATTGTAAGAGAACAAGTTTGTTCTCCAATGAGGTTTAATTTCGATGCAGGAACATCTTGGATGTCCCAAGAAGATGCACCGAAACACGCACCGAAGGTACTTGTTGCAATTGTGCCGTTTCCCGTCAATGTAACTTGTGATTCTTCATCATAATATACATATGAACTAAAGGAGAAGTCGGCTTCAATCATTATGTCGTATGAAGTAACTGCAGGGGTATATGTACTTGTTGCCCACTTGTAAGGATAGCCATTCGCATTTACATAGACAATCTTATAATTAGTACCTGTATAGGTTGTCGGTACACCATAATACATTCCTTGTGGCAAATGAAGATTCCACACTATATTTGAAATATTCGTTGTTGAGCCAGTATTCAGCAATGAGTTTGTTGTCAATGTTGAAGATGTGGCTGTCGCAAATAA
>JAEEGL016327064.1_pt1 | contig 33688 bp, 31 predicted proteins | sample 9134231 | NCBI WGS metagenome assembly JAEEGL01 (sample SAMN16246548, study PRJNA631951) | gut metagenome | biome: gut microbiome; feature: rumen; material: fiber-attached | host: Bos | place: Iran: Karaj | collected 2018-10 | reverse complement strand
TTTTCGATTTTTTCAAGCATATCAGTGTCTCCAACAAAATCTGCTCCAGCTTCTTTTGCTTTAGTAGCATTTTCTCCTTTAGCTATAACTAAAACTTTTTTTGATTTTCCAGTACCATTTGGTAATACAATAGCACCTCTTAATTGTTGATCTGCTTTTTTAGTATCAAGATTTAATCTTACTGCTAATTCAACTGATGCAACAAATTTACTTACTGATGTTTCTTTAGCTAGTTTAACAGCTTCTTCTTTAGTATAAGCTTTACCTTTTTCAAGCTTATTTAAAGCTTCAACATACTTTTTACCTCTTTTTTTCATTTAAATTCCTCCTTATGTGGTATAGCGGATAAAAGCGAACGACGAAATACTCGTCAAATTCCTCCCACATAGGTATAAACCTATATGTCTTAATTTACTATTCTTTTATAGTAACGCCCATATTACGAGCAGTACCCTCTACTATTTTCATAGCATCTTCAACTGAATAACAGTTTAAGTCAGGTAATTTTATTTCAGCAATTTCTTTTAATTGATCTTTAGTAAGAGTTCCAACTGTTTCATTCTTACCTTTTGTAGATCCTTTTTGAATCTTAGCATATTTTTTTACTAAGAATGGTGTAGGTGGAGTTTTAACTACAAAATCAAAACTTCTATCATCATAGATTGAAATTTCAACTGGTAAAACATCTCCCATTTTATCTTTAGTTGCATCATTGTATTTAGTACAGAATTCTTGTAAATTAATTCCTTTAGGTCCTAATACAGTTCCAACTGGTGGAGCTGGTGTAGCTCTTCCAGCTTGGATTTGCAACTTAACTTTACTTACAACTTCCTTTGCCACGAAAAACACCTCCTATATTTTTTTAGTTTTCGCGAGTGGTCCAAATAGCACTCATTTTTACGTATTTTTTACGTTCTTTCGCTTCCCACTAATTAATCTATATAATTAAATATAGCGATTTGATAGTATCACTAATTACTTATTTTTGCAAGTATTTTTATTCATTTGCAATTGCAATTTGTGGTAGTTCTACTTCAACAGCAGTTTCTTGACCAAATAAATCTACATTTAATTCTAACTTTTGATTTGGTAAATCGATTGAATCAATTACACCATACATACCTGAAAAAGCACCAGCAATAATTTTTACCTTAGCACCTACTTCAAGTTCTTTATCAACATCAAGTCTACTAATTCCCATATTTCTTAGGATATTATCTACTTCATATGGTTGCAATGGTGTAGGCTTTGCACCTTTTCCACTTGATCCGATGAAACCTGTAACTCCAGGAGTATTACGAACAACAAACCATGCTTCATCACTCATAACCATTTCTACAAGGATATAACCAGGAAACATCTTTTTAATTTTTTCTTTAGTTACTCCATCTTTTACTTCTACTTCTTTTTGTTCTGGAATAATTACTCTAAAGATATAATCTTTCATATCCATTGATTCAGCACGCATTTCTAATTTTTCTTTTACTTTATTCTCGTGTCCAGAATAAGTATTAACAACATACCACTGTTTTTCCATCATTTCACCCCTTTAAGCTCTTTGTATCAACCATATAATTAGTTGAATTGCATAGAAAAATAAACCAAAGAAAATGATAAAACATATAGTAGCTATAGAATACTTAACCATTTCCTTTCTGTTAGGCCATCTTACTTTCTTAAATTCAGACTTAACACCATGAAACCAAGATTCTTTTTTTACTGTTGGCTTCTTTTCTTCTTTCTTATTTGTTTTCTTATCTTCCTTTTTATTGTCTTTCTTCTTTTCAGTAACAGACATCTTTTCAATTTCTTTAAGGACATCCTTACTTTTTTCATCGATTCTTTTCTTTTCTTTTAAAGCCATAATCTCCCCACCTTTTTTACCAAAATAAAAACACCTTTTCGTGTCACCTATAAATTAACATAAAAGGTGTTATTTGTCAAATACTATTAACAGTTAAATCATATGTTTCTGATAATTTAATCATTGAAGCATCCCATTCAATATATGCATTTGTAATTTTATCTAACACTTCAACTATCTTTTTCATAGACATTATTATAACTTCATAATTATTACTCAATTCTTCATACTTTAAATATAAAGCATCACTTGTGCATCCAAGCCATATCTCTTTTTCTTTTGATAAGTTCATTCCTTTATCAGTTTTATCAAATAACTCTTGTATTCTATCTATTCTTTGGGAAATACTATTTCTATCAGAAATCATCTCATCAGTATTGATATAAATCTTTGTCATCTATTTCCTCCTCTAATTCTTCCTTTTTTAACTCTTGTAAGAAATTAGAATCTTGTTCAGTATATGTCTCATTTGCTTTTTTCATATATTTATTTAATTCATTCAATGTAAATGGTAATACTTTTAAATTTTCAAAATATGATTCACAAATTTGAATAACAAATTGACTCTCAGTACTTATATAATTTTGTTTTAAATGATTTAAATCTTCGATACATCCCTTTATTTCAGAATATAAATCTAGAGAATATTCATCATTTTTCTTTGTTAGAAATTCAACTTCTTCATCATCAATTTTTATCATCATAATAATCACCTATTATTTTATTATTATTTTCATTTCCTATTGAAGAATTATTTTCTGTAACTGCATTGACATTATTAACTTGAAAATTATTATTTGTGTTTACTGATTTAACATTTGTTTTTAAATCACTAAAATCTGCTAATTTAATCTTAAATTTTTCTTCAACTGGTTGTTCTTTAACAACATTATTATTTACATTTTTTAGTTCTTCAGCTGCTATTTTTGAATTATCATTATATTCTTGTTGTTGTGTTGGTTCTTCATTATTTAAATTTTTAAGTTCTTCAGCAACAACTTTTGAATTATCATTATATTCTTGTTGTTGTGTTTGATTTTCATTGTTTATGTTTCCTAATATTTCATTATTTACTATACTACTTGAATCATATGTTTGTTCTTCAGTAACATTATTATTAATATTTTGAAGTTTTTCTTTTTCTTCTATATTAGAATTATCATCATATTCTTGTTGTTGTGTTGGTTCTTCATTATTAATGTTTTCTAATGCTTCATTATTAATTGTAGTATTTGTATCATATTCTTGCATTTTCGTAGGATCATTTTTATTTATATTTGCCAACGCTTGATCTGATGCTTGAACATATTCATTTAATTTTTCTTGATTTATTTCTGAATCTGTTTTTATTTTCTTACCTTGATCATTCTTTTCTCCTTCAGCATTATTTTGATTTAAAGGATTAAAGTCTGATATGTTAAAATTATTTGGGATAACAATACTTTCAACTTCACTTCTTAATGATGCTTCTGCAGTAAATAGTGCATCTTTTTGTTTAGATACTGCAGATTGAACTCTATTCATTTTTGATGCATGTTTTTTTATTGACGAATTTAATTTAGAAATTCCACTCCCCAAAAGAGAACCAGTAAGTAATTTTCCCTTTGGGCTACCAACACTCGAAAGAATGGTATTAATTTGTCTTGATTTACTTGTTATTGAATCCATTACATCTGAATCAAATTTTATCCCCTTTGGCATTATTTCATCTCCTTTTATAATTAATTATTACGTCAGTTTATATTTCAGGTCCATCAGCCTCTGCATCAACATTTACTGCTTCTTTTACTTTTTCTTTCACAGTTCCCCAACCTTTTTTTCCTGCTGCTTGCCCAGCACTTGATGCTGCACCACCAAGCATTGAACCTTGGCTTGTAAAAATAGTATCATCTTGGTCTATTGCTGCTTTAATTAATGCTGTTCCTTCAGACTTCATTGCATTAGATGCAAATTCATCTATAAATGTATTTCCAGTTAAATTAATATCTTTTCCAGCTGGAATAAGACTTCCAAACGCTTTAGTTGCAATTCCTGTATGTCCTTTAGCGAAACTTGCTGCTGCTTGCTCTTTTGATTTAGATAAAGTTGCATAATCAATTCCAGCATATGCTGCATTTTTCATTTCTCCTGTAATTGCTCCTGTAAAAACTTTTTCAGTTACAGATGTTGCTCCCATACTAGATGATATTCCTTTAATTGCATAATCTGTTCCTAATTTTGCTGAAGCATTTAATTCTGCAGCTATCCAGCTACCACCATTGCTCTCATAAGCCTGTTGAACATTTTTTCCATAAGCATCAAGAATTTCAAGAGTTGTACCAATTGTTTTTGTTTGTGGTATGGCTTTCAAAATTTCTATTGGTGCATCATGTCCAACTTGTCTTGTTACTGTATATAATGACCCTTTTACTGGATCATAGTATCTACTATTTGGATCATTATATTGATATGCTATTTCATCTTGAGCAATTTCAAGTGACGTTGGTACTAAATCTGGTTGTACTACATGTCTTACATTTCTTGCTAAATCTATTCCACCACTTGTTAATCCTCCTACAGCATTAGCTGCATGAGCTAATCCTTCTCTACTTGAATAATAAGCACTTTCAAGTGGACTTAAATCATCACATTGTACTACTAATTTTGCATCATAATTTTGTTTTGCAGCCATACGTCTTGCACATTCTGGATTATAGTTTCTCTCATCTATTAATTGTGTCCTATATTCCTCTTGCCATGCTTCTCTATAATCATGTAATATCTCATCTCTAGATAGAGTTGAACCTTCACTTCGCATTTTTGCAACATATTCGTCTTGAGTCATAACATGAACATGTTCATCTTTACCAGAAATATCATAGATTAATTCCAAATAATCTTTTGCTATTGCTTTACCATCTCTTTCATTTCTTTCTCTCATTTGATCTGCTTCAGTTGGGGCAACAATTGCTAATTCACTTCTTGCTGCTTGAATTGTCTTTGATAATACATACATATCTTCTGTTTCACCAGCAATTTGATCGTTTCTTTGATTAACGTGATCATAGTAATCGCCTAATCTTTTATTAGCTCCTCTAGCTCTTAATATTCCTTTTACTTGTTCTGCAGAAGGATGTTCACTATCTACCGCTGCAAATATACTAGAATCTGAAGTTTCATTAAAAGTAAAATAAGAATTATTACCAACTGTTGTATTTCTATTGTATTCTTCGTCTGAATAAGCATATACTTCATAATCGTTTCCAGTTAATCTTACTAAATCTCTTAAAAATTCGTCTTCTGTTTTACTACAATATGCCGATAACTCTGATTCTTCCCAACTTGCACCAGCTAAATAAGCCATGATAGCTTCTTTTGGAATAACCGCATTATTATCACTCCAATCCATTCTACCATCTAATGCTTCTACACATGGCAAAACATCACTACCATAGTTATCATTTAATTGATTAATTTCAGCAACATAATTATTTAATCCATCTAAATACCCTTCTTCAATAAATTCTCCTTTTAATGAAGCAATTAGGGCTCTATTTAGATATTTTTGCCTACGAGCATCATATTCTTCACCAGTATACAATGACCAGTTTGGATCATCTTCATCGGCTGGATAATCTACAAACATCATATCAAAGAAATTATCCATACTACCTGATGAACCATACTGTTTATAAAAATCGGTAGACATTAAGAAATATGGTGTTGGATCATTTGTTTCTCCACGTCCATCGATTTGTAATATCATGTTATACCAAAATTCTGCTTCATAATCTGGATCAGATGCATTTTGAACCTTCATTCCTGAATTATTACCAATCTTAATTGCTAAAGCTGCCATTCCAGAATCTTCCCAGTTTTCACCATTAAAATAATCATTTATTACATCAATAGGTGTCTTTCTTCCTACTATTGGTGTATTAATAAATGCATGTAATTTTTTGAAACTTTCAAAATTAAATGGTCCATCCATAGAAACATCATATGGGTACCCTAAAGCATTAAGAACACTTACTAATCCATCTTGTCCATTAGCTCTTAATGTTCTTTGTCTTCTTTCAAATAATTCTTGATACTTATCTATGGCTAATTTTAATTTTTCTTCATAAGTCATATCTTCATCTTGGAATGCAGTTTCAAATGATAATTGATAATCTAATAATTGTGTAGAGAATTCTTCTAATGCTAAATTAAAATCTTTTAATTTTTGGATTTCTTCTTTAACTAATGCATCTGTTTCTTCACAACATGATACAGAAAAATCATATTCATTTTTTGCATTATATTTTTCTGTTGGAGTAGCATTTGCATCATTATATACTTCTATATAATTGTCATAGTCATCCTGTAAAGCATTATCATATAATTGAAGATCAGATAAATCTTCATATAATGAATTACATACTTCAACAACTTCTTCTAAATCTGTTTCTATTTTATTTTTTGTGTCTTCAATTTCTTTAAAAAAAGCTTGAGAATCTTCATCTAATTGATCTATTGATTTACCTGATAATTCAATAAGGTCACTACAAAAACTATCTGACATTTGTACTACTTGAGATACACTATCAGATAATGTATTTATATATGCTTCAAGTGAATCAGTATCTTCTAGTTGTTTATAATATTCATTATATTCAGCTGTAAAATATTGTTTTATAGCCATATGATCACTCTTCTTTCAAAAAATTAACTTATTTTCACAATTACATTGTACCAAAAATATTAAATATTAACTATCAATTATTACTTTTGGTTACTATTTTTTTCACTTTTCTTTTTTTATTAAATAGAGCATAAAATGCTAATACTAACATAATTAAAGCAAAAACTAAATAGATTGGTTCTTCATCTCCACCAGCTGTTCCATTATTACCCCAAGAACTTAGCATAGCAAGCACTAAGCTATAAAATAAAAATATGATAAATAAAAAAATTCTAATTATCAGATTTAATCCTTTATTTCTATATTCTACTATTACATAATCGTTTGAATTACACTTTGGGCAATTAGAATTTGTAATTGGATAAGAAATTCCACATCGATTACAACATTTACTATTATCATATTTCATAATAATACTCATTCGATTGTTAACTATATAATAGCATAAAAATAATAAATGCACAAAAAAAGGCAACTACTGTTGTCTTAATTAAATCTGTTGATTGTTTTGAATTGGTTGAGTACTCTGTTCTATAATTGGTTGTTGTGGTATCTGAGATTGTAATGGTTGGGCTTGTGGCGTTTGATGTTGAGGAATAGCTGAAGATTGCCCAACTTGTTGATAATTTTTTTGTATTAAAGTAGGTGATACCTCATTGTACAAATAATCAAATCTTCCTGTTTTAAATCTTCTTATAAAGAAGAATAAACCAGTCAAGAACATTCCAATCGATACTATTTGAGCTACTTTAAATGAACCTAACATTAAACTATCTGTTCTTAGTCCTTCTATAAAGAATCTTCCAAAGCCATACCACATACAATATATTCCAAATATTTGTCCTGTCTTTACATATCTTCTTTTTCTATAAAATATCAATATTACAAATCCAATTATGCACCATAATGATTCATATAAAAATGTTGGATGGTAATATGCTCCATCAATATGCATTCCATCAATTATAAAGCCTGGTAAGTGAAGTCCTTTTAAAAAATCTAATGAAACTTCTGCACCATATGCTTCTTGGTTAAAGAAATTTCCCCATCTTCCACATACTTGTCCAATAATCAAACCTACACAGCATATATCTAGTATTTGTAATGTATCTAATTTATACTTTTTTGTATGAAAAATTAAATATAATCCACCTAATATTATTGCACCATGTATTGCAAGTCCACCATTCCATATTTCTAATATTTCAAACATATGAGTTGAGTAGTAACTCCAATTGAAAATAACATAATAAATTCTTGCACCTAAAATAGAGATTAAAACAGTATTAAAAATTAAATTAGTAATTAAATTCTCACTTATATCTTTTTTTTCTGCTTCCTTATAAACTAAATACATCCCTATCATCATTCCAATTAAGATGCATACTGAATACCAATATATTTGAACAAAACCTAAGTCTAAAAGTACTCTATTCATTTTCCGTTCGCCCTCCTAATTATTGGTTCAATAATTAATTTTTCAATCAATAAATTAAGAAGAGCTAAAATAATTGAAATAAAGAATAATACCCAAATATCTGTAAAATCAAGTTTTGGTCCCATAATCCAATCAGTTAGTTTTAAAATAAATGCATTAATTACAAAATAGAACAAACCAAATGTTAGACCAGTAATTGGCACAGATATTGTAACAAGTATTGGTTTTAATACTTTTTCTAGAACATATATAACTACTATAGCAATAAAAGCTACTAATATTTTATGTTCACTATTAATTTCAAAACTTTTAAATATGCCTTCAACGCCTAAAAATGCTGCCGTATATAATACTGAATACAATAGAAATTCTAAAAATAAATTAAATTTTCCTTTAGTAACTAATTTCATAAGTCCTCCATCATAAAATTTTCTTTAAAAATTCCCCTGTAAATGATTTCTTATTCTTTGATACTTCCTCTGGAGTTCCACAAGCAATTACCTCTCCACCATTGTCTCCTCCAAGAGGTCCGATATCAATGATATAATCAGCACATTTAATCATATCTAAATTATGCTCTATAACTATTACTGTATCCTTATTATCTACTATTTTTTGAATAATTGCAAGTAGTCTCTTAATGTCGTCAGAATGAAGTCCTGTAGTAGGCTCATCCATTATAAAAAGAGTTTTTCCAGTAGCTTTTTTTTGTAGTTCTTTTGCAAGTTTTACACGACCTGCTTCTCCTCCAGAAAGAGTAGGTGCACTTTGGCCTAATTTTAAGTATCCAATACCTACATCTTCTAATACTTGAAGTTTATTTTTTATTTTTGGAACGTTTTCAAAAAAAGTTAATGCCTCACTTACTCGCATATCTAAAACATCTGCAATATTCTTTCCTTTATATTTTATGTTTAATGTTTCACTATTATAGCGTGTTCCATGACATACTTCACAAGGAACATATACGTCTGGCAAGAAATGCATTTCTATTTTCTTTACTCCATCTCCACGACATGCTTCGCATCTTCCACCTTTTACATTAAATGAAAATCTATTTTTTTCAAATCCATACATTTTAGCTTCTTTAGTTGAAGTAAATAAATCTCTAATATCATCAAATACTCCTGTATATGTTGCTGGATTACTTCTTGGAGTTCTACCAATTGGATTCTGTGTTATTTCTACTATTTTATCAATGTTCTCTAATCCTTTAATCTTCTTATGTTTTCCTATAGTTACCTTAGAATTATAAACATGTTTCATAGCAGCATTCGAAAGTATTCTCATAACTAAACTTGATTTACCACTTCCTGATACTCCTGTTATACATGTATATGTTGAAAGTGGAAATTTAACATCAATATTTTTCAAATTATTTTCTTGAGCACCTAAAACTTCTATGAATTTTCCATTTCCTTTTCTTCTCTTTTTAGGAATTTCTATCTTTTCTTTACCACTTAAATATCTTCCAGTAATACTATTATCTACTTTCATCACTTCTTCTGGTGTTCCTTTGGCTATAACATATCCACCTTCATCACCGGCTTTAGGGCCAATATCTACAAGATAATCTGCTGCTAACATAGTATCTGTATCATGCTCTACAACTATTAGTGTATTACCTAAATCTCTCATTTCTTTTAATGAATTAATTAAACGTTCATTATCTCTTTGATGAAGACCAATACTTGGTTCATCAAGAACATATAATACTCCTGTAAGACGAGATCCAATTTGAGTTGCAAGACGAATTCTTTGAAGTTCTCCTCCAGATAGAGTACCAGCCATTCTGCTTAAAGTAAGATATTCTAGGCCAACATTAGATAAGAAATTCAAACGACTTTTTATTTCTCTAATAAGTAAATCTGCAATTTCACTTTGCTCTTTATTTAATTTTAATTTATCAAAGAAATCTATTATCTTATCTATACTCATTGAAGTAAGCTCAAATATATTTTTATTACCTACATAAACAGAAAGAGCATCATCGTTAAGTCTAGCCCCATGACATGTTTCACATTCAGTTTCGACCATATAGTTTTCTAACCAATCTCTTATCCATGTACTTGATGTTTCCATATAACGTCTTTGTAAGTTATTTATTACTCCTTCATAAAAATCTACTTGATTTGTGATATTTCCACTTCTTGAAGCATAATTAAATTTAATAGGTTCTAAACTTCCATAAAATACTAAATCTTGTTCTTTTTTTGTTAATTTCTTAAATGGTTTAGTAGTACTAATATTATAATGCTTACATAAGCATTCTAATCTTTTGTAATAAATATTATCTGTATCATCACCAAGTGTTACTATCGCACCATCTTCTATTGATTTATCTTTATCTGGTACGACTAACTCTGGATTTATAGATAGTTTTATTCCTAATCCTTTACAATCAGGGCATGCACAAAAAGGAGCATTAAAACTAAACATACGAGGCTCTAATTCTGGAAGAGAAAACTCACAATAAGGACAAGCATATAACTCTGAGAATATTAATTCTTTATCTCCCATAATATCTATTATTACTTTTCCTTTAGATAATTTACAAGCTGCTTCTAAAGATTCAAATAGACGACCTCTTACTCCTTCTTTAATTACTAATCTATCTATAACAACATCGATATTATCTTTTATATTTTTTTCAAAATTTAAGTCTTCTGTTAATTCATGCATTTCATTATTTACTCTAATTCTTGCATAACCATCTAATCTTAATTTGTCTAATAATTCTTTATGTGTTCCTTTTTCTCCATGAACTACAGGTGCTAAAATAATCATTTTAGTACCTTCACTATATTCAAGAAGTTTATTTGTCATTTCCTCAATACTTTGTCCTTTAATAGGTATATGATGATTTGGACACATAGGAGTACCTATTCTTGCATACAATAATCTAAAATAATCATATATTTCTGTTACTGTACCTACTGTACTTCTTGGATTATTACTTGTTGTCTTTTGATCTATACTTATTGAAGGTGATAACCCTTCTATGGAATCAACATCTGGTTTTTCTGTACCACCTAAAAATTGTCTAGCATATGCTGATAGACTTTCAACATACCTTCTTTGTCCTTCAGCATAAATAGTATCAAATGCTAAACTAGATTTTCCACTACCTGAAACACCAGTCATAACAATTAATTTATTCTTTGGTAAAGTTAAATCAATATTTTTTAAATTATTCTCTCTTGCTCCCTTAATGATAATCTCATCCATAATATCACCTCAAATTGCTACTATATGATAGCACACTTTTTATTTAAATAAAATCTTATATTATTATAAACAATAAAAAAAGAATTATTATAATTCTTTTTTGTTACTTTAATACACTTTTATATATTGTTGTACTATGAACTATTTTATCACTTGTACTCTCTCATATAATTTACTTCTTTATTATTCAGATATAGTTCTCTAATTATGCTATTATCTCCTTTATATTTAAAGGTATTTTCAGTCTTAGCAATTAAATCAATTGAACTTTCTGTAATATTTATTGTAATAGAATCATTTTCAAATTTTAATGTTCCTCCAATAGTCCATTCCATATCATTTTTTGTACTAAAAGTCGCTACATTACCTTTAATTGTTCCTTCAACATCATTAAATTCACCTAATCTATATAGTACATAATCAAATAATACTTTATTACCATCTATTTTTTTTATTACTATTTCTTCTGTAGGTAATTCACTATCATCTATTCTCCATACTTTTTTATAAGAAGATAAATCTAATGTATCATCATTAGCTTTGTTCTCTTTAGATTCTCCACATCCAGTAAATACTAATAAAGAAACTAGTAATATTGTTAATAATTTTTTCATAAAACGCACACCTCATTATAATTATAGCATAATTTTGTCTATTCATTATTATCCTTATTATTTTTATCCATTTGTTTCTTTTTTAATGTATAAAAAGTAAATCCGCTTACTCCTCCAACTATTCCTCCAATAAGTGCTCCAATTAAAGCATTCTTAACTATATCACTACTTTTTCCTCCAACACTTTTTATAATTGGATCTTCTTCTTCAGTTCTTTTTTTAACATTGTAATAAGCATTCTCTATTATATCTTTAATCATGCTTATATCACTATCACTATATAAATTTTCTTTATTAAACTGAAATAAATATAAATCATTATTAATTACAGTTATATATTCAACAAGAAATTTACTATCTACTTTTCTTGAACATTTGACATATGCAATAGTTTCTTTATCTTGCTTTGATTCAATTAATTCAACACCATATGTTTCACATTTTCTAGTATTTGATACTTCTTTTGAAAAATCTTTTAATTCTTCTTCATTATATAAAGATAAATTAGTAACATCAATTACTCTTTCTTTAAAAATAAATAATTCAATATATTTACCATCGTAATTTTTTAATGCATCCATATAAACTGTTTCATTTGAATTAAAAAAATCTAACATATATTCATATGAAACATTTAATTCTTCTAATGATTTATTATTCTCTAAATTATCTCTTGTAATAACATGCCAAGTATCGTCTAATACAACAGTTACATCAGTATTACTCATATTATAAGTATCAGCACTTACAAAAGTAGGAATCATAAATATACAAATAAGTATTGTAAAAATTATTTTTTTCATAAAACACCATTTACTTCATAAATCTATTTCTAAAGGTACAGTTTTTACAAAGCGTACATATAGATTTATTATTATTAAACCCTTCTATTATTTCTTTAACTAATGAAGTACTTAAAACATTATCTAAAGTATCTTCAAAAATATTTCCTAAATTTATTATACCACTTGAATCCAAACAACAAGGAACAATTGTACCATCAGATAAAATACCTAACTGATTTATTAATCCATAACATTTTCCATCAATATTTAATCCTTTATCAACATTTGGCCAATCAAATAAATTATTTTTATTAACAAAAGTGTTAAAAAATATTTTAACATTATCTTCATTTAAAAGATTATCCACAGTATCAGTTGATAAATTATAATTATTAATAATTTTTTCCACTATAATTGTTGATTCTTTATTTAATTTTTTATTTTTTAAAGTCCATAATCTATAACATATATAAATATTTTTAGAAAGTTTTTTACAGATTTCAAATACATCTTCAAAGTAATTTTCCATATTATGTTCACTATGAAGTGATATATTTATTTGTCTAACTGATTTATGTCTTTTTAGTATTTCATATTTTTCTTTTAGTAAAGTTCCATTAGTAGTTATATTAACATAAAGATTCTCTTTATCACAAATATCTAATATTTCATTTAAATGATTATGTAATAAAGGTTCTCCTTTAATATGTAGATAAATATAATCTGTATATTTTTTTATTTTTGAAACAACCATAGAAAACTCTTCAACTGTCATTTCTTTTTTCTTTTTCTTATCAATTGAGCAAAATGAACAATTAAGATTACATATATTTGTTATTTCAACATATATTTTTTTAAATCTTTTTTTCATATTACTTAGTTTTTAACTCAAATAAGATATCTCTTAATTCCATAGCTCTTTCAAAGTCAAGATTTCTTGCTGCTTCTTTCATTTCTTGTTCTATTACTTCAATATTCAATTCTTTTTCTTTTCTAGACGTCTTTGTATTTGATTTCTTACTATTCTTTCCATCATCTACATTACTTATCAATTCTCTTATTTCTTTTATAATTGTCTTAGGTACTATATTATGTTCTTTATTATATCTTTCTTGGATGTCACGGCGTCTTCTTGTCTCATCAATTGCTTTCTGCATAGATTCAGTAATTTTATCGCCATACATAATACATTTACCATTTGCATTTCTAGCACATCTTCCAATTGTTTGAATTAAACTTCTTTCACTTCTCAAGAACCCTTCTTTATCAGCATCTAGAATTGCTATTAAACTAACTTCTGGAATATCTATTCCTTCTCTTAATAAGTTAATACCTACTATACAATCATATTTACCTAAACGTAAATCACGTATTATTCTAAGTCTTTCAAGAGTTTTAACTTCAGTATGAAGATATGCTACTTTTATATCTATTTCTTTAAGATAATTAGACAACTCTTCTGCCATTCTAATTGTTAAAGTAGTAATTAATACTCTTTCATTCTTTTCTATTCTATCTTTAATTTCACCAACTAAATCATCTATTTGTCCCATAGAAGGTCTTACTTCGATTAAAGGATCTAAAAGTCCGGTTGGTCTTATAATTTGTTCTACAAATACGTTATTTGTCTTTTCTAACTCATAGTCACCTGGTGTTGCAGAAACATATATAGCCTGACTTATTTTATTCTCAAATTCTTCAAACTTTAATGGTCTATTATCTAAAGCACTTGGAAGTCTAAAACCATAATCTACAAGATTCATTTTTCTAGCTCTATCTCCATTATACATACCTCTTACTTGAGGAAGAGTTACATGTGATTCGTCTACTATTAGCAAATAATCATCACCAAAGAAATCCATTAAAGTAGTTGGAGTTTCTCCTTCTTCTCTTAAAGCCATATGTCTTGAATAGTTTTCTACACCTGTACAAAATCCCGTCTCTGCTAGCATTTCTAAATCATAATTAGTTCTTTGCTCTATTCTTTGAGCTTCTATAAGTTTATTATTTTCTTTGAAATATTTAACTCTTTCTTCCATTTCTTTTTTAATTCTTTTTAGGGCTTTTTGTAATTTTTCATCACTTGTAACAAACAAACTTGCTGGAAATATTGATACTGTTTTTTTATTAACTTTTATATTTCCTGTTAATGTATCGATTTCACTTATTCTATCTATTTCATCTCCAAAAAATTCTATTCTAATACCATTTGTTCTTTCACTAGCAGGTATTATTTCTACAATATCTCCTCTTACTCTAAAAGTTCCACGTTTAAAATCAATATCATTTCTTTCATAAAGCATATCCACTAGTTTATTTAAAACTTGATTTCTGTCTATTTCTTCTCCTACAGATAAAGTAAGCATTTTATCTCTATATTCTTCTTTTTCACCTATACCATAAATACATGATACAGATGCGACTACTATTGTGTCTTTTCTGGTTAATAATGAACTAGCAGCACTATGTCTTAATTCATCTATTTCATCATTAATAGATGAATCTTTTTCGATATATGTATCTGTACTAGGAACATATGCTTCTGGTTGATAGTAATCGTAATATGAAACAAAATATTCGACTCTATTATTTGGAAACAATTCTTTTAATTCACTATATAGTTGACCTGCTAAAGTTTTATTATGAGCTAATACAAGGGTTGGTTTATTTACTTTAGCAATAACATTAGCCATTGTAAATGTTTTACCAGTACCAGTTGCTCCTAATAAAACTTGATGCTTTTTTCCATTATTTATACCTTGAACAAGTTTTTCAATTGCTTGAGGTTGATCTCCTGATGGTTTATAATTTGATACTAATTGAAACATTAAACCAACTCCATTTCGTTAACTATTTTATCATTTTTAACGATTAAAAGTAATATAAAATAAAAAAGATTATACTTTCATATAATCTTTATCTATCCATACCGACAAAATCACAACGTTCTATACTATCTATATTTTCATCAATAATAGCATAATCTACTTCAGCAGTATTGTTTGAATCTTCTCTTATATTATTATCCTTAAGACTACTTTGCATATTATTATTTTAAGTGATATATTTGTTATGTAAGTATTAAACAATAGGAGGATTTATGCAAGAATTATATGAACTAAATAATGAACAATTATTATTATTGAAATATTATATTTTACGTTATAGTTATAATAGTTTTAATCCAGAAAGTGATGAATACAAGTCATATTCTGAAATTTTATCTAATCATGTTACACATTATAATTTAAAACGTGATCTTGGACTTAAAGTTTTTGCAAATAATTTTTCCAGTTATAGTGAATTTGTACGTTCAATTATATTAAATAATAATTATAATGAACTTTTATCTGAATATATAAAAAAGGGAAAAGGGCAAGAATTATACTTAATAATAGATAAATTACTTCTTATATTTAGTGTAAAAAAAGAAGAAAATATTGAAATATATAATCGTCTTGTTGAATTAAAAAATATTTTAGGAATTCCTTCTTTAAAAGATATCTTCTCAAAAATAAGTAATCCATTTGATTCTTTAGAACTAATTAGTGAAATAAATCATCAAATGAACAATAATCATAAAATAGAAGTAAGAAATATTTATTTATCTGGTGATAAAAAAAGAAAAGATAAAGTTTTATCTGAGAGTGATAAATTTGATATTGCAAAAAAAGTAATCCAAGATAATATAAAATACTATTTTGATAATTATAAAAAGGGAGATAGATCTCTTATTCCTAATGATGAACAATTTGATAAAATTAAATCATTTATGGAAAAAAATATAGACCTTATATCTAAAATATTTTCATCCAGATTGGATTTTAAATATCCAGATTTAGATAAAATATGTTCAAATCTAAAAAATGAAAATTTAATAAAATTTATTAAATCTTTAAATGCTGAATTTGGTTTTATCTCTGAAGATAATTATGGTAAAGATAAATATGGAAATAGATTTGTAAAAAATAACTCTAGTAATCATTATATAATTGGTTCTGATGTTAGAATTTATATTAATACAAGTTATTCTAAAAATGGTTATTTATTTATTACTGAATATATTAAAAAATGTAAAAAATATGGTCTAGATTTTCAAATGAAAGGAATAGATGCATTCCCCGGATATACTGGGAAAGATATGACTATTCTTTATTCATTATTAGGTGATCTTCCAATTAGAATTAAAATACTAAATGAAATACAAAAAGAACACCCAGATTGGATTGATACTTTTGGATCACCTTTATCTGTTTGTGGAACAATTAATGATTCATATTATGGAATATCTCATATTGGAACCTATATTGTAAAAGAAGATGTAGATGAATTTTTTGGATTTGCTATGTGTAGAAATAATAGTCTAACATATAATGATTACATTAATAATATATCTACTTATGCATATTATAGTACGCTAGCAGATTTGTTAGTAAAAAGTCCTTTAATAAATAATGTGGATTCTAAAATGAGAGAAAAAATAATTAAATTTGCAAACTTGAGAATTAACGTCAATAATAGTAAATCATCTAGAATAGGAAATACAAATAATTGTACTATTGATGATGAATCAATAGATAAAATACTTAGTTATTTACGAGAGCAAAATATTGTACAACAATTATTAGATTTAGGATACTCACTAGATAATGAAATATGGCTTAAAAAATTTCAAGCAAGAATAAAAGGTCTTCATAGTTTAGTTCAAGGTTTTGATAGAGATGCATATTTAAATCCAGTAATAAGTGAATTTATAATGAATAGATTATCAGAGTTTTTAGACAATGAAAAAAACATAAGTAATGATGACGAAAATAAAAAAGGTAAATAATTACCTTTTTTTAAATGTCATTTTCTATATATAATAATTCTTTTTTTAATTCATTTAACTCTTTTTCTTTTGCTATTATTTCTTTTTTCAAGATATCACTAGCTATTTTAATATCTTTTCTAACTTCTTTTTCTTTTTTAGAATTATTATCTTCCTCTTGCATTCCTTACCTCTGCCATTGATCTAATACTAATCTCTTTTTTAGTTTTTTCTATTTCTTGATCTAACCCATTTCTTATTTGAATTAATGATTCTAAATGATCTCTTAAGTATCCAAGTGGTTTTTCATCAGATTTATTCATATCTTTTCTATAACTACAAATAATATCAATCTTTCTCATTAAGTTATCATATACTATTTGCTCTTCTTCAATATTACCAAGATACTTATCTTTAGCATGTTCCTTTAATAAATCACTTACATAATCATCGTCAATATAAATAAAGAATTTACTAATTAATTCATAAAAAGACATGTCATCTTTTACTTCATCTTTAAAAGTATCAAAATATGCTTGTAATAAATGAATATCATTTGAAGTAAAGCCTAATCTTTTTATATTTGCATAATTTTTTTCTCCAGTAACACCATACATAACTCCTGGAAGCATAGGTTTCCCATTTTTATCTTTTTTACTTTTTTCATCAAGAACATAATCTGCAATTAATGGTTCATTCAAATATTTATATCTTAATAATTCAACAATACCACTTACTATATTTTGTCCTTCTAATCCTCTATCTAATAATTGACCATTATCATAATTGGAAAAAACATCATCAAGATGTTTATTTCTAAATACTACATTTAAAATAACATCATCTGTATATGTATCAACTTCATCAATACTATGATCATCAATTAATGGTTCAATCTGACGAAAATCAAAAATAGAACTAGAATCTAATACTACGTTTTTATATTTACTATAATCTTTCATTTATATAAAACCCTCCGATATAAAATATATTCTATCACAAATAAAAATATTTAAACAACAAAATTATAATTATATTTAAAATTTCTTTTTATCAGTGATACAAACTAAAAAAATAGATGAACTCTATTTTTTATTTTTCATTTGTAATAATAAATCATATTGATCATACATATACTGAACGCCATTTTCTAGTTTATAATAATGAAATATGTATGGAACAAGTAAAACAAGAAACATAATAGTAAGTAAAAATAATCCAAAAGAAAAATTACTCATCGTATAAAAAAATGTAATTAACGTCATTAAAGCAAATAACATTGTTACTAAAAAGTGCATATGTCTCTCGTGCATAAAAAATTTAATTTTAATTAAATGCTTTTCTATAATACTATCAATATTTTTTGCTTCTCCACTTCTAATTATTTTATCAATTTCATCAATATAATCTCTCATATAATTTTTCATAATCCTCTCATCCTAATATAATAATAACATAACAATAATATTTTATAAATAATTAAACTTTTTATTTCTATTTTTTTATGATAAAATATATTCATAATAGATGGAGTATAATTTATGAAAGATTTAACACTTATTGTATTAGGAAAATTGGAAAAGACATCAGAAGATAAAAGCATTGAAATGATTTATAGTACTGGAAAAGATCTTAGTAAGACTATTAAAAATGCCAAAGGTAAATATATTGCTTTTATTAAAGAAGAAGATAAAATTACTAAAGATTATTTAGAAAAAGTTATTAGTAAATGTAAAAGAGAATTTGATTGTTGTTTTATTAATTATGACATTCAATATGAATATAAAAATAGAGTTAAAATATGTACTAACAAAAATGAATTATCAGAAAATAAACCTTATTATGGAGAATATATTTGGGCATTTATATTTAAAAAGAGTAAATTAGAAAAAATGCTTTCTGTAGAATCAATTATGGAATTTGATAATATAGTTGATGAAGAATTTAAAACAACTACAGCAATTGAGGAATTAGTGTATTTTCATAATCCAAGATCACATAGACTCGTTAAAGAGATACCATATTCTGATGTTAAAAGAAATGAGTATTATAAAAATATTATTTACTTAGGTGATGGTGTTAATGGAACATTTAATGGTTACATTAGTTGGATTAAAAATATAGGAAGATGTTTCAGTAATAAATATGATATTACTATTCTTTATGATCATATTACACCTAAAACATATACTGCTTTTAGTAAATATTTTAGATGTATTGAAAGGAGTAATAGTATTAATTACGTATGTGATAGTTTATCTGTTACATATTCTACTTATTTCTATCCTAAAAATATATTTACACTAAGTAAGAACTATATGTTTATACATGGTAATATGTCTGATTATCCAAATTCAAGAGTATTCCATGATGATATATACTCTGATTATATTGCAGTATCAAAAGTTGCTGCTGAAAAAGCAGTTGGATACTTTCCAACATCAAAAATAGATTACATATTAAATCCGTTTAAATTGGATAAAGAGTTAGTTAAACCACATTTATTTTTAACATCTGCTTTTAGATATAGCGATGTTAAAAGACCTGATAGAGTAGTTAAAATTGCCAATATATTAGATGAGTTAAATATTCCTTATACTTGGAACTTGTTCACAGATCAAAAAGAAAATACAAATGAATCTGGATTAATTTATAGAGCAAGAGTAGAAAATCCAATTCCATACATAAAAGATTCTGATTACTTTGTTCTTTTGAGTGATAGTGAAGCAATGCCATATTGTGTGTTAGAAGCCTTAGCAGTTAATACAAAGGTCATACTAACGCCACTAGATGCATATAAAGAATTAGATATTAGAAATGGGGATAATGCATTTATAATTCCATTTGAATATTTTGAAGATGAAAATAAAGATAAACTTGTAAAGATAATTAAAAAAATTTATGAAGAAAAAGATAGAAAAGTTAAAAATAAAATTGATGAATCATTATGGGATGGATACAATAATGTCTTTAAAAAATAGGAGTCTTTGACTCTTTTTTTTGTAAAATATACATAAAAAGTATTATCACGATTTATTATAAAAATTTTATTTGATATAATTTATATGTAATAGGAGTAAAAAATATGAAAAGATTATTTATAATTTTGGTAATACTCTTTTCTTTTGAAACCGTTAATGCTTTAGAAAAATGTACTCCAAGTGAAGATTACTTAAAATATATGGAGCTAAGTGAAGAAGAAAGAAAAAATGTTCAACAACCAATTTATTGTAAAGAAATAATGAATAATTCTGAAGACGAAGATATTGTTGCTAAAATGAAAAAACTTGGGAACAAACTATTCTCTTCTAAAACAGATTCAAGATATAATGGTATGACAGATGGAATAGTAACAAGTGTTAAAGATCAAAAAACTTTGGGTACTTGTTGGTCTTTTGCAGCAACTGCTTCAGTTGAATCTAACGCTTTAAAAAATGGGTTAGGTAATTATGATTTTAGTGAAGCACATATGATTTATTCTTTAGTTTCAGGTGGATATAGCGATGAACTTGGAAAGAAAGGAAAATATATTACTGAAAATTTAGATGGTGGTAGATTAAATTACGGAGCATCCTATTATTTAAATGGATATGGACAATTGTATGAATCAGAAATGACTTACCCAACTTATCAAAAAAAGATAAAAAGTAGTGACTATATAACTGGAAGAAAAATAATATCAGTAAAAGAGATAGAATATAGTAATATTAACAACTATTCAAAATGTACTACTAGTGAATTAGATAAAATAAAAGAATTGATAATTGAAAAAGGTGCATTAGCTGGATCAATGTATATGGATGAAGGCTTGTTTAGAGATGCAAATAATGATTATTACATTTCTACATTAAGTAATTCTACAGGAGTTAATCATGCAATAACAATTATTGGATGGGATGATACAATTCCTAAAAGTAGATTCTTGAATGCAACTAGAGATGGTGCATTAATTATAAAAAACTCTTGGGGAACAAATTGGAGTAACGATGGTATATTTTATGTATCATATGATGACTACTTTATTTGTAAAGATGTAGTTTCATATAGTGGAGTTTCCACTGAAACATTTGATTATTATTACAAATCAGCAGACTTAGTTGGACTTCCAGAATTTACATTCACTAATACTTTTTTTATTTCAACTAAAATAAAAAAACAAAGTGATGATAAAGAAAAATTAAATAGAGTTACTTTCCCAGTTGGAAATAATATGAGTTATAATATTTATTTATCTTTAGATAATAATTTAAATAATAAAACTAGTTGGATAAAAATTGCTTCTGGAACATCTGATACTTTTGCATTTAAATCGGTTGATTTAGATGATACAGTAATTACAGATGATTTCACTTTAATAGGTGAATATATCGTTGATAGTGGAAAATCTTCTTCAGTGTTTGTTATGTGTACAAATGAAGAAGACACAGCAACTATGGAAATAGATAGTAACACAAATTTCTATTCAAGTAATGCTTTTAGTTGGTTTGACTTGAATAGTATAAGTGTTGGAAGTAGCACATTAAGTTGTGAACCAAACTTCTATGCCTTTACTGATGTCGCTGATTATCTATTAGAAGTTAACTCAATATCAACAATACAAAACATTGTAACGTTACAACTAACTAAAGAAAGAATAAAAGATACAAGTAATATTACTTACACAATATATGATCAAGGAAACAATAATGTAACAGATAAATTTGTAATAGAAAAAAACTATAATACTAATAAAATAACAGTATATACTAACGATTTAATATATGGAAATTATAAAATAGTAGTAAATTATAATGAAATAAATATAGAAAACAATTTTGAATTAGTTGAAACATTTACAATAAATGATAAAAATACGATGAAAGTTGATAAAAATAATATAATAGTTAAATTAAATAATAATGAGGAATTCACTATAAGTTCATTAATTAATAATTTAACAATAGATAATTTAGATTATACAATTACCGATAGTGATGATACTCAAATAGTAGGAGATGCTGATATAGGTACTAATACTACATTAAAAATAAATAATATTGATTATAAAATAATAGTAGTTGGAGATGTTACTGGAGATGGAACAATTAACTCAGCTGATTTATTAAAAATTGTTAAATATTTAAAAGGCTCTGTTGCACTTAATGAATCTCAAAAAAATGCTTCAGATACAACAAGAGATGATCTAATTAATTCAGCAGATTTACTAAGAATAGTTAAATATTTAAAGGGAATATCTCAATTTAACATATAGAGGTGAAGTAAATGAAAAAAATAAAAAATTTATTAAATATAATTATTATAGTATCGTTTTTCTCAATGTTATTTAATCCAATATTTGTTAATGCTGCAAGTGCAAGTATCTCTGCATCAAAAACAACTGCTTATGTTGGTGATAAAGTTACTATAACTGTAAAAATAAAAGCTGGTTCTTGGAACTTGAAAGTATCTGGATCTGGTATCAGTAATTCAATAGTCGGATATGATATGGATGCAAATAAATCAACGACAAAAACATATACTCTAAATACATCAAAAGCTGGAACATATAAAGTATCACTTACAGGGGACATAACAGACTATGATACCGAAGCTACTTCTAACATATCAAAATCTGTTACTGTAGTAGTTAAAACAAAACCTAAAACTGATACTAAAACACAAACTAAAACAGACACTAAAACACAAACTCAAACTAAAACTGATACTAAAACACAAACTCAAACTAAAACCGATACTAAGCCAAAACCTAAAAAAGAAGTTGTAAGTGAAATAACTAAATTTGAAGTAGTAGGTTATGATTTAGAATTTAACAAAGATAAAATAGATTATGAAATTGAAATAAATGAAAATGTAAAAAAACTATACATAATAGTAGAAGGTAAAAACATAACTGTTGAAGGTAATAAAGAAGTAAGTATTGTAGATAAGAATGAAGTTAAGGTTAAAATTAAAGAGACTAAAGAAACAAAAGAATATACAATAAAACTTAAAAAAATAAGTAATGTAAAAGAAGAAGAAAAAGAAAAGATAGAAGAAAATCCAATAACATCAAGTGATGACAAAGATAGTAATAATAGTAATAATAGTAATATATTTTTGATTACTACTATATTATTAGTATTTATTGTATTAGGTGAAACATTATTTATAATAAAAAATAGAAAATAATTTCTATTTTTTTTTGCAAAAAAATAAGGCATGTTATTGCCTTATCTTGTATTCCATGAATTATATGTTCCTTTAGGGAATGAAATTAATTTTCTTATATTATATCCAGATTTTAATAATCTTTTAGCGTATGCATCATATACACTCCATTTATAACAATTACTATCACTTGGATTATAAAGTCTACATGGGAATAATTCCAAATGTAAATGTACTCCAAAAGAGTGTCCTGTATTACCCATATAACCAATGTATTGTTCACTTGTAACCTTTTTTCCTACATATAATCCTGGTGCATATGAACTCATATGAACATATAATGAAGTATAGTACTTTCTATCTTTTAAATTATAATGCTCTATAGCTAAACATAATGCTCCATAGTTATCATAATATTTTGATGTTATAGTTCCATCGGCAATTGGATATATTTTTTCTTTAGTTTTATTCTTACTTCCAATATCAACTGCTCTATGTGAATAACTTGCACCATAATATGATTCTTGTGTTATATATCCTGTTTTTGTTGGTCTTCTAAATACTGAAGATCCTCCTGTAACGGCACAATCAACACCAATTACATCATTTGTTTTACATCCTTTTTTCTTATACATTGTAACTAATTCTTCGTAAATTTTAATCTGCTTTTCAATGTTAACTCCACCTTCTGATAAAGATTCCTTCTTTTCTCCTAAAGAAACAACTGCATCAGCAAGCTTAGATTCTGTTTCATTAATTTTTATTTTTCTTTGGTCTATCTCTTTTTGTCTTTTCTCATTATCAGAAACCATTTGTTCTAGTTCTTTAACCACCTTTGTATTGTAATCAATTAACTCTTTTACTACATAGCCTCTATTAATTAAATCTGTTACAGAATCTGCCTTAAAGACATAATCCAAATAAACATTTCTGTCATCTGATACTTGCATATACTCAAGTATTTGTTTAGACTCAACCAATTTATCTTTTATATCCTCTTGATATTTATCTATTTCATCATTTAATTTTTTAACTTCATTAGTTAACGATAAAGTTTCATTTTTTAATCTTTCAATTTGATTCTTAGAATCATTTATTTCACTTTGTGTTCTATTTATTGCATTTCTATTTTCTTGCATTTCTCTTTTATATTGTGCTAGTTTTTCTTCATAATAACCTAATGTATTTTTATTAGCGGCACTTGGTTCAATGAATGGTAATAGAAAGGATAAAAGTAGTAATACTATTATTGTCCTAGATACTATCTTACTCATCATACTTTTAGGTACTTCCTTACTGCTCTATTACTACCAAACATACCTACTAAAATACCTATAGCTACAATTATTAATGAAACAAAATAAATAAATGGTTCTGGATTAATAAACTCTAACCAAAATGTCATTAAATGACCATCATCTAGTTTTGCATAGAATGCTTTATATCCAAATATAGTTATAATTACTGGAATTATAGATCCTAAAAGTCCAATTATAAATCCTTCAATTATAAATGGATTCTTAATAGTTAAATTACTTGCTCCAACTACTCTCATTATTGAGATTTCTCTTCTTCTTGAGAATATTGTTAATTTTATAGTATTAACAATTAAAAATACTGTAACAACCATTAATATAACTGCTACAACAATGGCAACTTTACCTGCCATATCAAACATATCTATCATTTTAGTAATAGTCTCATCACCATAATCTGCAGATTCAACTACTTTTAAATTTTTTAAGTCAGCTCTAGTTTCTTCAATTAATTTAACATCTTCTACATTTATATCATATCTGTAATGGAATACTTCATTCTCATTTTCTATTAAATTGCCAACTGAACTGAAAAAGTCATCTTCTTCAATAAGAGCTTTCTTTCTTTGTGAAGGAGTTTGCTTATCCCATCCTTTACTTACATTTTCCATCTTATCAATTGTTTCTTCAAAGTCTTTTATTTCTTCTTCTGTAACACCTAATTTCAAATAAGTAACTATTGTTACATTATTTCCTGCATTGTTGGAAAAGTTTTCAACGTTAAATGCTACTAACAAAGCAAGTGCTACAACAATTAAAGTAATACTTATACATGATATAGAAGCAATTGATAAAGAAAAATTTCTATATACACTTTTAAAGGCATCACGAATACCATTTTTAATCATTCTAAATAGCTTCATTATCGTACTTCCCTTCTTCGTAATCTTTTACAATTCTTCCATCTTTAATAGCAACTACTCTCTTCTTAAATTTGTTAACAATTTCTTTATCATGAGTTGCCATTATTACTGTTGTTCCTGTTGTCTTATTAATATCTTCAAGTACTTTTACAATTTCTAAACTCATTTTTGGATCAAGATTTCCTGTTGGTTCATCACAAAGAATTAATTTAGGATCATTTACTATTGCTCTTGCAATAGCAACTCTTTGTTGCTCTCCTCCTGATAATTCATCAGGATAATTTCTTGTTTTTCCTTTAAGCCCAACTAATTCCAAAGCTTTTAGTGTTTTAATTCTTATTTCAGAACTTCTTGCACCTATTGCCTCCATAGCAAATGCAACATTTTCATAAACAGTAAGCTTAGGTAGTAATCTGTAATCTTGGAATACAATACCTAATTTTCTTCTTAATTTATATACTCTACTATTACGAAGTCTTGCAACATTTATTCCACCAACATATATTTCTCCTCTTGTTGGTTTTTCTTCCCTATAAAGCATTTTTATTAGAGTAGATTTTCCACTTCCTGATCCACCAATAACAAAAACAAATTCACCTTTTTTTATTCTTAAATCTAAATCATAAATAGCTGTAACACCATTTTTATATTTTTTATTAACTCCATTTAATGTAATTAACTCAGCCAAAATGCTCACCTCTACTCTCAAGTAATTATATCATATTAAATAATAAAATACTATGAAAATAAGGACTATTTTTTATAAAACAAATATTTATTTAACATCATTATCTTGTTTGACACTTATAAAACGCAACAATATAATTAAACTTAAGGAGTGATTATATGATAAAAAATATTTATTTGTAATCTTTATAATCACTTTTTTAATATTTTTAAAGTTATTTATAAATCCAAGATATTTAGGTCATGATACAATTTTCCACGTTCCTAATATCGTCTATTTAAAGAAAAAGAAAAGTAGTTAAACTACTTTTTTTATGCTCCACCAATTACTTCATATGCATCACATACAACAAAGAATGCTTCATTATCTATTTTATTAATTCCTTCTTTAAAAATATAATATTCTCTAGTTGGAATAACACAAAAAATTACTTTTTGATTTTCTTTTGAATATCCTCCAACTGAATCAAATACTGTTACACTATGTCCTAAAGTATCAATTATATATTTTTTTACTTCATTTGTTTTATCTGTAACAATATAAAAAGCTTTCTTTTTTCCCACTCCTAGAATTACTCTATCTGTCATTACTGTCATTATATATAATACTACTAACGCATAAGCAAAATTATTAAGTCCAAAAACAAATATACTACTTGATACTATTAATAAGTCTACTGCAAGCATAGATTTACCTAAACTAATTTTTAAATATTTATGCATTATTTGATTAATGATATCTGTACCACCTGTTGTAAAACCTGCTTTATATACTAAACCTAATCCTACACCTGTTAATAATCCACCAAAGATACTTGCCAGTATAAGTTCAATTTCCTCTAGAATTATGTATTCACTCATAATATTTGTTAATTCTAAAAATAATGGCAATAATAATGATCCAAGTACTGAACCAATGGTTTTCTCTTTACCAAGAAATATAAAACTAATAATTAGCAAAAACATAGATACTATAAATACAAATAAAGATGTATCAAATCCACATACTTCTTTAAAAATAATAGCTAGTCCTGATACTCCTCCAAAAACTAGATTATTTGGTAATAGAAAGAAACTAAATCCGAATGAGAAAATAAATAATCCTAAAAGAAAGTATATTATTCTTGTAACATTCTTTCTACTAATTTCCATACTTATCCTCCCTTAATTTTTCTTCAATGAATTCATCTATTTCACCATCTAAAACAGCATTTACATCACTAGTTTCACATTTAGTTCTGTGATCTTTTACCATCGAATATGGATGCATTACATAACTTCTTATTTGAGAACCAAATTCAATATTCATTTGATCTCCTTGAATATTTTTTAATTCTAGTTCTTTCTTTTCTATTTCTATTAACTTTAATTTATTTTTTAATATTTTCATTGCTTGTTCTTTATTTTGAAGTTGACTTCTTTCATTTTGACAAGTAACTACTATTTTGGTTGGAAGATGAGTAATTCTCACTGCTGAATCAGTGGTATTTACACCTTGTCCTCCATTTCCGCTAGATCTATAAACATCTATTTTTAAATCTTTGGGATCTATTTCAATATCCTTGGTATCTTCTATTTCTGGCGTTACTAATACTGACGCGAATGATGTATGTCTTTTATGATTCGAATCAAATGGTGACAATCTAACTAATCTATGTATTCCTTTTTCACATTTTAGATACCCATATGACAAGTTTCCAATTACTTGAATAGAAACACTTTTTATTCCTACTTCATCACCTTCTTGATAATCTAAAACGCGATATTTATATCCTTTTTTATCACACCATCTTGTGTACATTCTATAAATCATATTTGCCCAGTCACAAGCTTCAGTACCACCAGCACCTGAATGAATTTCTAGAATACAATTATTTTTATCATACTCTCCATTTAAAAGTAATAATAATTCAAGATTATTAATATCTTTTTCAAAACTCAACAATTCATCTTCTATAAGTTCCTTAGTATCATCATCCATATCATCACTATATAAACTATTCAAATCATTGATTTTTATGGATAAATCCTTTGTATCCTTAACTACCAATTTTAATTCATTCAATTCTTCAATTATAGAATTACAATCTGATTTATCCCAGAAGTTTGATTTTAATATTTCTTTATCTAACTCTTTTATTCTTATATCTTTATTATCAATGTCAAAGTAACCTCCAAATTGTATTTACTCTAGAAGAAAAATCATTTATTTTCTTACGTAATTCATATAGTTCCATAAAGACCTCCATACAAGAAAATTATATCATAAAAAAGAAATTAAACTATTAATTTCTCATTTATTATATATTGATCTATAATATCATCCATTTTACTTAATCCATAATTATTAAATTGTAATTTATTTATCATACTATTAAAAATTATGTGATTAGTATTAATACTTTTTTCTTTTAAATTATTCTTTATTATTCTTCTTATATTTTCATTTGTTAAATTATTAAATTTAATTATTTTTATAAAGGTATTATCTATTCTATTATCTGTTTTGTTAAAACCTATTAATTCTTTATTTGTATTAATAAATATAAACATTATATTACTGTTAATTACTTTTTCTTTTATTTTTTTATCAATTAATTTAAAGATATTGTTTTCATAATTATCAAATATATAAAGATAAAAAGGTTTGTTTTTTGAATTATCTAAAATGCTATTTAATAATTCTTCATTTAGATGACTATAAGAAAAATTATGATAGTGATAATTATTATTAAATATTTTTTCCCCCAATAATGTGGATAAATATTTTTTACCTACTCCAATCGATCCAGTAAATATTAAACTTACAGGTTTACTGACATTTATTTCACTGTCAAATATGTATTTAGTTGTCTCTATCACTTCATCAATTACGACATCTTGACCAATAATATGCTGTTTAAGTTCTTTTTTTTGTAATTCTAAAGCACTTTTTAGATTATTATTATTTTTTATATTTACACCACATTTTCTTGATATTACTTTATTAACAAGATCAATTGTTATTTTTTTCCTTTTACATTTAGAAAACAATTTTAAATCATTACTATTAATTAATGACTCTATTACTCTTTCTTTTTCTCTGTATTTTTTGGCCATACTATAATTATTTTTTTCTATTGCTTTTTTCTTTGATTGCTCTATATCATTTAATTCTATTTTTAGTTTTATATTACTCATTTGTTCTTTATTTAATATGGATGATGCATAAGAGCATATTTCATCTAATAAATCTATAGTTCTATCTGGTTCTTTTTTGTAAAAAAAATATTTAGTTGAGATTTTTATTATATATTCAATTATATCTTTTTCTAATATTACATTATGAAATTCTTCATATTTTGATTTTATACCATTTATTATTTGTAATAATGATTTTTTATCTGGTTCTTTTATTTCTATTAAATCAAATCTTCTAACTAATGCTTTATCCTTTTCAATATATTTTTTATATTCAGAATTTGTAGTTGCTCCAATCACAATCATATTTCCACGTGCTAATGCTGGTTTTAATATGTTACTAGCGTCAATTGCTCCTTCTGCTCCTCCAGCTCCTACTAAAGTATGAATTTCATCTATAAATAGAATAACGTTGTTATTTTCTGAATATTTTACTATTTTTAATACCTTTTCTTCAAATTCTCCTCGATACTTTGTACCTGATACTAAATTTGCCATAGAAAGAGAAAATACTTTGTAATTATATAGTTTAACTGGCACCTGCATATTTATAATTCTCCTTGCAAACTCTTCAACAATAGATGTTTTTCCTACACCTGCAGATCCAATTAATAAAGGATTACATTTATTTTTTTTCATAACTATTTCAATCATTTTTTCTATTTCTTCATCTCTACCAATAACTGGATTCATTTTTTCTAAATATTCTTTAGATGTTAATTCAATTCCTATTTCACTTATAGATGTAATATCTTTACCATTGTTGTTTATAATTAACGAACTAGTTAAATCGTCGATATCTATTCCATATTTTAATAAAATTCGATATGCTACTCCTTCTCCATATTCAAGCATAGAAGAAAAGAAATTAGATAAACTGATTTCTTTAATTTTATTTTCACTTGAATAAAATATCAAATTATCTATTATTTGCTTTAATAAAGGAGTATAAATATATAAATAATTCTTTTCTTTTCCTTCACCTAAATAATCCATTACTTTATCTTTGAAATTATCATAAAATATACCATATTTATTTAATTTTTTACTTATCTCATTATCAAATTTTAATATTGCAAGAACAACATGTTCTGTTCCAATATAAGAGTGTTTTAAGGATATCATTTCTTTTTTAGAATAATTTAATGCGTATTTTAAATCATAACTAAATTCAGAAAACATAAAATCTCCTTTCTAGTAATTATATGTATATTATGATTATTCAAATACTTTTATAAACAAAAAAAGAAGAAAATCTTCTTTTTAAATTATTAATGATATTAATAGTGTTGATCCTGAAAGGATTAATACTGGTAACCATATTGCTTTTAACCATTTTCCATATGAGATTCCCAAATAAGATAATACTGGTAATAGTATAAAACTCATTGGTGAAATTAATACTGAAATACCATACATTCCTTGCCAAATAAATGCTACTAATCCAATTGTACTTGCTTTTGCAACTGTTCCAATATATGTACCAGCTAATGCTACACAGAAGAAAGGATCTGCAACAAAGAAGCTAAAGAACAATGCAACAATCATCATAATTATTATTCCAAATCCACCATCTAAGCTTAAGATTGGTCTTATAATAGTTAATCCAATTGGAACTTCTACAAAAGAAATTAGAACTACTATACTAATTGATACTAGTAAAGCAGGTCCAAAAGCTCTTTTTAATCCTTCTTTAAATCCACTAGCATAAGTATCGAAACTTAATTTGTAAATGTATGCTAATAATGCACTTGCTAATACTACTACGCATGTAGTTTCTACTAATGACCATTGTCCAAATGGGAACAAATTGTTTATTCCTAAAAAAGTACCAAATGCATTAAATACTCCATTAGTAATCTTTCCACCATTAGGATTAAGCATAAACTCAGTTACATTACTAAATACATCTACTTTGAAAACACTCCATGAAATAAATCCTAATGCAAGTACAATAATAGTAAGATCAAATACTATTGCTAAAGGTACTATTGATTTATTCTTTGTTTCAACTTTCTCTGGAACAAACATTCCTGCTTCTATATTTTCTTTGTCTTTATGTTTTGATGCATAATGAATTGTATATGCAAGAATTGCTACCATACCTACTACTAATATAAGTATTTTTGGTAATAGATTATCATTTGCAGCATATGAACCACTACCATTAAATAATTGTTCATATATATTTGATAATCCAGTAACTGTTGAATAACTATATCCAGCTCCAACTAGTCCTGACTCACATAAAAATGTTCCAATTAATCCAGCACTAACAGAACCAACAGTAAGAAGCGCTGCAGTTATCTTATCATATCCCATTAATAAAATTATTGAAATAACAAATGGGAATATAAAAATCATTGGAAATGATAATCCAGCAACTGCAGATAATATACTGATAATAGAACCAACTACTATCATAAATATCCATTCTCTATTTTCAAATCCACTAGATATTTTGTCTAACAACACTCTATATTGTGGTATTTTATGCATTACTCCATAAAATCCTCCAACGGCTAATATATAAAGTGGAATATTTCCAAATATTTGTAATACACTAGAAAGATATGCAAATATAGAAAATATACCAAATCCACTTGAATTAGTTGTTTCAAATGTTTTAGTTTCACTATTTATATCAGTTATTGGTAAAAACCATGATGCAATCATCAATACTACAATTATAATTAATAATGTTTTTAATAAACTATGTTTTTTCATATTATCCTCCTATAAAAATTATACAACAATAAAATGATTCAATTCAACTAAATAGACAAATTTCTTCATAATTACACAAATAATTAGCATTGTATAACTTTGGTTTTTGAAATAATATCATGAATTCCTCTTTTATCATTTCTAAAAGCAACCATAATAAGAGAGGCAATTAATACCATAGTTTGAATTAATTGTAATAATCCAATCGTATAAATATATTGATTCTTTTCTATAAATAGAATTAAAACACAAGATAACATTGAAGTTAAAATACTATTAATAATTAATGCTCTTATTATAAGTGACAAATGTGGTGCTTCTTTTCCATCATTTGAAACTATTTTTATTTTCATTAATTTTTTACCAAACGTTTGACCATTATTATAAAAAGCAAAAGTACCAAAATATCCTAATGAAACTACTACAGTAATTAAACTTATTAAAACTGTCTCCTTATCTTTAATATAATAATTTTCAAAATACTGTTTTATAAATTCTTGAGTAGTTATCTCTCCATCTTTAAATTTTTCCATTATTTTACTTTCATTTTCAACCGCATCTTTATATGCTTTACTATCATTTGATGGTACCCAAAAAGTTATGATAGCAATGAAAATTGATAATATTATAATATCTACAAAAAATGCAATTAATCGTGTAAATGTATGTGCTTCCATTAATATTCCTCCTCAATGTATTTTTTATAATTATACAAAATATTTTTTATTTCGTTTATATCCTTTGTTTTAAATATACTATTTTTTATTTCATTTGAACCATTTAATCCTTTTAAATACCATGCTACATGATTTCTTATTTCTAAAACAGTTACTTTACTAACTTTTATTTCTTCTAAATATAATAGATGTTTGATACACATTTCTACTTTTTCTAAAGGTGTTGGTAAATCATCTATTTGATTATTTTCAATGTAGTCATTTATCTGCTTAAAAATCCAAGGATTACCAAGAGAAGCTCTTCCTATCATTATTGCGTCACAATCTGTTTCATCCAACATCTTCTTAGCAGAATATATATCCTTAATATCTCCATTTCCAATAACCGGTATTGAAATGTTTTCTTTTACTTCTTTAATTATGTTCCAATCTGCTTTACCACTATATCCTTGACTTCTTGTTCTTGGATGTATACAGATTGCACTTGCTCCTGCTTTTTCGCATATTTTTGCAATTTCTACTGCATTTATACTAGATTGATCCCAACCACTTCTAATTTTAACTGTAACAGGAATAGGTACTGCTTTTGCAACTGATTCAACTATTTCTCGTATCTTTTCTGGATTTTTTAATAGCGCTGAGCCAGCTTGAGCTCTTAATGCTACTTTAGGTACAGGACATCCCATATT
>JAEEGL012304828.1_pt1 | contig 33689 bp, 27 predicted proteins | sample 9134231 | NCBI WGS metagenome assembly JAEEGL01 (sample SAMN16246548, study PRJNA631951) | gut metagenome | biome: gut microbiome; feature: rumen; material: fiber-attached | host: Bos | place: Iran: Karaj | collected 2018-10 | reverse complement strand
CTGATGATAGAGGCTTGTTACAATTTCCCCCTTCGCCAGTTGGCCAACAAAAATCAATGGGTCAATGAAGAGAAGGGCATAAAGGTTGAAGATATCTTAGGTAATGCCAAGCAAAATTTGTTTATGCTAACAGTAGGTTACAAAATCAAAGTGTTCTAATCTTCAGGACCTAAGGTAGTTAAACTTAAAGGGCAATACTAAGCCATGAGGTTAGTATTGCCCTTTAAGTTTAATAAGGTGATGTGGTTGCGAAATTTGAAGGTCGTTAAGGACCTTAAGGACTATAGTGTCAGGGGAGAAATATTATTTTACATCTTTGAGAAATTCCTTGACACGGCTGACGGGGATGCCGAAGTTGAAGTTGTCACTTCCAGCGAGTTTTGCGAAGTTGACAGCCACGACATTTCCGTATTCATCAACCACCGGGCTTCCGGAGGAGCCTTGCACAGTTGGTATGCTGTATAACACACGATCGTTGTCGGGGGTCTGTGTAATACGTCCAGAAGTCATCTGCACACTGATACCCTTTTCCGTGTTAGCCAGCACCAATCCGGCATTATACCCTATCATATAAAGTTGTTGGTCAATCTTCAACTCAGTCTCACTTTCTTTGCCGTTGAAGAATTTTTTGTTACCTTCGCCAGCGAACTGAAAGACGTGTGCTTTTTCTGGTGTTTTGCGTGATTTGAGTTGCAGTAATGCCAAATCTGCATCTTTGTCGGCAGATATCTTGATGATTTCACATGGATTCTTTTCCAAGAAATCTGCAGGAGATTGCACTTTTACGCCATCATACGATATACCAATAGAACATACGACGTGGATGGAAATATCGTTGAAATTGGTATTGTAGCGCAAATTGCGAGCATTGGCGGTAACATTCTGATACAATGCCTTGATTCGTTCCTGCTCAGCCTGTATTTGCCTTACTTGTGCCACATCCACATTCTGCCCCATCTCATAATAGCGGATAAGCGCTTGCCTTTGCTGTTCGAGTTGGTCGTATTGCACCTCCAACTGTTGTTGAGCATAGGCATACTGTAAGATAGCAGAACGGATAATGCGCTGTAATTGTTGTTTCAACTGCTTTTCGTCAATATCAGTGGTTGCAACATGGCGATTGGTTACCAAAAGTCCGTCATCGCTGATGAAGAAACCCGTACCGTTGAGCATGGCAGGGTTTTGCTGCACCTCGCGTTCGTCAGCCGTAAACCCCTCCAACTCGCCGTTGTTGTTGATACCTTTGAAAAACAGTTTCTGTCCGGATGGCATCACTACTTCATAATAAAACTTATTGAGCACGAGCACAACACCCGATTTTTGGCTGTTAAAAATTTCCTCAGCATCCTTTTTTCCGCTACATGCAGCAAAAAGGACAGTTACTAAGATCATGCACCCAAAAAAGGAAACATTTTTACATTTTTGTTTGAAATTCATACGACATTAAATGTTAAGAATGAGAGAAACGTTCATCTTTACAACAGGATTCCCCCTTTAAATCCGTACAAAGATACAACAAACGCATGAAAATTGTTATTTTTTTACCCTTATTTTGCACAGATTGACATTTGAACACAAAAATAAGATTTTTATGTCTTTTTTGGGCAATAATCATCCATGATATAAGTTAAAAAGTTAAATAATCATATAAAAGTTTATGTGTGGAATAGTTGGATACATCGGACAGCAAGAGGCCTACCCCATTTTGATAGAAGGCCTGAAAAGATTAGAATACCGCGGTTATGACTCTGCCGGCATAGCACTCATGAGCGACCAGCATGAGATGAATGTCTATAAGGAGAAGGGAAAAGTCTTGAACCTGGAGCAATTGGCATCGAGTCGTGACACGAGCGGAACTTTGGGTATCGCCCATACCCGTTGGGCTACCCATGGTGAGCCCTCAGCGGCTAACGCCCACCCTCATGTGTCAGAGAGCGGTCGTTTGGCTTTGGTACACAACGGTATCATCGAGAATTATGCCTCTATAAAAGAATATTTGAAGCAAAAGGGATTTACCTTCAAAAGCAGCACAGACACTGAAGTGCTGGTGCAACTGATAGAGTTTGTTCAACAGCATTTTCATCTTGATCTGGGCATGGCCGTACTCTACGCTTTACGTCGCGTGGTGGGAGCATATGCCATCGCAGTGATAGACAAAGAACATCCTGAAGAACTGGTATGCGCCCGAAAGAGCAGTCCGTTGGTAATTGGTATAGGTGACGACTATCAGGAGTTTTTCATCGCCTCTGATGCCGTGCCCATTGTGGGATACACCAAACACATTGTTTATCTTGACGACGACGAAGTGGCTGTCATCAAGCGTGGCGAGCAAATTCAAGTGAAAAATCTCAACAACCCTCAAGATGCGGTAGAACATGAAGTGAAAGATGTGGACATAGACCTGAACAAATTGGAGAAAGGCGGCTATGCCCACTTCATGCTCAAAGAAATCTATGACCAACCACGTTGCATCTCCGATTGTATGCGTGGCAGATTATTACGGAATGAACACCGTATCACATTGAGCGCGATTGAGTTACACCGCAAAGAATTATTACAGGCTCAACGATTTATCATTGTTGCCTGTGGTACATCCTGGCATGCTGGCCTCATCGGCAAACAGATGATAGAACAATTCTGCAAGATACCTGTTGATGTGGAATATGCATCAGAGTTTCGCTATCGCGACCCAGTGATACAACCTGGTGACGTGGTTATCGCCATTTCTCAAAGTGGTGAGACTGCCGACACATTAGCGGCTTTTAATCTGGCAAAAGAAAAAGGTGCACTGTGTTTCGGAATTGTCAACTCCGTTGGTTCAAGCATTGCAAGAGCCTCTGATACAGGCATATACATCCATGTCGGCCCGGAGATAGGTGTTGCCTCAACGAAAGCCTTTACGGGTCAAGTTACAGTATTGACACTTTTTGCACTGGCCTTAGGTATGGAGAAAGGCACCATCACTCGTAAAGATTATGAGGAGCACATCGATGAACTATCACGCATTCCGGAGAAAATGGAAATCACACTTCGCCAGGATGAGAACATACAACACATAGCCCGAATCCTGACCTATGCCCGGAATGCGTTGTATATGGGCCGCGGATATAATTATCCCGTAGCAATGGAAGGAGCGCTGAAATTGAAAGAAATCAGCTACATCCACGCAGAAGGTTATCCCGCCGCAGAAATGAAGCATGGTCCAATCGCATTGGTAGATAAAGAGATGCCGGTGATATTCGTGGCCACACATCATCAGCTATACAAGAAGATTCTCAGCAATATCCAAGAAGTATGCGCCCGCAACGGCAGCATTATCGCCATTGTGACCGAAGGCGACGAGGCTGTTCGCCAACTGGCGGAATACACCATCGAGATACCCGCCACACTGGGTACTTTGGCACCGCTTTTGAGTGTCATCCCATTACAATTGATGGCATATCATGTGGCCGTCGCCAAGGGTTTGAATGTGGATCAGCCCAGAAATCTGGCCAAAAGTGTGACGGTGGAGTGATTTACGAGGAAATTGAAGAAGATAAAACGATAGAATAAAATAGTACATCCGCAGTCAAGACTGTTTTTGTCTCAGGCTGCGGATGTATTATTGACAGATAAAGACAAATGTAATAAAACGGATTTATCTACGGTTGCGAAAAATCATTAATAGAGGGGAATGCTGATGTCGAAGGGAGACTCCAATTCTGAGAATGGAGGGTGATTGGCATCTTTCGGCGACAAGATGATTTTGTCGGCCGGTATACGCCAGTCAATGGCCAGTTCAGGGTCATCCCACGCAATGGCACCCTCACTTTCCGGATGATAGAAATTATCACATTTGTATTGGAACACGGCCTCCTCGGAGAGCACGCTAAAACCATGAGCGAACCCACGCGGGATAAAGAACTGCCGTTTGTTTTCAGCCGTCAGTTCACATGACACATATTTCCCATAAGTAGGCGAGCCCTTTCTGATATCAACAGCCACATCGAGCACAGCGCCTTTGATGACTCTTACCAGTTTGCTTTGTGCAAAGGGCCATTTCTGGTAATGAAGTCCTCTGATTACGCCATACTGTGATTTGCTCTCATTGTCTTGCACAAAAGAGATTTCCCTGATTTCCTTATCAAATACCCGTTTGGAATAGGACTCAAAGAAATACCCTCTGTCGTCATGGAAAATACGCGGTTCGATAATGAATACGCCTTCAATATCTGTTTTAATGATGTTCATGATTTAATGTTTTTGATACCATTCAAATAATCGTTTTACCCCCTCTTCTATCTCCACTTGGTGATGCCACCCCAGACGGTGCAGCTTCTCCACGTCAATGAGTTTTCTCGGAGTTCCGTCGGGTTTGGACACATCAAACTCGACAACGCCCTCGAATCCAACCGTTTTTGCCACAAGTTCAGAAAGTTCACGAATGGTCAATTCCTTTCCAGTTCCCACATTGATGTGGCAATTACGTATTTCCCCAAGTGATGGGATAGCCCCTCCCCTTCCCTCACTTGAATTGCGGTCAACATCTCCGTTGGCAGCCGTTCCGTAAAAGACCGATGAATATTTTTCTATACCGATAATGTCGGAGAAATCGACATTGAGCAAGACGTGGACAGAGGCATCAGCCATGTCCTCGCTCCATAAGAACTCTCGAAGCGGCTTACCCGTCCCCCACAATTTCACCTTATTATTAAATATACCATATTTTGAGAGTATCTGGAGGATGGCCTCTTGTTCAGCATTGCCGTCAATGCCTTCGACCGGTCGGACATTCATATCATGACGTATACTATCCCAGTTTTCGTCATGTATCATCTTTGCCAAAAAAATCTTTCGCATCATGGCAGGCATGACATGGCTGTTTTCCAAGTGGAAGTTATCATTCGGCCCATAGAGATTGGTCGGCATGACTGCAATATAGTTCGTGCCATACTGCAAATTATAACTCTCGCACATCTTAAGTCCGGCGATTTTGGCTATGGCATATTCCTCGTTGGTGTATTCAAGGGGCGAGGTAAGCAGCGCATCTTCCTTCATGGGTTGAGGCGCATTTTTGGGATAGATGCAGGTAGAACCGAGGAAGAGCAGCTTTTTGACATTGTGGGCATAGGACTCACTGATGACATTGCACTGTATCTTCATGTTTTGCATGATGAAATCAGCACGGTAAAGCGAGTTTGCCATGATACCGCCCACGAAAGCCGCTGCCAATACCACCGCATCGGGATTTTCCTCATCAAAGAACCTTTTGACAGCCAATTGATCTGTCAAATCCAGTTCCCGGTGTGTGCGCCCAATGAGGTTTGTATAACCTCTGTTTTGCAGATTACGCCAAATGGCCGAACCCACAAGTCCACGATGTCCGGCCACAAAGATTTTTGCATTTTTATCGAGAGTCATTCCTTTATTTGTGCTTTCAGATAGAGTTTTTTCACGAACTTCATGTCATGTTCCACCATGATTCTCACAAGGTCGTTGAAGGATGTTTTTCTGGGATTCCACCCTAACTTAGCCTTGGCTTTAGACGGGTCGCCAAGGAGTTGGTCCACCTCTGCAGGTCTGAAATATTTGGGGTCAACTTCAACAAGAGCCTTACCTGTAGTCTTGTCATAGCCTTTCTCGTCAACACCCTCGCCACGCCATTCCAATTCAATGCCTACTTCATGGAAAGCCAATGTTGCAAACTCGCGCACCGTATGGTATTCACCGGTAGCGATGACAAAATCGTCTGGCTCAGGCTGTTGGAGTATGAGCCACATACATTCAATATAATCACGTGCATATCCCCAGTCGCGGAGCGAGTTAAGATTACCGAGATAGAGTTTATCTTGGAACCCCTGTGCAATACGTGCAGCAGCAAGTGTGATTTTTCGAGTTACAAACGTCTCGCCCCTTCTTTCACTCTCATGGTTGAAAAGTATGCCATTGCAACAATACATACCATAGGACTCACGGTAATTCTTCATAATCCAGAACCCGTAGAGTTTTGCCACGCCATAGGGAGAACGCGGATAGAAAGGAGTTGTCTCTTTTTGGGGCACTTCCTGCACCAAGCCAAACAATTCTGAGGTAGAAGCCTGATAAATGCGGCACTCCTTTTCCAATCGGCAAATACGTACCGCCTCTAACAGACGCAGCACTCCTACGGCATCGGTCTCGGCGGTATATTCAGGCACGTCGAACGACACCTTCACATGGCTTTGAGCTGCCAGATTGTAAATCTCAGTGGGTCGGGTCTCACCAATGATGCGAATAAGCGACGACGAGTCGGTCATATCCGCCCAATGCAGATTGATAAGACGTTTCTGCTTCATGTCGCGCACCCATTCATCAAGATACAGGTGCTCGATACGCGCAGTGTTGAAAGATGATGAACGACGGAGCAATCCATGCACCTCATATCCTTTTTCCACGAGGAATTCTGCCAGATAGGAACCATCTTGACCAGTTATTCCCGTGATTAACGCTACTTTTCTTTCCATTATGTATTACAATGTTGAATGACTAATGATGAAGGTCGCGCATGCGCGATGAAGAATTATGAATTGAATAATTGTGAATCAAAGATTATCATCCTTCTTCACCAGAGAATTGTTTTATTCTTTGTTCTTCGGCCAACTGGCAAATGAGGAGCGTGTTGTCTTTTTCTGCGATGATATATCCGTCCAGACCTTGGACAACCACTTTTCGCTCACCAGTGGTATGTATGATGCAATTATGCGTATCGAAGAGAGAAATATTCTCCCCTATTTTGCTGTTTCCATAGAGGTCTTTCGGTGTCTGTGCCAAAAGCGAGCCCCATGTGCCCAGATCACTCCAGCCGAAATCGGCTGGGCAGACAAATATCTCCTCGGCCTTCTCCATGATAGCGTAGTCAACGGAGATGCTCTCACACTCAGGATAGCGCTCATCGATGGCAGCCTGTTCTTCAGGAGTGCCATAGACACTCAACAACCCTTCAAACTGTTTGCTGATGGCAGGCTGATATACCCTGAATGCGTTGACAATGGTATTGACATTCCAAATAAAGATACCTGCATTCCAAAAGTAATTCTTCTGCTGGATATACTTTTGAGCCGTTACAGCATCAGGCTTCTCGCGGAAGGAATCGACCCGGAAAATCTCTTTGTTGCTGACTGACGAAGCCGTCAAATCGGCTTGAATGTATCCATATCCTGTCTCAGGGCGTGTGGGTTTCATGCCCAATGTGATGATAGCGTCGCTCTCGGCAGTAAACTTCATGCACTGAGTGATGACACGTCTGAATTCCGCCTCATTGGTCACAATATGGTCACTTGGGGTGACCACGATATTGGCTTTGGTGTCTTGCGCCTTGATGCGCCAACTGACATATGCGATGCATGGGGCAGTATTGCGACGGCAAGGCTCACACAGGATATTTCCAGCAGGAACATCCGGCAACTGCTCGCGGCACAGGTCAGCATATCTCTTGTTAGTGACAATCCATACATTCTCTGGCGGACATATACCGGCAAAACGGTCGTAAGTGAGTTGCATCAACGAACGGCCTACCCCTAAGACATCGATAAACTGCTTAGGGCGCTCCACGGTGCTCATGGGCCAGAAACGGCTTCCCACTCCTCCCGCCATAATGACGACATGGTTGGATGATTTTCTCATAATAACAGAATCTACATGAATGCGAATAAGTGCGTTATCTTACAGCATATTACGCTGCAAAAGTACACTAAAAAGCGCGTATTACAAAATAAAGTTGATAATATTTCAATTATTCTACCTTCCAGCAACCGTCATCACGGAATCCGTTGAGGAAATCAGCCGCATTCATCCGTTTTTTGCCGGCCATCTGCAATAATTGGACACGAATCGCCCCGTCGGTTGTATGGACGTACAAAGCACCTTGCTGACAAATGACTGTCCCCACAGGTCGGTCTGTGCATACAGCATCACATTTCTCCGTACGGAAGAGCTTCAAGACCACCGGCTCATCATCCGCATGCCGAAGCATGGTCCATGCTCCCGGATAAGGACTTAACCCGCGGATAAAATCATAGATACGCTTGGTGGGCTGTGTCCAGTCTATCTTACAAGTGTCTTTGAATATTTTGGGGGCGGCATGAAGAGTCGTTCCTACGGGGATCATCTGTTCTTGCGGCATCGTTTCAACAGAACCATCACCCTTCAAAATGGCATCTATCGTATCGATGCAAATGTCTGCGCCGAGACGCATCAAGCCGTCATAAACATACTCCACATCAGCATCGTCGGGAATATCAAAAGACCGCTGCATGATAATTCTGCCCGTATCAATGTCATGGTCGAGGAAGAAAGTTGTGACACCCGTCTGCACTTCACCATTGATGACAGCCCAATTGATTGGCGCCGCGCCACGGTATTGCGGCAATAGTGCCGCATGGACATTGAACGTGCCGAAACGTGGCATATCCCAGACAATCTCGGGCAACATTCTGAAAGCGACCACCACTTGCAAATCAGCGTGGAAATCGGCAAGTTGACCCAGAAAATCGGGGTCTTTCATCTTTTCAGGTTGCAAGACTGGTATTTGATGTTGCAAAGCATATTTTTTCACCTCAGAAGGTTGCAACACACTTCCGTGCCTGCCCACAGGTTTGTCAGGTTGAGTCACCACGGCCACGACCTGATACCCACCTTCGACCAACGCTTTCAGTGAGCCGACAGCAAACTCGGGCGTACCCATAAATATGATTTTCAAATCCTCTTTTTTCATTTGGAAGTCTTTATAAAGTCATATGGACATTAAAGATGATTATTCCGCGGAGAAATCTGCGACCATCTGACGGTACATGGCATACATGCGGGTGCGCGATACGTAACCCACAAGACGGTTGGTGGTGTCGGTGACAGGGAGTTGTTGAGCGTCAGTCCGTTCAAAAGTGCGCATCACATCCTCCATGGGGTCGTTTTCACCCAATGTGGCCAAAGGTGGAGCCATTAATTGCGCGACAGTGAAATGTTGATATAATTCTGTGCGGAAGACAACATGACGTATTTTTGTGAAATCTATCTCGCCAAGCAGCGTGCCAGCCTCATCCAAGACAGGAAGTATGATGAATTTGCTTCTGCTGAAAGAATGAACCAGTTTTCCCAGTTGCATATCTTTACTGACCGCCTGATAATCATGGTCGATGACGCTCTCCAAACTCATTAAAGTAAGCACTGAATGGTCAGTATGATGGGTAATTAGTTTGCCCTCACGTGCCAACCTCATACCATAAATGCTATGCGGTTCGAAGATGATAATCGTGAGATAAGAGCAGATGCTCACAATCATCAGCGGAATGAACAGTTGGTAGCCCCCAGTCAGTTCTGCGATGAGGAAGATACCAGTCAACGGAGCATGCATAACCCCTGCCATAACCCCTGCCATGCCCAGCAGCGTGAAATTTTTCTCAGGGACATACACACCAATCTGGTTGACATTCCATAAACGAGAGAAAAGGAATCCTCCGAAAGCACCGATAAACAGCGAAGGGGCAAAAGTACCACCTACGCCGCCAGCACCATTGGTGGCCGACGTGGCAAACACCTTGGTCAAAAGCACCAATGCAATGTATAGAATGAGGAGATTGTCTTGCCCATAGAAAAGCGAATTGCCCATCACGCTGTTCCAATCCTCCTCGGTACGCCCATTGAGCAATACGTTGATGCTGGAATAGCCTTCACCAAAGAGCGAGGGGAAGAGGAAAATCAATCCACTCAAAATCAATCCTCCGATGAGCAGCCTGACGTATCTTTTCTCTTTCAATTTGGCAAACATCTTCTCGCAGGCAGTCATCATACGGATGAAATAGAGACTGATCAGACCGCATGCCACCCCAAGTAAGATGGTAGCAGGCACACGCTCAATCTCCCACGCGCCATCCAACTGGAAAGTGAAGAGAGAATCTCCACCGACAAACAAATAGGTAAAACACGTGGCAGTGACACTGGCAATCAAAATGGGCAGGAGAGCAGCCATCGTAAGGTCAATCATCAGCACCTCAAGAGTGAAGACCAATCCGGCGATGGGCGCCTTGAAAATACCAGCAATTGCCGCCGATGCCCCACAACCGACCAACACCATGAGGGTTTTCGGGTCCATGTGGAACAATTGTCCGAGCCGGCTGCCGATGGCAGAGCCAGTGAGAACGATGGGCGCCTCAGCACCGACTGATCCGCCGAATCCGATGGTCAATGCGGAAGAAATAACCGAACTCCAGCAGTTATGCCGTTTCAGTTTACCTTGATTACGGCTGATAGCATACAAAATGCGAGTAATGCCATGACTGATATTGTCGCGCACCACATATTTGACAAACAAAGAAGTCAGATAAATACCGAAAATGGGGAACAAGAGATAGAGCCAGTTGTATGAACTGAATTCAAAGCCCGATGTGAGCAGTTTCTCTATCTGATTGATCATGCCATGTAGTATCCAAGCCGCAACCGCAGCAAAGAAACCCACGAAAAAAGCCAATATCAGCGTCAATTGCTTATCGCTGATATAGCGTTTTCTCCAGGCAAAAATCCTGACGGCTATGGATGGTTTCTTCTCTGACATGGGAAGTGTTTATTTGCGAATAATGCTAACCTCTCCTCTTTGTCCCAAGCGAATGATTGCGGAAGGAGTGTGCGGTTTCTTTTCCTGTCGGCGCGATGTGCACACATAATCCACCGCCTCAATCAGTTCGGGAGAAATGTCACGATAGTTCTGAGCGGCCGGTTCGCCGCTGAAATTGGCACTTGTAGAGACTATCGGTTTTTGAAATCTATAACAAAGTTCTTTTGAGAAAGGCTCGCTGGTAATACGCATTGCGATAGAGCCGTCTTCCGCGACAAGATTGGGCGCCAAATTGACTGCTCCGTCCAAAATCACCGTGGTGGGCTTGGTTGCCAACTCCATCACGTCCCAAGCCACATCGGGCACATTACGTACATATCGTTGCAACCTTGCATCGCTGTCAACAAGGCAAATCATCGCCTTGGAATCCTCTCTGCGCTTGATGGCATAAACCTTGGCCACAGCCTCAGGGTTTGTAGCATCACAACCAATTCCCCAAACTGTATCTGTAGGATATAAAATCACCCCTCCTTGTCGCATTACCTCGACAGCCTGCTTGATGTCCTTATCGAATGGTGTCATCTTTGTTCATCGAATTAGACCGCAAAATTACAAAAAAAGGCTTGTGCAACAAAAAGAAAAGGGCATTTTTATGCATATATGCGTTTTTAATTCATCTAAATCAAATAAACGCCCGCACCAGAGACTGGTGCAGGCGTATTGATATGAGTTATAGGGTAATAGAAATTAAATTTCCCAACCGATGGCTGAAGCGCCGAGCACAGCAGCCGAAGAGCCGTCAAGACCGCTGATAAGGAATTTAGCCTTATTGCGGAAGATTTTGAGTACATGCTCTTCATAACTACGCTTGATAGGTTCCATGATGAGGTCGCCAGCCTTTGTCAGACCACCGAAGAAGATGAATGCCTCGGGTGAAGAGAAAGCAGCGAAATCGGCACAAGCCTCACCGAGCATCTCACCAGTAAACTCATAGACGCGGAGAGCCAGTTTATCACCTTTACCTGCTGCGATGGACACATCGAGTGAAGTTATATCAGCAGGATTCATGTCACGCAGGAGAGAAGGCTCGTCAGTTGTCTCGAGGAACTCGCGTGCAGTACGTGCCACACCTGTTGCGGAACAATAAGCCTCCAAACATCCCGTGCGCTCGCATCCGCATTTACGTCCATTCTCGCGGCGCATGATCACATGGCCAAGTTCACCGGCGAAACCGTCGCAGCCATAAACAAGCTGTCCGTTGATGACGATACCTGAACCCACACCCGTTCCGAGAGTCAGCACGATAAAGTTTTTCATGCCTCTGGCCACGCCATAAGTCATCTCGCCGATGGCTGCGGCATTGGCATCATTGGTCATAGCCACAGGCACGCCGAGACGCTCTTTGAACATATCAGCGAGGGGAACGATGCCATTGTGACCCCATGAGAGGTTAGGCGCATATTCAATGGTACCAGTATAATAATTGGCATTCGGTGCTCCGATACCCATTGCTTTAATCTTTTCAATGCCTCCAACTTCCTCGATGATGGGCAAGAGAGCCGTCACGGAAGCATCCACATAATCCTCCACGGTTTCATACCCTTGAGTCTTGATGGCGGTGGTCGCCTTGATGTCGCCACGGCTGTCAACAATACCAAAAACTGAATTTGTTCCTCCTAAATCCAAGCCAATGACATAAGGCTTCATTTCTGTCTGTGCATTCATGTTGTTTTATTTAATTGATGAATAATTTTTATTTCGCAAAGTTACTAATAATCATCATAAACACCAAATGTATTTGTGATTTTCCTCATAAGAGGCAAATCATCAGCGTTCAAAGGTATGAAAAAACCGTGTTATCTCAAAGTTTTATTCATAAAATTTGTTTCTTTCACATTTTTTTAGCAATTTTGCACCCGTGTTGCCATTTGATTTCCATATTGACATCTTAAACATCATCTTCAAAGGAATGGTGATAGGCATTCTTGTGTCTGCACCTATGGGACCTGTAGGCATCTTGTGTGTACAACGCACGCTTAACAAAGGCCGATGGTATGGATTTGTCACTGGTGTAGGCGCCACAGCGAGTGATTTAATCTACGCGATGATAACGGGTTTCGGTATGAGTTTCGTGATGGATTTGATCAACAATAGCCAAAACCGCTTTTTTCTACAAATCACAGGCAGCATCATGTTGTTAGTATTCGGTATATTCAGTTACCGATCCAATCCCACGAAAAACATCCGCAAACCCGGCAAAAACAAAGGAACACTTTGGCACAACACGGTTACAGCCTTTCTGGTCACATTCTCTAATCCGCTGATTATCTTATTGTTTATGGCAGTTTTTGCACAGTTGGCATTTATCATTCCAGACCGTCCCATAGAAATGATTATCGGCTATCTAAGCATTATCAGCGGAGCCTTGTTATGGTGGTATGGACTGACATGGCTTATCGACAAAATACGCAATAAATTTGAAAACACCGGCATAATCATCATCAATCGGGTCATAGGCAGCGTTGTGATACTCATCTCTGTAGTTATCTTGATCGGCACGGTGTTTAATTTGTTCACCATCCACTACTGACGTATATCATTATCCCGTCAGTATTTTCTTTTTTATTACCCATTAAATATCATATGTATATTGCTCAAGAACTACGCAAAAAAAGCATAGCCGAGTATCTGCTTTATATGTGGCAGGTCGAGGATATCATACGCGCCTATGGTTGTGACCTGTCGCGCATCACCAAGGAATATATCAGTCGTTTTGAATATTCAGATGACCAAAAAGAGGAGGTGACAGACTGGTATGGCGACTTGGTGCGCATGGTAAAACGTGAAGGGTGCCAGGAACGGGGACATTTACAAATCAACAAAATACTCATTGCAGACATGATGGATTTGCACAGCCGCCTGATGAACAGCAGCAAGTTCCCCTTTTACCATAGTGAGTATTATAAGGTATTGCCCTTTATCGTAGAGTTGCGTAACCGAGGCGCCAACAAATCAGAGAATGAGATAGAGACCTGTATGAATGCTCTCTATGGTGTGATGATCTTGCGATTGCAGAAGAAAGAAATCAGTCCGAGCACATCGAACGCTATCCACGAAATCACCACTTTCATCGGAATGCTGAGCGACTACTACCTGAAAGACAAGACAGAAGGATTGGAGTTTGAAGATTAACTTTGATTGACATTTGGACTTTTAACCTTATGATTAAAACTATCAACATTAAGTCATAAAAAGAATACGACATGAAAATACTTATTACAGGATGCAATGGTCAGTTAGGCAGTGAGATACGTCAACTGGAAAGTCAATATCCTCAACATCAATTTTTCAATACAGACGTAGAAGAACTGGATATCACCAATCAGTTGGCCGTGGAAGATTTCATCGCACGCAACGAGATAGAGGGTGTGGTGAATTGTGCCGCATACACCGCCGTGGATAAGGCTGAAAGCGCAAAAGAACTTTGCACTTCTCTTAACATGGTGGCACCCGCCTATCTTGCGGCATCCATCCAGAAACGCAACGGTTGGATGATACACATTTCTACCGACTATGTGTTCAACGGCACAAAACATACGCCCTATGTAGAGACCGACACGCCCTGCCCAGACAGTGTTTATGGTTCGACTAAACTTGCCGGCGAATTAGGTGTATCGAAATTTTGCAGCCGTTCAATGATTATTCGTACGGCATGGCTTTACTCTACCTATGGCAACAATTTCGTCAAGACGATGATTCGATTGGGCAAAGAACGGAACGAGCTGGGCGTGATTTTCGACCAGATTGGCACACCGACTTACGCACATGACTTGGCGGTGATGATTATGACCGCCATCGAAAAAGGAGTGGTGTCGGGTGTGTTCCATTTTTCGAACGAGGGAGTCATCAGTTGGTATGATTTCACCAAAGCCATTCACCGTCTGGCGGGCATAAAAGACTGTATGGTGAAACCACTTCACACATCAGAATATCCCACCGCGGCCCGCCGCCCTGCCTACTCCGTGCTCGACAAGACCAAGATTAAAGAGACCTATGGCGTCACAATTCCTTATTGGGAGGAATCACTCGCCGCATGTATCCGTGATTTGGAAAAATAAAGAAAACAGACTATAGTAGGATTATTATCAAGTAAGGATAACAAAATCAGTATGAATACAGAAATAGAAAGAAGACGTACATTTGCCATTATCTCACACCCTGACGCAGGTAAGACTACACTCACAGAGAAATTTCTTTTGTTTGGTGGCCAAATACAGGTTGCAGGTGCAGTGAAAAGCAACAAGATACGTAAGACTGCCACTTCGGACTGGATGGATATCGAGAAACAACGTGGTATCTCCGTATCGACCTCTGTCATGGAGTTTGACTATGAAGGGTATAAAGTCAACATTCTGGATACCCCTGGTCATCAGGATTTCGCAGAAGACACCTATCGCACACTGACCGCTGTTGATTCAGCCATCATTGTAGTTGACGGAGCCAAAGGCGTTGAGACTCAGACACGTAAACTAATGAACGTGTGCCGTATGCGCAGCACACCAGTAATCATTTTCATCAATAAGATGGACCGCGAGGGCCGCGACCCGTTTGATTTGCTTGACGAATTGGAGCAAGAACTGCAAATCAAGGTCCGTCCTCTGTCATGGCCAATCAACCAAGGCGTGAAATTCAAGGGCGTGTATAATATCTATGAGCAAAAGCTCGACCTTTTCACCCCTGACAAACAACGTGTGACAGAGAAAGTGGAGGTAGATGTCAACAGCAACGAATTGGATGCACGTGTTGGTCAGGCAGACGCACAGCAATTGCGCGATGATTTGGAACTGGTAGATGGCGTTTATCCTGATTTCAACGTCGAAGACTATCGTGCAGCCGAGGTTGCCCCCGTCTTTTTCGGTTCAGCTTTGAATAATTTCGGTGTTCAGGAACTGCTCAACTGCTTTGTAAAAATTGCGCCGTCGCCCCGCCCGACGAAAGCCGAGGAGCGCATGGTGATGCCTGAGGAGCCCAAATTCACAGGATTCATCTTTAAAATTACCGCCAATATCGACCCTAATCACCGCAGTTGCATCGCATTCTGCAAAGTGTGCAGCGGACGTTTTGTGCGCAATCAGCCCTATCTGCATGTACGCCAGGACAAGGCCCTACGTTTCACCTCTCCCACCCAATTCATGGCACAACGCAAGGAGACCATCGAAGAAGCATACCCAGGTGACATCGTCGGCTTGCCCGACAATGGCATATTTAAAATAGGTGACACATTGACCGAAGGCGAGCATATCCACTTCCGCGGTTTGCCCTCATTCTCGCCCGAAATGTTCAAATATATAGAAAACGACGACCCGATGCGCTCTAAACAATTGGCTAAAGGCATTGAGCAATTGATGGACGAAGGTGTGGCACAATTGTTTGTCAACCAGTTCAACGGGCGTAAGATTATCGGAACAGTAGGACAGTTGCAGTTTGAGGTTATCCAATACCGTTTAGAGAATGAATACAACGCCAAATGCCGTTGGGAACCAGTACACCTGCACAAGGCATGCTGGATCGAAAGCGACGACGACAAAGAACTGGAGAATTTCAAAAAGCGTAAATACCAGTATATGGCCAAAGACCGCGAAGGACGTGACGTGTTTCTCGCCGACTCAGGCTATGTGCTTTCGATGGCGCAGGAAGACTTCAAACACATCCGTTTCCACTTTACAAGCGAGTTTTAAACCGAATCGACAAAACATCTGCTCAAAAGCAAGACTGTTATCTTCATAACGCAAATGACCGATTGGGGAATAAGAGAATATGAATTAAGCCTATAGAAACTTCGGAATCTATAGGCTTTTTCTTTCACTTTTTGGCGATAGGTCGACAGCACCAACGTGTTACCCGCACCATTACCCCTAACCCTGTGACCTCCTTGAGAAGGTAATATTTTTTGTTTTGCCTTACTAATCGGCCCGTCAGTCCTTTTAGAGGTCCGAAATGAACCTCAACGGGGTCTCCCGGTTTGAGTTGTGCCTCCTCGGCTGACAAGAAGATACCTTCCGCTTTATCAGGGTCACACATCATACGAAATTCCATCATCTGCTTAGCGGGAATTTCACTATAATCTCTGCTACCTTTTTCTTTTCTGATGACGAGCAACTGAAAGCGCGCGTTTTGCACCAACTCCGTCATCTGTGCCGTGGTGACTGTTTTTTTGACAAAAAGGAGATTCGTGACAACAGGTCGCACTTCATGGCGCAAACGTCCGGAACGGTCTTCATAATCCACCATTCTGCGAGGAACGAAGCATTCCATACCATTATCTTTGAAATACGCCTCCACAGCCGGTTGTCTGCAACCGAACAAGCGCAACGCATACCATGGAGAAGTATCCTGCGACTCCTCTACAATGTCGTTAACAAGTTGTCTATCATGATTTTGTTCGCTCTCAACTACTAAAGATTGAGGCGTTTTACTTTCATTCATGCCCCAAAAATAGCACATTTTTCAGAAAGAGCAAAATAAAACAATGATTTTCTTTGAGTTATGAAAAAAATAGATTATTTTTGCAAAAACTATCATATTGAAGCTGACTAAATTAAGCATATATTATTAATCACAATAAGAAAGGAACTATCATGAGATGTAGATTCTGTAACCATGAAATCGCAGACGGGGTGAAATTCTGCCCTGAATGTGGTGCGAATTTAATGGCAGCCCCTCAATTTGAGGCTCCACAGTATGAGGCTCCGCAACAGCCGCAGTATGAACCCCCGCAGTATGAGGCTCCCCAGCAGCCGCAATACGAGGCTCCCCAGCAGCCGCAATACGAGGCTCCCCAGTATGAGGCTCCCCAGCAGCCGCAATACGAGGCTCCCCAGTATGAGGCTCCCCAGCAGCCGCAATACGAGGCACCGCAGTATGAGGCTCCCCAGCAGCCGCAATACGAGGCTCCCCAGCAGCCGCAATATGAGGCACCACAGTATGAGGCTCCCCAGCAGCCGCAATACGAGCCGCCTGTACAACAAACATATCAAGAACCCGTGCAGCAACCATATGCTCCCCAATACGAAGCACCACAGCAGCCTCAGTATGAACCGCCTGTACAGCCCCAATATGAAGCGCCGCAACAGCCTTATGGTCCTCAATACGAAGCACCACAGCAACCACAATATGAGGCACCACAGCAGCCTTACAGTCCTCAGCCTCAGTATGAACAGCAGCAACAGGTACCATACGGCGTTCCCGGGCCTCAGCAGGCACCTCAACAACCACAATACCAGCCCCAGCCAGATCCATACCAGGCCGCTATGGAACCGAAGAAAAAGAGTAAGACTGGTTTATGGATTGTATTAGGGCTGTTGATAGCTGCCCTTTTAGGCGGTGGCGGATGGGCACTTTACGAATTCGTCCTGAAAGACAAAGGCAACACTTCGTCCTCAACTACCACAACAACCACGACAGACAAAGAAGACAAATCGGGCAACACCGACGTCGATGTAGATGACAGTAAAAAAGACGGTGACAAGACCGATTTTGATGTTGACGATGAGAAAGACAATTCTAGCGCCAAAGACAAGGAAAACATAAAAAAGAACAATGACATAGACGAAGACGCCATTGTCGACAAGTTCAACGAGGACAACAAGATGTCGAACAGACAGGAGACAGCCACTCAGCAGAACAAACCTGAGCAGCAGGCCGAAGCTCCCAGTACCTTCTACGCCAAAGGACAAGGTGATTATTCATGGGTGTCTGAAGAGCGCATAGGTTCGCCTCAAGAGTTAGCAGGATTCAGCAAATCCACATTACGTATCATGCGCAATGAGGTGTATGCCCGTCACGGATACATCTTCAACGAGGCGGACTTACGCAACCGTTTCCTCAAACAGAGTTGGTATCGTCCTGTGTCACGTACCGTGAAACTGACCCCGCTGGAGCAGAACAACGTGAACATGATACTTCAGGCTGAAAAGATGCGGTAAGAATTCCACCTTATCATATAATAAGCACCCCACAAAAGTGAGGTGCTTATTTTTTATAGAGTCAGTAAAAGGCAAAAATCTTTTATGAGGCGGTTGGTTTGGTCATTTGTTTGGGGATGGTGGCATGTCGTCGTGTCACGACGACACACTCAACGTACAATAGTCCTTCATTAGTAGACTAATATCTTGCCTCTAAACACACTAACTGACAGTGATAGTCAGCTCTTCTTTATCAAACATGATCCCTTCGCGCTCTATCAAAGAAGACAGAAAACCCTGTTCTGCCAATTCATGAGGCGAACCGATGTGGAGCCCGCTCTCTTTATTCATGAGCCAAAGAGTATCAGCCATCTGCAGTGCCAACTCCAAATCGTGCGTGGAGAGCAGAATGGCTTTCTCCGCCTGCCTGCTCAACCTTTTGAGCAATTGCATGACTTCGACCTTGGAAGGATAGTCTAAATAAGCCGTCGGTTCATCCAGAAGTATCACTTGAGTCTGTTGTGCTAACGCTTTGGCAATCATCACCTTTTGACGTTCTCCATCGCTCAATGTCTGAATCATCCTTGTGGCAAGGCTTTCAACACCGACCATCTCTATTGACTCACGGACAATTTCTTTGTCCTCGGAAGAGAGTGTTCCCCAAAAACCTGTATAAGGCGAACGCCCTAAACCTACCATTTCCGTGACCGTCATATTGGTGACATCCACCTTTTCCGTAAGCACCACCCCTATGAGCCGTGCGAGTTGGGCATCTGAATACTCTGTCATATCTTTCCCCATCAGTTTGACGGATCCGCCTAAGGGATTTTGAAAAGCAGCAATCGTCCGCATGAGCGTCGATTTGCCCGCTCCATTGGTTCCAATGAGACATGTCATCTGGCCAGCCATCAACGAGGCATTCATGTCCTTAGCCACCACTTTATAATTATGATGACTTTTATACCCGATAGAGAGATTGTTTATGACAACAGATTCTTTCAATTCCATCGAAAATCGCTTTAAAACCTTGCAAAAATACACAAAATATACGGAAACGACAAAAATATGTTAGAATGATTGAAAAAGAAGTATAAAAAAAAAGTGTTACAGTAACATTTTATCAGTTTTTTTGTAATTTTGCAGACGATTTGCAAGAGGGGCATCCAAAGCGGGTGTCCTAAAAAAAAAACACCCAAACAATGACTAAAAAATTGAGCAAAGTGCTGGTACTTGGTTCCGGCGCACTGAAAATCGGACAAGCAGGAGAGTTTGACTATTCGGGTTCCCAAGCCTTGAAAGCCTTGCGTGAAGAAGGTATTTCATCAGTGTTGGTCAATCCGAACATCGCAACAATCCAGACATCTGAAGGCATTGCCGACAAAGTGTATTTCCAACCTGTAACGACACATTTCGTGACAGAAATCATCAAGAAAGAACGCCCTGACGGCATTCTTCTTGCTTTTGGAGGACAGACGGCATTGAACTGCGGCACCGAACTTCATCTGAATGGTACCTTGTCAAAATACGGTGTTCGTGTGTTGGGCACATCCGTTGAAGCCATCATGGATACGGAAGACCGTGACCTGTTTGTGAAGAAACTGGATCAGGCTGAACTAAAGACCCCTGTGAGCCAAGCCGTAGAGACCATGGATGACGCGCTTGCAGCCGCCCGCCGTATCGGTTTTCCCATCATGATCCGCTCAGCCTATGCCTTAGGCGGTTTGGGTTCCGGTATCTGCCCCGACGAGAAAAAATTTATCGAACTGGCAGAGAGTGCCTTTACCTTCGCTCCTCAGATTCTTGTGGAAGAGTCGCTGAAAGGTTGGAAAGAGATTGAGTTTGAAGTCATCCGCGACGCCAATGACCATTGTTTCACCGTTGCTTCGATGGAAAATTTCGACCCGCTTGGCATCCATACCGGTGAGTCGATAGTCGTAGCCCCCACTTGCTCATTGACAGACGACCAAGTGAAGATGCTGCAAGAGTTGTCTATAAAGTGTGTGCGCCACCTGAATATCGTGGGTGAGTGTAATATCCAGTTTGCTTTCAACGCCGTGACCAATGACTACCGCATCATTGAGGTAAACGCCCGTTTGAGCCGTTCGTCTGCCCTTGCTTCGAAAGCCACTGGTTATCCTCTTGCATTCGTGGCCGCAAAAATCGCTCTTGGTTACACCTTGGACCAGATCGGTGAGATGGGCACACCCAACTCCGCATACGTCGCCCCGCAACTTGACTATATGATTTGTAAGATTCCCCGTTGGGATTTGACGAAATTTGCCGGAGTCAGTCGCCAGATAGGTTCATCAATGAAATCAGTGGGAGAAATCATGTCCATAGGCCGCTCGTTCGAAGAGATGATTCAAAAAGGTCTGCGTATGATCGGTCAGGGCATGCACGGATTTGTGGGCAACGACCATACACGTTTCGACAACATTGACGAGGAATTGGCCAACCCGACCGATTTGCGCATATTTGCCATAGCCCAAGCATTGGAAGAAGGCTACAGCGTAGAACGTATCGAGGAATTGACCAAGATAGATGTCTGGTTCTTGGAGCGTCTGAAGCATATCGTTGATTTGAAGCATGAATTGCAGAAGTACAACCGATTAGAAGATTTGAGCGACGAGTTCCTCCGTGAGGTGAAAATCGCCGGTTTCAGTGATTTCCAAATTGCCCGTTTCGTGTTGAAACCCGACAAAGGCAATATGGTGAAAGAGAATCTGGAAGTTCGCCGTCAGCGCAAACTGCGCGGCATCCTGCCCGCTGTGAAACGCATCAACACCGTAGCCAGTGAGCATCCAGAACTAACCAATTACCTGTATATGACATACGCTGTAACCGGTCATGACATTAATTATTACAAGAATGAGAAATCTGTTGTCGTGCTGGGTTCCGGTGCGTATCGCATCGGTTCGTCGGTAGAGTTTGACTGGTGTTCGGTCAACGCCATCAATACCGCCCGCAAGTTGGGTTACAAATCCATCATGATCAACTATAACCCCGAGACCGTTTCGACAGACTATGACATGTGCGACCGATTGTACTTTGACGAGTTGTCGTTGGAGCGTGTGCTCGACGTGATAGACCTGGAACAGCCCCGTGGCGTGATTGTGAGCGTGGGCGGACAGATCCCCAACAACCTTGCCATGAAACTGCATTTGCAGGGCGTGCCTGTTTTGGGTACCTCGCCTGTCAACATCGACCGTGCTGAGAACCGAGACAAATTCTCGGCCATGCTCGACAAGTTGGGCATAGACCAGCCCGCATGGCGCGCACTGACATCACTCGACGACATCAAGGAGTTTGTCGAGAAAGTGGGATTCCCCGTGTTGGTACGTCCCTCCTATGTTCTCTCCGGTGCCGCGATGAACGTGTGCTACAGTTATGAGGAATTGGAACGTTTCCTGAAGATGGCCACGGAGGTGAGCAAAGATTATCCTGTTGTGGTATCTCAATTCATGCAGGACACGAAAGAGATAGAATTTGACGCAGTGGCCGACAAGGGCGAAGTGGTGGAATACGCCATCTCTGAACATATCGAATATGCCGGTGTCCACTCTGGTGACGCCACGATGGTCTTCCCCGCACAGCATATATACTTCTCCACTATCCGCCAAATTAAGAAGATAGCCCGGAAGATAGCAAAAGAACTTAACATCAGCGGTCCTTTCAACATCCAATTCCTGGCTAAATCACGTCAGGTAAGAGTCATAGAGTGCAACCTCCGCGCATCACGCTCCTTCCCCTTTGTGAGCAAGATTTTGAAACGCAATTTCATCGAGACAGCTACCCGCATCATGCTCGACGCACCTTATACCCATCCAGACAGGAGCGAGTTCGACATCGACCGCATCGGCGTGAAAGCCTCGCAGTTCTCATTCGCGCGTTTGCAGAACGCAGACCCAGTGCTTGGCGTGGACATGTCTTCAACAGGTGAGGTCGGCTGTCTGGGCGACGATTTAAACGAGGCCATGCTGAATGCGCTGATAGCCACCGGCTACCGTCTCCCGGAGAAGAATGTGCTCATTTCCTCAGGCGGTGTGAAAGGCAAAGTGGATTTGTTGGAACCGAGCCGAATCATGGTACAAAAAGGTTACCACATTTTCGCCACAGCCGGTACAGCGAAGTTCCTCAACGAGAACGGCGTCAAGGCCACGATGGTCAGCTGGCCTGATGAAGAGGGCGAGAACAACGTAATGGACATGATCGCCGCCCATCAGTTCGACCTGATTATCAACGTGCCAAAGAACCACAGCAAACGCGAACTGACCAATGGTTATCGCATCCGTCGTGGAGCCATCGACCATAACATCCCGTTGATGACAAACGTGAGACTTGCCAAAGCATTCATCGAAGCCTTCTGCGCGATGAAACTGGAAGATATTCCCGTAAAGAGTTGGCAGGAATATACTAATTAAAGTAGTTAAAGAAGTTAAAGAAGTTAAAGAAGTTAAGGAAGATAAGCCAATAGTTTGGTAACTGAGAAATCAGGGAAAAGGCTATCAGTCCCCATAAAACGATTATCATCCAATAAACGCCAATGCGAGGTGGACTCATACGTTCCACCTCGCATTTGGCGTCTTCAGAGATGATCATATATTGAGTATAGTAAGCCTTGTGTTGAATATATATTTAATTGTGTTGATTGAGAGTTGATATATTTTTACCTTATATAGAGTTCAGTAAGTCTTGTGTGATGAATGTATATTGAATGTGTTGATTGAGAGTTGTTGTTCGCTTTGATTATCTTCTAGCGTGATGCTTGGGACCTTTAGCCTTGTGATGGCGCGGAGGAGCCGGAGCATGATGACGACGTGGTGGAGGAGCCGGAGCGTGATGACGCGGTGGCACGGGATGATGATGACGCACATGATACAAGCGAGCGAGATAAGCACATTCCGGGCAGGTGCGCGGTGCGAACCTCACATACCTGAGCGAATGGTTATGACGATAATAACTATGGCGTGGTCTGAAACTGTTGTCAGCACTTGCCGAGACAGCGAATACGAGCGCTGTGACGAGTAAAAGTATATAGCGTTTCATAATCGTAAGTGTTATAGGGTTAAACTATTTTATTTCTTATCTCTGGTGCAAAGATAGGGGCAATAACAAACCCTTACAATATCTTTTCCCTAAAACAGGGGGCGGTTTACCCTATCGTTTAGGGGGAAATCCCCCCTACCCCATTTTTGGGCCTTATTTAAGGGGACATAAGGAAAGAAAAATGTAACAAAACAGTTTTTTAATTTATTATGATAATAATTGACAAATAATGTGTATCTTTACAACGGAAAATTCACTTTATTAAAACACCATGAGAAAAGCAAGCAGAGAAATGGATGCGATCTTCGCGTTGGAGGTGTTGGATAAGGCACCCTATGTGACAGTCAGCATGACACGTCCTGACGGGACGCCCTACGGGCTGCCCTTGTCTTTGGCACGTACGGATGACAGCACGTTTTATTTCCACTGCGCTATGGAGGGCGACAAGTTAGAGTGCATCAAGCAAAATCCCACAGTGTTTCTTTCAGCCGTCACCAAATGTGCGCCTACCATCGGGCCGAAAGACAATAGTTTTACCCTACGATATAAATCTGCCACAGCCATAGGACATGCGGAAATCGTCACTGACCGTGATGAGAAGATAGCTGCCTTGAAGGCTATCTGCCTGCGGTTTCTCCCCCACCATATGGACGCTTTCGATGATGCTATTAACCGCAGTCTGGAACGTACGACCGTGGTCAGAATCAATCTGAAAGAGCCCCCTGTCGGTAAGCGGAAAGAATATGATAAAGAAGGAGAGGAACTCAAATGGGGCCGAATGGAATAACCAGACTAAAGAAAAGATAGAACAGGTATATCCAAGAAAAAGGAATTCAGTAACTAAAACAAATATAGAATTATGAGAAGACTGTTTTTATGCCTTTTGGCAATGATGGGTGTGCTGACCCTTTCAGCACAAAGTATTTATGATATCAAGGTAAAGAATGATGCTGGTCAGGACGTACCGCTAACCAAGTACAAGGATAAGGTATTACTGATAGTGAACACCGCCACCCGTTGCGGATTCACGCCACAGTACAAGGAATTGGAAGCCCTGTATGAGAAATACGCAAAGGATGGTCTGGAGATTCTTGATTTTCCCTGTAATCAGTTCGGTGAGCAAGCTCCAGGTACGATTCAAGAGATACACACATTCTGCACATCCAACTTCGACATTCATTTCCCGCAGTTTGATAAGATTGACGTAAACGGCGCCAACGAACATCCACTTTACACATTCTTGAAATCGAAGAAGGGCTTCGGAGGTTTTGATATCAATGACCAGCGTGGAAAGATGATGGACGGGATGCTTCGCAAACAGGATGCTGACTATGACAAGAAGAGTGACATCAAATGGAACTTCACCAAGTTTCTTGTCAGTCGCGACGGAAAAGTCTTGAAACGCTATGAGCCGACGGACCCAATGAGCGACATCGAGGCAGATATTCAAATCGAGGTGAATCCTGTGCTGAGCAATATCATGGCACGTCGTTCTATCCGCAAATATCTCGACAAGCCCGTCGAGCATGAGAAACTGGAGATTCTTGTCAAATGTGGCATCAACGCGCCGAGCGGCGTAAACCGTCAGCCATGGATTGTCCGCGTGGTGGAAGACCAGAAACTGATTGCCGATGTGACCGAGGTATATAAGCAAGCGAATGCCGAGCAGGTAAAACGCGACAAAGACTTCAAGAACATGTTCCGAAACGCGCCAAACCTTATCTGTGTCTGCACCCCTGCCAATGGCGGCGGTGAACTGGATGCCGGATTGCTGGGCGAGAACATCATGCTGGCAGCACAGTCGATGGGACTTGGCACCTGCTGCCTCGGCGGTCCCGTGAGATTCTTGCTGTCGAATGAGAAAGCCAAGTTCTTCATAGAACGTCTTGACATCCCAAGTGATTACAAATTGAATTACATCATCGCTGTGGGTTATCCCGACGAGCAACCCGATGCCAAGCCACGAGATGTCTCGAAAGTGAAATTCATCAAGTGATGTGAAGAGATTGTGATATCACAACATTATAAATAAAATAGCCTCAGATTGTCTGAGGCTATTTTATTTATTTCACGTTTATTCGTCGGGTATAACACTTCTGGGACCTTGAGGGGGAGCCGGAGTTTCCGTAGGCTGCGGTGTAGGATTGGTTGCCGGTGCTGCGGGTGCAGGTGTTTCCGTGGTTGTAGCAGGAGCAGCAGGTCTTTCGGGAGTCGTCTCAGGCTGATGTGTGGGCGGAGTAAAATTCTCGGTATTCGAATTTTCTCCTGAAGGAGTCGTCTCAGCCGTCTCGGGCTTCTTTTCCTCTTTCTTCTCCTCTTGTTTGGGCGTCTGTAAATCGCCAGAAGGTGAAGGCAGTGCGCTGGTTGTAGTCTCTCCGCCGGCAATATTCATCGTGTCTCTTTCGTGTTTCACCGAATCCTTTTTCTCGACATTCTCCTCAACGGGATCTTTCAGCACTTCTTTCTTGTCATCCTTGCCGCCACAAGTGAAATATACACCTGCTAGAATCATCAGCAAGGCCGCAGTAGTGAGAATGGGAATCAGCAGCGAACGACGGGAAGCATTTTTCGTCTGCTCCTTTTTAGTGTAATGAGGTTGTTCTTCTGGAGCAGGCTGAGTCTGTTGAGAGTGGTAAGGCTGGGTCTGCTGAGTCGTACGATATGACTGCTGCGTAGCCGGAGCCACATTCTGTAATTGAACGACGGTATCATCCTCATTGTCTACCCTTCTCTTAGATTTAGCCATCATTTCGACCTCATTGTCAGGGAGGTTTTTGTCATATCGCTCGACCGTCACCTCATCGATATGGATAAGATATGCCGAATGGTTGTCTTTGTTATCTTTCGTCGCTTCGATGAGTCTCTGGCGTTTCTGCTCATCAGAAATGTTGTCGGCGAGGATATCCACTATCTCGCCGTCGCTCATCATTTCGAGCATACCATCGGTGCAGAGGTAGAAATAGTCATCGGGCTTGATGTCGCTGACATGTACGATATTAGCAAACTGCCTATTGTCTTTGCCCGGCATCATGGCCTTGGTGATGACATTCTTGTTAGGCTGTTTGTTCATCTCGTCATATTCAATCTCACCCGCGAGATACAAGTCATAGACCACGGAATGGTCGCGTGAGCGATAGAGCACTTTCCTTTCCTCAGGCCGTATGTGATAGATGCGGCTGTCGCCTATATGCGCCAATGTACATCCATGACGGTGGAAATAGAGGAACGTGAGTGTTGTGCCGGGTTTCTTAGGGTCGCCGTTGTCGATGGCATCCAGTTTCTGATAGGCATAGTCCAATGCCTCGTTGAAAAGCGCATCCGACAGAGGCTCTTCAGGCGATGTGTTTTGGAACAGGAACTCAGCCATGGCGTTAACCACAGTAGAACTGGCCACTTCACCTTTTTCATGGCCTCCCATACCATCGCATACGATATAGAGGCTATCCAAATCAGAAGCCGCTCCCATGGCCGGGAAGATTGCGTCTTCCTGTCCAGAGCGTTTTCCCAGTTCGAAGATTGCCTGGGGAGAAAACAGTTTTATTTTCATAATATATAATCTGATGTTTAAGACATTATTACGACGTGCTCAGAATCTGACAAAGAGAGACTGTGACAACAATATTACATCGTTATTGTTCTGGTCGTCTTAATTCCAAAAGCACTACATTTTCCACATGCGGAGTATGGGGGAACATATCCACGGGCTGCACTTGCGTCACTTTGTAATGCGGATCGAGCATCTGCAAATCACGTGCTTGAGTGGCAGGATTGCAACTGACATATACGATACGTTTGGGGGCAGCATTGATGATGGTGTTCACCACATCGGCATGCATGCCAGCCCGCGGCGGGTCGGTGATGATGACATCGGGACGTCCGTGACGGGCAATGAAATCATCGTTGAGTATGTCTTTCATGTCGCCGGCATAGAAGAGCGTGTTGTCGATGCCATTGATTTGGGAGTTGACACGTGCGTCCTCAATTGCCTCAGGCACATATTCAATGCCTATGACCTGACGCGCTTTGCGGCTGACGAAATTAGCGATAGTACCGGTGCCGGTATAGAGGTCATAAACCAACTCGTCGCCAGTGAGGCCGGCAAACTCTCTCGCCACCGAATAGAGATGGTAGGCTTGGTCGGTATTGGTCTGGTAGAAGCTCTTCGGCCCCACCTTGAAACGCAGGTCCTCCATCGTCTCGAATATGTGGTCATTGCCTTTGTACACGCGGATATCCAAATCACCGAATGTGTCGTTGCATTTCTGATTATCGACATAGAGGAGAGAGGTGATTTGGGGGAACTGTTCTGCCAGATGACGGAGAAGGCCCTCTGCGCGTTTCTCATCATCGGGTTCATCATAATGGAACTGCACAAGCACCATCCATTCGCCCGTATTGGAATTGCGAATCATAATGTCGCGCAACAATCCCACTTGGGCTCGCAGGTCGAAGAAAGACATACCCGACTGCAGCGCATAATCACGTATGGAATTGCGTATCTGATTGTGCAGGTCGTCCATGAGCCAACATTTCTCGATGGGATAAATCTTGTCAAATGCCCCAGTGATATGGAATCCAATAGCATTCTTGTCGGTGATCTCACCTTCTCGGCTCACCTCTTCACGGGTCAGCCACCGGCGGTTGGAGCATCCGAATTCCAGTTTATTGCGATATTCCTTTGTTTTCACCGAACCGAGGATGGGGCGGAATTCAGGCAGTTCGATTTTTCCGATACGCGTCAACTGGTCGTGCACCTGCCTTTGCTTCATTTTGAGCTGCTCGGGATAAGGCAGGTTTTGCCATTTGCAGCCGCCACAGATGCCGAAATGCTCACACATAGGCACCTCGCGCACTGGGCTGTACTCATGAAACCGTATCACCTCGGCCTCGCAATAACTATGTTTTTTCTTCCGCACCTGTAAATCGACGACATCGCCCGGCACACAAAACGGCACGAAAACCACCATATCGTCGATACGTACGAGCGATTTCCCCTCAGCGGCACAATCCGTGATGGTGACATGCTCGAACACTGGCAGCGGTTTCTTTTTTCTTCCCATATTATAAAATAATGTGGCACAAAAATACTATTTTTGGAGCAAACAGACAAATTTGCAGATAGTTTTTTTATTTTGCCACAAGAGATGGCAAGAAAAAGTATTATTAACCGGCTATCTTGTGCCACATGCATGGATTGTCGTCTACAGCCTCTCTGCGGGCACATGGAAACAATCTACACGGATATTGCCAATACACATGAAGAGATGAAATCATTACTTTTTGGGGCTCCACCACTGTGCTCAGACAAGAAAAATCACACATAGCCGATGATAACCAACGGTTTCATTCTTTGTTATTTTGCGCTAACAAAAGATAAAATTATAACATTATGTCAATTAGGCATAAATATATAATGATAATATGCACATTTGAGCAATTGTTAGCACAAATTGTTGAAGATGAAAAAAGATATTAAATGTTGCGGAGAGTTTGCATTTTTTCTGCAAAAGGTTTGGTTAATTGCGGATTTTGATGTAAATTTGCACCTATATATTTTTATTCTAATCTTATTGAAAACATCATCCAATTATGAGCGAAAAAAGAGTTTACCTCTTCGGCAACGGTAAAGCCGAAGGTAATGCTAAAATGCGTGCGGAACTGGGCGGTAAAGGTGCCAACCTTGCCGAAATGAACCTTATCGGTGTGCCCGTTCCTCCTGGTTTCACCATCACCACCGACTGCTGCAACGAATACTATCAAGTAGGCCAGCAGAAGATTATGGAATTGCTGAACGACGACGTGATGGCCGCCGTGAAGCATATTGAAGTGCTGATGAACTCGAAGTTTGGCGACAAGGAGAATCCCCTTCTCGTTTCTGTCCGTTCGGGTGCCCGTGCTTCAATGCCCGGTATGATGGACACCATCCTGAACCTCGGTTTGAACGACGAGGTGGCTGAAGGTATGGTGAAGAAGACCAACAATCCCCACTTTGTGTATGACAGTTATCGCCGTTTCGTGCAGATGTACGGTGATGTGGTTCTTGAAATGAAGCCCGTGAACAAGGAAGATATCGACCCGTTTGAGGAGATTATCGAGAAGGTGAAAGCCGAGCGTGGCGTGAAACTGGACAAGGACCTGTCAGTTGACGAGCTGAAGAAATTGGTGCAGCTGTTTAAGGTTGCCATCAAGGAGCGCACCGGCAAAGACTTCCCCAACGACCCGATTGAGCAGTTGTGGGGTGCCATCTGTGCTGTGTTCCGCAGCTGGATGAACGAGCGCGCCATCCTCTATCGTAAGATGGAAGGCATTCCCGATGAATGGGGTACCGCAGTGAGCGTGATGGCCATGGTATTCGGTAACATGGGCGACACCTCTGCAACAGGTGTATGCTTCAGCCGTGACGCCGCCAATGGTGAGAACGTGTTCAACGGTGAGTATCTGGTGAACGCTCAGGGTGAAGACGTGGTGGCCGGTATCCGTACTCCGCAGCAGATCACCAAATTGGGCAGCCAGCGCTGGGCAGAGCGTGCCGGTATCGAAGAGGCTGAGCGCGTAGCCAAATATCCTTCGATGGAAGAGGCTATGCCTGAGATTTATGCTCAGTTGAACGGCATTCAGGACAAATTGGAGCATCACTATCATGACATGCAGGACATGGAATTCACTGTCCAGGAAGGCAAGTTGTGGTTCCTCCAGACCCGTAACGGTAAGCGCACAGGTGCAGCCATGGTGAAGATTGCCATCGACCTGTTGCACGAAGGTATGATTGACGAGAAGACCGCCATCATGCGTTGCGAGCCTCAGAAACTTGACGAGTTGCTGCACCCTGTATTCGACAAGAAAGCGCTGACCATGGCGAAATGCATCGCTCAGGGTCTTCCCGCTTCTCCGGGTGCCGCTTGCGGTCAGATTGTGTTCCACGCCGACGATGCTCAGACTTGGCATGAAGATGGTCACAGAGTTATTCTGGTGCGTATCGAGACCTCTCCTGAGGATCTCGCCGGTATGGCCAGTGCTGAGGGTATCCTCACCGCCCGTGGTGGTATGACCTCTCACGCAGCTGTTGTTGCCCGTGGTATGGGTAAATGCTGTGTGTCAGGTGTAGGTGCTCTGAATGTTGATTATCACGCCAAGACCGTAGAGATTGACGGTGTTGTATACAAAGAGGGTGATTTCATCTCTTTGAATGGTTCAACCGGTCAGGTTTATGCCGGTGAGGTTCCCACAAAGGCTGCCGAACTGAGCGGAGACTTCAAGGAGCTGATGGATCTGTGCGACAAGTACACAAAACTGCAGGTTCGCACCAACGCCGACACACCGCACGACGCACGCGTAGCACGCGAGTTTGGTGCGAAAGGTATCGGTCTGACCCGTACCGAGCACATGTTCTTCGACGACCAGAAGATTATCGCCATGCGCGAGATGATTCTCGCCAAGGACGCCGAAGGTCGCGAGAAGGCACTTGCCAAACTGTTGCCCTATCAGAAGGCCGACTTCAAGGGTATTCTGGAAGCCATGGACGGTCTGCCAGTGAACATCCGTCTGCTCGACCCGCCACTCCATGAGTTCGTACCGCACGATCTCGCCGGTCAAGAGATTATGGCCGCTGAGATGGGCGTAAGCCTTGAGGACATCAAGCGCCGCGTGGATTCATTGGCCGAGAACAACCCGATGCTGGGTCACCGTGGTTGCCGTCTTGGTATCACCTTCCCCGAGATTACCGCTATGCAGACCCGCGCCATCTTGAGCGCCGCCTGCGAGTTGAAACAGGAAGGCAAAGATCCGAAACCCGAGATCATGGTTCCGCTGATTGGTATCCTCTATGAGTTGCAACAGCAGAAAGCCATCATCCAGCGCGTTGCCAAGGAGGTGTTTGCCGAGTATGGCGTAGAGGTTGAGTTCGAGATTGGTACGATGATTGAGATTCCTCGTGCCGCCTTGACCGCCGACCGTATTGCCACCGAGGCTGAGTATTTCTCATTCGGTACGAACGACCTTACCCAGATGACCTTCGGCTACAGCCGCGATGACATCGCTTCGTTCTTGCCCGTCTATCTGGACAAGAAGATTCTGAAGGTTGACCCGTTCCAGGTGCTCGACCAGAATGGTGTCGGTAAACTGGTGAAGTATGCCGTAGAGAAAGGCCGTGCCGTCCGTCCGGGACTGCGCACCGGCATCTGCGGTGAGCATGGCGGTGAGCCCAGTTCAGTGAAGTTCTGCGCCAAGATTGGCTTGAACTACGCATCTTGCTCACCCTTCCGTGTGCCCATCGCCCGTCTTGCCGCCGCGCAGGCCGCAGTTGAGGAGTAATTATCACTCTTACATAAGAAAGAGACCTGTCCGTTTTGGGCAGGTCCCTTTTTCTTTATACTCAGACGAGAGTCCTGACAATTGGTTGAATAATATCTCATAATATGCGATATTATGCGTTTTATTTGGTTGTTCAGACCGTGAGCAGTGTCATTCCTTTTTGATTTGTGAGCAGTCATCAATTTGAAGATATGGCCGTTTGGCTCACATTAATTCATAGCAATTGAGTCCTTTAGAACCTAAGAGGAATACACAGTGTTTAAAAAATCCTTCTTTGACTTTTATTTTACGCTTATTCTACACGATAAAATGGTCGAAACATGTCTAAAGAAGATATTTTTGTGTATATTTGCAAACAGAATGAGCAATATAATAAAAAACTAACCATGAAACAAACCATGAAACAGTGTGTGATACTTGCTACCATCATGACCATCTGCGGGGCCATGATACTGACCTCGTGCAGCGAAGGTGACAATGCACTGGTGGTGACGGATGACAAGCCATGGACCATCAGCGCAGACGACATGGATCCGTCCGTGAGACCTGGTGACGACTTCTTCATGTATTGCAACGGCGGCTATTGGCAATCGACACACGTGCTTGAGGACACACCGAAGATTGAATCGTTCGTGAGAACCGTCGTCACGACGGAAATAAAGAATAAGATTGCCGAACTTACCCTGCCATCGCTGGAAGTGCTCAAGGCCCACAAGGCACAGCCGAAACCTACAAAAGAGGAACTCGAGGCTTTTGTGACACCAAGGCTGCAGCCCCTGAAAGAGGCAGCCACCCTGGAAGAGGCCTGGCGCACCACCGGCGAACTCATTGCCGAGGGTCTGGTAACAAAGTGAGAATATAATATGAATGCAGAGCATTTTGATTTAGAGAGTTCCGTAACATCACAAGGCACTAACGATTCGTACAATAACGCTGGAGTACGGATATATAATAGCGTGGTTCCGAACCATTGCAGAATCGACCATCATTACCCTTGGTTGCTGCAAGCAACTCACGCCCGATGAGATAGTGGAGATACTGAACGAGTGTAAGTAATGAAGGCAAATACAGGTGAAAAATTAGAGGATATCTGGTGCAGAATGTGCAGTTCATGCTCATATTTTTTCCCAGATTCGCCATAATGTGCTGTTTATCCATTAGCCGCCACGCAGTACGCCGTTGAAAGTATAATCGTCTTCTTAACACAAACTTATGGCGGTAAAGTTTTCATCCGAAGGCTTTACCGCCATTTTTTCATGTTTCTGTCCGAAAAAAACATGGTTTGTTGTTTTCTTTATTCGTTAAATTGTTGTAAATTTGCAAACGAAAGCACAGAATTATCATTTAACATCTTCAATAACTAACAATTTATTAACGTATGAGTAATATCCCAATGGTATTCTGGCTCGTCCCCATAGCGTCAATTTGCGCGTTGGGCATGGCCTGGTTTTTCTTCAAGCAAATGATGCGTGAAGACGAAGGAACACCCCGTATGAAAGAGATAGCCCTTTACGTGCGCAAAGGCGCGATGGCCTATCTGAAACAACAGTATCGGGTAGTGATTTACGTGTTTATCGTTTTGGCAGCCCTTTTTGCCTTTATGGCTTATGTGCTGCACGTGCAAAATCCGTGGGTACCGTTTGCATTCCTTACAGGCGGTTTCTTCTCAGGCTTGGCCGGATTTTTCGGCATGAAGACCGCGACATACGCCTCAGCCCGCACCGCCAATGCCGCCCGCAAGAGTATGGACGGCGGATTGCGCGTAGCATTCCGTAGCGGCGCCGTGATGGGTTTGACTGTGGTTG
>JAEEGL016729069.1_pt1 | contig 33692 bp, 30 predicted proteins | sample 9134231 | NCBI WGS metagenome assembly JAEEGL01 (sample SAMN16246548, study PRJNA631951) | gut metagenome | biome: gut microbiome; feature: rumen; material: fiber-attached | host: Bos | place: Iran: Karaj | collected 2018-10 | reverse complement strand
TGAAACGGCGCTCCCCCACGGGCGGCTTCGCAAAGGGGATGCCCAGCTACGACGCGACCCCGTGCTCCTCGGTTCCGACGAAGGTGCCGTTTATGCACTTCACGGCATGAGTCTTGTCATAGTCTCCCTTGATCTCACTGTTCAGGCTCTCGTATGACTCCATTCTCATCAAATCCTTAAATTCTCTTTTCATGTCACGGTCTCCTTTCCTGATATGGACAGATCTGAAAAATCAGGGCGACCCGGAATCCGCCAAATCGCCCTAAGAATGTCGCATTTTTTTGTTGTGTGATCAGGCCTTAAAAACTTCTTCGCCGTCTACTATGGTAGCAATGAGCTTTGCCTCTCCGACTTTATCGATATCGTCATGCAGGAAGTCGCAGTCATACACGGTCATGTTGGCGATCTTGCCGAACTCAACAGAGCCGAGGCGATGCTCCTGATGCCATGCATGGGCGACGTTGATGGTCAGGGCCCGCAGTGACTGTTCACGTGTTATCGCTTCTTTTGCATTGTTCTGAGTATCTACTCCGTCAAACATACCCTTCGGAAGAGACCTGGTCTCTGCCATATAAATGCTGTCTTTGATGCTGAAGGATGGAGAAACAGGGTAATCCGAATGGAAGACGGGGAAAGCGCCTGCGTCAAAAAAAGACTTTATCGGATAGGACTGACTTGCCAATTCAGCGCCGACATACTTGACTTCTATATCATAAAAGCCGGGGATCGCCGCAGTCCAGAGCGGCGGAACAGCCGGAACAGAGCCGGTTGCACCCATGCGCCGGATATCCTCATCCGTAACAAAATGGAGATGCGCCAATACATTTCGCTGATCCATATCTCCCGTTATCTTTTCGGCATCCTCGATACAGCCAAGCATAAAGTGAGTCGCGCCGCCGCCCTCGGAGTGAACATGGACTGAAAGCCCCTCTGCATCCGCCGCTGCGATCAACTCCACCATTTTGTCATGATCGTTGAAACGCTCATTACCGTGATAGCCGGGTTGATCTGCATAATCCTGGTTCTGCCAGCCCGTATGCGCTTCGGTCACGCCGTCCAGGAAGGTCTTGACTCCGACAACATGGAAATACTCACCGCTGTATCTGGCACGGTCTGCCGCAATACGGGCCACCTCAGCCTTGGGGTCTTCCGGATTGTCCGGGCACATAAGGTAGGCATAGGTACGGAGCTTCAGCTTCCCTTCCTGCTCAAGCTCATAGAACGCCTTAACAGCTATCTTATTGGTGACCTCCACGCCGGCATCAGCCACTGCCGTGTATCCGTTTGCGAGAGCCATATCCTGCCATGCTAGCAGATAGTTTTTGGCATCATCAAGAGTGGTGGGAAGCTTGGGATAAAGCTCAAACACAGGCGCCTCACAGATGTAACCGTCGGGTTCGCCGTTTTCATCCACATGCACCAGATCATGGCCCATTTTATCTGCATAGGCAGCGTCAATGCCCGCCCATTCCAGCGCCTTCGAATTGAGAAGCATCGAGTGACCGCCGCCGGTCTGCATGAGCAGCGGCTTATCGGTGCAGATATCATCCAGATATTTTTTGGTGACATATTCATCATTTTCAGCCCAACCGGCGGCCAGGTAGAACTCACGCTGCGGATTCTTATTTATGAAGTCGATGATGATCTCACGGTATTTATCAAAGTCAGTAGGGACAACCTGGAAGAGATTTGCCTGCCCAATGGCACGGTCACCGGCAAGATAACTGTGGCAGTGTGATTCCAGAAAGCCGGGATAAATGAAATTATCACCGTAATCCAGCACTGCAGCATCGGGATCAGCCAGTTTCTTTACTTCATCGGCATCGCCGATATAAGCGAACACGCCGTCCTTTACAAGCGCCGCTTTTGCGGTGGGTCTCCTTTCATCCATTGTAATGATATTACCGAGAACAACCGTCTGTTTCATAGCACAAACCTCCATCTGATCATTTTATTTTTGTTTACTGTACAGGTCGATCGCCATTTTGCGATCATAATAGATAATGTCGTCTCCGGTCAGCACTGCTGTTCCATCCTTGACATCAATGATATTCACACAGCAGTTATACGGGACATGTCCATGCCAGTAGTCGGCCGGATCTTCATACAGGAAATTCAGCATCGCTCTCAAGGCGCATCCGTGTGTCGACACCAGATAAGTCTTACCGTCATCCCTTGCAATGAGTTCCTTCAGAAACTCCTGAGTTCTTCTCATCACATCCGCGATACTTTCGCCGTCCGGAAACCTGTGATCAAAAACCGGTTGTTTCAGAAACCGGACCACCTGACTTTCACTGATGCTCGTACCCTCGAAGCTTCCGAAATTCATTTCTTTAATACGGTCATCAAACGAAACCTGAACGCTGTTGTCTGATTCCCTGAGGATGATCTCTGCTGTATCCCTGGCCCGGATCAAAGGGCTGGATATGCAATGGTCAAAGTGTATGCCTTTCATACCCCGCCCCGTGATCTCCGCAAGTAAATGACCGTTTTCATTCAAAGGGTCATCTGTCCACCCCTGCGCGCAGCCATTCTTATTTGCATCCGTCTCGCCATGACGGACAATATAGATCCGCATCCGTTCTCTTCCTTAAAATGGCAGGCATATTGTATTCAGTTTACCTTCTTTCCGCTGAAATACACATCCTTCGGCTTATTGTGGCTGAATCCGTCTATCTCTGCCGTGAGCAGATCGTTGTCAAATATAAGGAAGTCCGCATCCTTACCGGCAGTAATGGAGCCCTTTTTGTCTTCGATCCCGAGCTGCCTCGCACTGTTGATCGTGAATCCGATCAGCATCTCTTCCATGTTCATTCTCTCGTTTTCGGGAGGAAATACCGTTTCACATTTGGCAAACGGGTAAGTCCTGGTCTTTTCCGTGCTCTTTCGAGTCACTCCTATCTCCATGCCAAGATAAGGATTCCAGGTCATAAAATCCTGGAAGGTGATATTATCACTTGAAAATGCCACCAGGGCGCCGGTGTCCCAGATCGTCTTGCAGCGGAACTGCTTTTTGGCGCGCTCTTCACCGAGCCAGGTGGCAGCAAAACTGGTGTCACCGGCATGCCAGTGCGGCGTAAAGTTCGCGATCACTCCAAGCTTTGCAAAACGATCCAGATCCGCATCATCCTGGATCTCCAGATGTGCGCAGGTAACTCTGACCTTTAAGCTGTCTCCCATCTCCTTTTTGGCTATCTCATAGCCATCCAGCACCGTGCGTGACGCACGCTCCCCGACGGTGTGAAGGTGAAGATCCAGACCCGCCTCGTTGAGGTTCTTCAAAAGCTCAGCGATCCCCTCTGCGCTGAAGGCGGTAGATCCGGTCGTACCTACATCCACATAGGGAGTGACCATGGCCGCGGTATGGATCTTCTGGGTTCCGTCCATGAAGATCTTCATGGTATGAACCTTCAGGTGCTCCGTGTCATACTCACGATGTAAACGCTTTACCTCCTCAAGGCCTTCTTTGGCGTCTCTCTCCGCATTGATCACAAGGCTGCCGTCCACATAAACGGGAAGTTTTCCCTCCTTGTCCAACGCGACCAGCCGCTTGTAGACCTTCTCATGGAACTTGGCATCCCCGGGAAGACCCGCATCAAATACCGCGCACACGCCGTACTCCACCGAGAAATCGATCCAGCGTTTAAGCGCTGCGTCAACCTGCTCGTCTGTCAGTTCCATCCCGCTGTCGAGAATGATCGGGATTTCAGCTGCGCCTTCGATACAGTTTCCGGTCACATGGCCGTCCTTATCACGCACATAACAGGCAAGTCCCGGTATGGGATCCGGAGTGTCGTCCGTAATCCCATGTCTCTCGAGTATCTTTGAGTTCACCCAGATACTGTGCCCTTCCCCTTCCTGGATCTGAAGCTCGGCATCCGGACATATAGCGTCGAGATCCTCCTTTACGATATCCTCTCCATTCAGGAACACTTTCTCCAGGAGGAATCTGTAGCGCTTCTCACCGGGATTCTCTTTGATGTATTTAGCCATCATGTCCAGAGCGTCCTGCTTGCCGTTGGGCTCAAGGCGTTCTCCCATATCCGCATACTCAAATCCGACGGGAATGGTAATATGGACGTGGGAGTCGATAATTCCGGGCATGATGAACTTCCCTCCGAGATCAGTGACCTCTCCTTCATAGTCCGAAAGGCCGGCTTCGTCACCGACATAGACGAACTTGCCATCCTTTACCGCAAGTGCACTCGCTGTCGGATTAGCCTTGTCCGATGTGAAGATTTTTGCGTTTTTGAAGATCATGTCTGCTTTCATGCTTTACTCTCCTTTCTTAGGTGGCATTTTCTTAACATTCTATTTAATAAACTGTTAAAAGTCCGTAAAAATATACAAATTTCATCGCAATTGAAGGCAGCGTAAACCGCAGCACTTTCCCGTATGTAGAATGCTTTGAAAGATGAATACGCGATCTCATGCACCCTTACCTTGTTCAACAGCCTTTACATCATCCCCCGAAGCATGCTTTAAGGAATATGTGTCAAAAATCGGCTCATCCGGGAGCTTAAGCTCTATCGAATTGATTTTGGAGATCAGCCCTTTCCCTGATCTCATGACAATGTCAAACACATGTCCGCCATGTTTTTTGTCATCAGAGATAAAATGCAGATGCCATCCGGACGCATTGATCCCATCCATATAATCCGGAAAATACACGCATACAAGAGTCCCTTTTATCTTTTCAAATTTGAAAGCCTTCTGTGTCTTTCCCAGTATGGTCTTTAAGTCAATATGAACAGACTCATAGCCTGATTCGGATCTGGCGTCGACAACCTCAAATTCCCCGTCGATACGGGCCATATGCATACTGTTGAGGCCAAACAGGGAATCAATGGTATTATTAAGCTCTGTCTTCAGTTTCTCTATATCATTGATAAAACCAAATTCCACAGGGTTAGCGTCAGTCATCGTACAGACAGCCGAAAACGGAACACCCCTGTCCGGCTCAGCCATCGCGATATCTCCATTTTCCATAGCTCTGTAGCAGGAACCGTCAAGTACGATCATTTCACCATCCACATCTGTGAATGTGCCAAGCCCGATATTGCCGTGATCAAGCAGTTCCGACACGGAAATGACGGCCCTCGAATATCCGAGCATCAGAGCCTGAAGCGTTGACACCTGGTACATTTTCATCTCACTCATCATCTTTTCTCCTGTTCTTAGGTGGCATTTTCTTATCATTATATTTTACAAACTGTTAAAAGTCCGTAAAAAGCAAAAAGCCGAAGCATTCCGGGCTTACATATTATGACCTGACAGCATCAGCTAACGCCTGATATAGTCCAACAACCCCGTTATCTCTGTAATCCGGGCTTCTATCATATCACATGAAAGTTTTCCGTCCGAAATGATGAGCGCCTTTGGAAAAGCCCTCCAATCACCTTTCAATATTTGTACTTCTTTTGCAGCGCAGCCATAAATACCACTCCGGCGACAGCTGACATAAGTTCCGCGAAAACAACGGAATACCATATGCCGTCCTGTCCAAACAGCGTCGGAAGCAGAAGCACGGCCCCGAGTTCAAACACAAATGTCCGTAAGAAGGATATCAATGCGGATACCTGTCCGTTATTAAGAGCGGTAAAGAAAGCCGATCCGAAAATTGCCATCCCGGTGAACAGATACGCGAAAGAGACGATACGAAATGCGTGTACGGCGTCCGGCAGCAGCGTCGCCGAACCACGCAGAAACAGAGCAGAATAAGGCCGTGCGATCACTTCCGAAATGACAAACATTGAAGCGGATGTGATCCCGATGAGCACCAGACTCTTTTTTCTCAGGTTTCTGAGTTCACTGTGATCCCGCGCGCCGTAATGATAGCTGAATACAGGACCTATCCCGTTGGAATACCCGACAAAAATAGCGGAAAGGATAAGGCTGACATACATCAGCAGGCCATAAATGATCACTCCGTTTTCCCCGGCGTATCGAAGCAGCTGCACATTGTAGATGATCCCCACAAAGGATGCTGCGGCTTCCGCCATGAATTCCGAGGAACCGTTTGTCATGGATTTAATAAGCGACCTGCCGTCCCATACGGGCTTCACCAGCTTCAGGAGGCTGTTATTCTTTCGGGAAAAATAGATGAGAGGAAACACGCCTCCCACGATCTGGCTTAAGGCCGAAGCTGCTGCAGCACCCGCAAGTCCCCAGTGAAAACCGATGATAAAAAGCGCATCAAATGCAATATTACTGAGTCCTGCGCAGACTGTGACAACAAGTCCCAGCCCCGGTTTTTCGGCAGTGACAAAGAAAAGCTGGAACTCATACACCAGTATCCAAGCCGGCAGAGCCAGGATGAATATCCTTCCGTACAGCACGCTGTCTTTTAGGAGCGTCCCATTGGCACCCAACATGGATGTGACCTGAGGCATAAAGATAAAACCCGATACCATCAAAAAAGCGCCCAAGCAGAAAGACACAAGCACGATCAGGGAAAACAGCCGGTCCGCCTGTTCCCGATCCTTTTCCCCCAGTTTCTTTGCGATAAGCGCGCTGCCCCCCACGCCAAACATATAACCGGTGGTCCCCAGGATATTCAGCACCGGCATGATCAGGCTGACAGCCGCAAATTCCGTCTTGCCCACGTAATTAGCCACAAAATATCCGTCCACAATGATGTACAGGGAAGAGAATATGTTCATCACTATGGACGGCAGCGTAAACCTCAGCAGTTTACCGTATGTAAAATGCTCGGATAAATGGATCTTTGATCTCATGTTCCGATCTGTTATTCCCCGAATAACAGTCCTGCGATCCCGTCTGCTGTCTCGCTGGCTGTCTTGCTTTCCGTCCCGAAAATGTCTCTGAAAACATAATCCATGGCATCATAGAAAGATTCCAGCGTTTTTTCCTCAAACTCTGCCTTAAGAACCTCCTCGCTTTTTTTGCCGTCTCTGTTTTTATCCTTGAATTCCTTATATTTGCCAAAAATGAATTCATGCCAGTCAGCCCCAAGCATTTTGCAGCTGTACTCATCCTCAAATTCACTGATCAATATGCAGGTATCCAGGGGAATATCCAGGTAATAGTACTTCACCAGACTCCTGGTTTCTTCATGATAGTTTTTCAGTTTTTCGATCTCATCATCATTCAATGCGTCTATGTCGGACAGATATTTCTCAAACAGACGCATATATCTTGTATAAATGCCGCGAAGTATCGTTTTTAATTCTTCTGTTTTCACCGTCTCTTCATTCAGGATCTGTTCAACTCTTTCATTACTCAATTCAACCATAGCCAACCTCCTTATCTTATAGTGATATGCGTTTATCCTGTGAATCACATTTGCATGATCTGTCTCGCCCTAACGCTTATATCAGCTGTTTTGCATATTCAACATCTTAAAGTTCTTTGCATTTGAGCTGTAAAGATTCCTAAATACCTTGTAATTTTTTACGTCATTTCATATCCCGGAGTGTATGAGATAATATCAGATCATACCGAAAAAAGCGTTAATAATCCGTAAAAATATCATATCGATCTTACAACTTTTTTTTACGGGCCCACTCATATTGGGACATATAAGCACCCTTATACAGATTTAAAGCACCCGGCTTCCCGTCCAGATAATCAAAGAAGTCACAACTGACTTCTTTTCTGTTTACTCCCATAACTCCCCAGCCGCAGACAAGGACGGCCTCCTGTCCCATTTCAATGAGTTTTCTCTTAAGGTCTCTTTTCGCCACGCGAAGATACGAATCGGAGCTGCCCCGGAACAGAGCATTGCTGATCTCGGATGAAGGGCAGAGGACCCCCTCCTTATTTATCAGAAAAGCCAGAAGTTCTTTGGAACGTTTTGGAAATGAAATGACAGGCTCTCCGTCATAAAAGACCTCGAAATCCCCAAAGCATTGGATAAATAATCCCGGTTTTGTACCCTTAAATACGGGAGTATGACGAAGCTGCAATAAAGCGTGTCCAATTTTCTCCGCCGTGACCGGCTTCATAAGATAGTCGCTTGCGCCAAGTTCAAAAGCCTGCGGGGCGTAATCGGCGTATCCCGTACAAAAAACTATGTTGCAGTGCGGATATACAGCCTTGATCCGTTTAGCAAGATCGACTCCGGTCATATATCCGATCGCAATGTCTAAAAAAGCTATATCGATCGCTTTCCGAGGCAAAGCAGCAAGCGCATCATCGGCGTTATCATAAGCCTCGATCTCCGCTTCCGGCAGAGCCTCACGGATCCTGTTGGTCAACTGCCCTAACAGTATGACCTCATCTTCTACAGCCAGTACTCTCATTACTTTCCTCCCGGTTCTTATTCAGGGGTGACGTTTCGTTTCGGGATCCTTATGGTTACAGTCGTGCCTTCCCCGGGAGCGCTTACGATATCAAGGCTTCCGCCCAACATTTCCCGTAACCGGTACCGGGTATTTTCTATGCCCAGATGCTCCCTGTTATCACAGGCAGGTTGTGAGACATCAAACCCTGCCCCATTGTCGGAAACCGTAACGATATAATACTGATCCGTATCTAACGAGCGTATGCTGACCGTTCCGCCCTCCCTGCTCTTACAGATGCCATGCTTTATGGCGTTTTCAACCATAGGCTGCACCGAAAGCGCCGGCACGGGAAAGGAATCGCATTGTATATCATATTCGACCTTCAGCTTGTTCGGAAAACGAAGCATCTCAAGCCAAACATAGATCTTTGTGTGGCTGAGTTCCTCCGAAAACGAGATGGGGTGGCTTTTATTTGCAAACTGGATATTTTCACGGAGATAATCCGAAAACGCATTGGTGGCCCTGGCGGCAAGAGCGGGATCTTCCTCACACAGAGCCGCGATCACAGCCAGTGAATTGTAAAGGAAATGAGGCTGCATTTGTGAGATCATGGCCGAAACCTGAAGCTCTGTCTGCTCCTTTTCACGCTTTAGAAGATCCTTTTCAAGCTCGTCATTGGCGTTAAAGAAAAGAAGGCATATGGGCAGTATTACAACAATATTCAACATACCCAGAACGGTAACGCCCCTGTTCGGATGATCCATATTCAGAGAAAGCGCCGAAAAAAGAACAGGATAAAACACACAGCACATAAATGAGAGCTTACGTGTCCTGCTCAATTTGGAAAAAAGCGTAGCGGCGCACAATGACATAATGCAGAAAAGATCTGTGAATATGCTGATATAGTCCAGCACACTGTCGGAATAAACTCCGTCATCGGTAACAAGAAAGAGAACCGGCATGTACAGATTGAGGATAATGGCTCCCGCATAAATAACGATCGCCGCGGAAATGAATACCGTAACGGTGCGGGTTATAACAGACTCTTCAATAAACTGTTTCTGATAAAGCCATAGTGTCAGAAAGACCAGCATGGAAAAGAAATAACACACACTGGATGAAATGACTATCCTGCGGATATGGTCCGGCGATCCGTAATCACTTCCGATAAGGGCGGAAAAAAATACTGCGATATACAGATTCAGGATCAACAGCATAAAATAACGCATCACTCCGGCAGTTTCTTTTTTTGCGATCAGGTAACCTGACAGCACTGTCAGAAAAACCAGGCAGAAAATATTGGCGATCTGAGAAAAAATATAAGCGGAACCCTCCCTGAAAATGTCGTTTTTGATCAGTATCGCTATGCAGAACAGTGACAGAAAGCACATGACTCCTATCGTCAAAAAAGGAGGCTCCGTCTGTTTTATGGTAAAGCTTTCTTCCTTCAGCATAATGTCATCTTCATTCAGATCCCTTCGGTACGAAACTCACCGCTGCTCTTAAAAGTATAACAAAATCAGCGTCAAAAACAATATCGGTCTCTTTCCGTAAGAACATCGAAACCATATCGCTGCTGCCTGCAGATCGTGAAAGAAGTCCCCCTTCATTTCTCGGGATAAAAAAAGCACCCCCTGAATGTCAGAGGGTGCTTTTTGATATATCATATTGCGTTCCGGATCACTGTCCTGCCTTGGCCGCCTGCTGCTCCTTTATCTTCTTTGTGAGTTCGGGCACAACCTTGTTCAGGTCTCCGATGACCCCGTAATCGGCTATATCAAATATGGGAGCATTCTCGTCCTTATTGATGGCGATTATGATGTCGGAATCCTCCATACCGGCGGCGTGCTGTATGGCGCCGGAAATGCCGATGGCGAAGTACACATGAGGTCTGACTGTCTGACCGGTCTGTCCCACCTGGAGTTCCTTGGGCTTCCAGCCGGAATCAACCACGGCTCTTGAACAGCTCACCGTTCCTCCGAGGACTTCCGCCAGTTCGTCAAGAAGTTTGAAGTTCTCGGGACTCCCCACTCCACGTCCGCCGGACACAAGGATCTTTGCATCCGCGATGTTTTCGGTGGTGACCACTTCCTTGACGATCTTTTCGATCTCCACATAGCAGTCATTCTCTTTGAAGCCGGGATTGTAGTCCACGATCTCAGCCTTGGCTCCCTTCACGGGTTCCTTCTTCTGCATGACGCCGGGACGTACCGTCGCCATCTGTGGCCTGTTTTCGGGGCAGGCGATGGTGGCGATGGTATTTCCGCCGAATGCAGGACGGGTCATGAGAAGCTGTCTGTGAAGCTGCTTGTCCTCCTGCCCGGGTACGGGAGTCAGAGGAAAGTCGCCTATATCCAGCTGGGTGCAGTCTGCGGTAAGACCGGTAGCCACTCTGGCGGATACCTTGGGACCCAGGTCACGTCCGATGGCAGTAGCCCCCACCAGCATGATCTCGGGCTTGTACTCGTTTATCACAGAGGCGAGAGCGTGAGTATAAGGCTCTGTCCTGTAATCCTTAAGAGCGGGATCGTCCACCACTATCACTCTGTCTGCGCCGTATTCCGCCAGGGTCTGTGTGAGATCGGAAACCCCTGAACCGATGAGCACCGCAGTCACCTTTTCGTCCAGGTCAGCCGCCAGATCCTTTGCCTTTCCCAGGAGTTCAAGTGAGATCGTGCTCAGTTTGTTATCAATCTGCTGCGCGTAAATAAATACGCCCTTGTAATCTTCGATTTTCATTTTCTCCTCCATAAATCTGTCAGATGACGTGTGTTTCTTCGAGCACTGACACGATATAGTCCGCTTCCTCGGATGCGGAATCAAGCGCCTTTATCTTCGTCCTGTCCTTAACCTTGGCCACCTTGTCGGAAGCCTTGGCAATCTTTGTGGGCGAGCCGTTGAGACCGATATTCTCATCAGCCAGCTCCTTCAGATCGTCGCGTCCCCACACGGTGAGTTCCGTATTGAAGGCGTCGAAGATACCACCGGGAGTCATGTATCTGGGCTCGTTGAGCTCGGAAAGCGCCGTGAGGAGGCAGGGCATCTTTACCTTAAGGACATGATATCTGTCTTCGAACTGCCTCTTGACGGTAAGGGTGCGTCCCTTTTCATCCACATCCATGATCTCCTCGGTATAAGAGATCACGGGAATTCCCAGATGCTCGGATATCTGGGGACCGACCTGGGCGGTATCCCCGTCTATGGCCTGACGGCCGGTAATGATAACGTCATATTCCAGATTCTTTATAGCGGCGGCAATGGTCTGTGAAGTAGCCCAGGTATCGGCTCCTCCCAGCACTCTGTCGGTGACAAGGATGCCCTTGTCCGCTCCCATGGCCATAGCCTCATAAAGGACTGCATCAGCCTTGGGAAGTCCCATGGTGACCACGGTCACCTCTCCACCGTACTGATCCTTAAGACGAAGGGCTGCCTCCAGGCCGGCCTTGTCATCGGGATTCATAATGGCCAGCATGGCTCCTCTGTCGAGAGTGCCGTCAGCTTTGAACTTGACGCCGCCCTTCGTGTCGGGAACCTGCTTTATGCATACTACGATCTTCATCTGTATCTGTTCTCCTTTCAAACTCGTGAACTGTAAATTCCGGATCTGTCCATTGCTCTCAGGCTTCCGAAACCCGCTATGCTTCCGGGATCCGGGTGCCTGTCACGCAAGCAATGCGCCGGAGATCACCATTCTCTGCACCTCTGAGGTTCCCTCGTAGATCTCGGTTATCTTTGCATCGCGCATCATGCGTTCCACTTCATACTCTCTGATGTAGCCGTAGCCTCCGAAGAGCTGTACGGCCTTTGTGGTGACTTCCATAGCCGTCTCTGCCGCAAAGAGCTTTGCCTGGGCGGCCTCCACGGAATAACTGGCCTGCTTCGCCTTTGCATCGGCAGCCTTGTATACGATATATCTGGCAGCTTCCACTCTGGCAGCCATATCCGCCAGCACGAACTGGGTGTTCTGGAACTGGGCGATGGGCCTTCCGAACTGCTGCCTCTCCTTTACGTAGGCGACGGCTCTCTCCAGCGCTCCCTCTGCGATGCCGAGAGCCTGTGAGGCTATCCCGATACGTCCGCCGTCAAGGCTGTGCATGGCCAGGCCGAATCCCTTGCCGCGGGTTCCCAGAAGATTTGCCTCCGGGATATGCACATCCTGGAAGATCAGTTCATAGGTGGAAGAACCGCGGATACCCATTTTCTTTTCCTTCACGCCGAAGGTGAAGCCGGGGGTGTCCTTTTCGACGATGAAAGCCGAGAATCTCTTCTGCTTTCTGCCCTTCTTGTCCACCTTTGTATCCTCGGGCACATAGGCTATGACGATGTAGATGTCGGCCTCTTTTCCGTTGGTGATGAAGCACTTCGATCCGTTCAGGATCCATTCTCCGTCCTTGAGCTCTGCCTTGGTCTGGGCTCCCTGGGCGTCGGTTCCCGCTCCGGGCTCCGTAAGGGCAAAGGCGCCGAGCTTTTCTCCCTTTGCCAGGGGAACGAGGTATTTCTGCTTCTGCTCCTCGGTCCCGAACTGAAGTATGGGATCGCAGCAGAGAGAAGTGTGAGCGGATACTATGACTGCAGTGGTAGCGCACACCTTTGCCAGCTCCTCAACGCACATGGTATAGGTCAGGGGATCACAGCCCTGTCCGCCGTACTCCTTGGGGATGGGGATCCCCATGAAGCCGTATTTCTGCATCTTTGTAACGGTATCCCTGGGGAATACCTCTGTCTCATCCACCTCGATCGCCAGCGGCTTCACTTCGTTTTCAGCGAACTCCCTGAAAAGGTTCCTGGCCATCTCGTGCGGTCTGTCAAGCACAAAATCCATTATTTCCTCCTTCTGTTATCATGATCTCCTGTCGCTCCTCATTTTGGGAGCGATCCTGCATTCCTGTTAAGTCCTCCCTCTCTTCATTTCCGGGAGGGATCTGTCAGGGAAAAGCGATCACAGCTTGTCAACAGGGGTCTTTGTCCTGTCTTCATTATACTTGTAGAATCCGATGCCGGTCTTCACTCCCAGTCTCTTTCCTCTCACCATCTTCTTCAGAAGAGGGGCGGGACGATACTTGGAATCGCCGGTCTCCGCATAGAGCACTTCCATGATGGCCAGCACGATGTCAAGACCGATGAAATCGCCCAGTTCAAGGGGACCCATGGGATGGTTGCAGCCCAGCTTCATGGCCGTGTCCACGCCCTCGATATCGGATACGCCCTCGGAATACACGAAGATGCCTTCATTGATCATGGGAACCAGGATGCGGTTCACCACAAAGCCTGCGGCTTCATTTACCTGGACGGGGTTCTTGCCCAGATCCTTTGAGATCTGCACTACCTTGTCCACCACTTCGGCAGGGGTGTTGATGCCTGCGATGATCTCGACGAGCTTCATGACCGGAGCAGGGTTGAAGAAATGCATGCCCACCACGGGATACTTGAGCCCGCTTCCGATCTCCGTTATGGATAATGAAGAGGTGTTGGTGGCGTAGATGCAGTTCTCGTTCTTTACGATATTCTCCTGCAGAGCCTTGAAGCAATCCTTCTTTATCTGCATGTCCTCAAGGGCAGCTTCCACTACCAGATCGGGATCCACGGCAATGTCGTTAAGGCCGGTCTCGACCTTTCCGAGAATGGCGTCAGCCTTGGCCTGGTCGATCTTTTCCTTAGCCACCAGCTTGTCTATGGACTTCTTGATCTTTGCAAATCCGCCGTCCGCGAATTCTTTCTTTATGTCGCAAAGATATACCTTTTCCACTCCGTCCGACTGGGCAAATGCCTGTGCGATCCCGGAGCCCATTGTTCCTGCGCCTATAACAGCTACTTTCATTGAACATACCTCCTTTTGTATTTCAAAATGATCAGAATACACTACTACGGTTAACTGCAACGGTTAACTGCAACGATTAACTGCAGAGGCAGGGGGGGTGATCCGGTGGCGTGCGAGACGCGGGTACTCAGGCGGCGTCTTCCGGACGCCTTAGTACCCTTACGTCGAAGCAACGGCGGTAAGCTTCCGCCGGGCACCCCTCTGCCTCTGCTTTTTTTGCAGTTACTCACTCATTTTTAAACGTAACGTGTTTGACCTTCGCCGGGTCGTCCTTCTTCCTGAGGAAATTCGCCATCCCCTCTTTCTGGTCCCAGGACTCGAAGCAGTCGCCGAAGAGCTTCTCTTCAAGGACTATGGCGTCGTCCATGTCCAGATCAAGCCCTTCATTTATTGCTTTCTTGCAGTTCCTTACGGCTATGGGAGCGTTGCCTGCGATGACGGAAGCCATCTTTTCAGCCTCAGCCATCAGGTCTGCAGCGGGATAGACAGCGTTCACAAGGCCGATCCTGAAAGCCTCGTCACTCTTTATGTTCCTTGCAGTGTAGATCAGCTGCTTTGCCATGCCGGGCCCTATCAGCCGGGCAAGCCTCTGGGTGCCGCCGAAGCCGGGGGTGATGCCGAGTCCGGTCTCGGGCTGTCCGAACATGGCAGTGTCGGAACAGATCCTGATATCACAGGACATTGCGATCTCACAGCCTCCGCCCAGGGCGAAGCCGTTCACTGCCGCGATCACGGGAATTGGCAGGGTCTCCAGCTTCCTGAAGACATCATTTCCCTTCTTTCCGAATGCCGTAGCCTCAGCCTTTGTCAGGGTGCTCATCTCGCCGATATCGGCGCCGGCCACAAAACTCTTCTCTCCCGCGCCCGTGAGCACGAGGCACCTGACGGTGTTCAGGTCCACGGAATCCAGCACGCTGTTGAGCTCATCCAGGACGCCTGAATTCAGGGCATTGAGAGCCTCGGGCCTGTTTATGGTGATGACTGCGTATGCACCCTTTACTTCATATTCTACAAATCCCATATTTCCTCCTTATGGTCCGGACGCCGCAGTTTTCAGGCGCCCCTCGAAGGTATTCCCGAAGGCGTTTTTTCCGCGCCTTCAGGATAATCCCTTACAGTTCGGTTTATGTATCGGTCAGCGGATCAGTCTCTCTCCACCACGGTGGCGCAGCCCATTCCTCCGCCTATGCAGAGAGTAGCCAGACCTCTGTGGGCGTTCCTTCTCTGCATCTCGTAAAGCAGTGTCACCAGGATCCTTGTGCCTGATGCTCCCACGGGATGTCCCAGAGCGATGGCGCCGCCGTTCACATTGAGCTTTTCGGGATCGAAGCCCAGATCCTTGCCCACAGCCACAGACTGGGCGGCAAAGGCTTCATTTGCCTCATAGAGATCGAAATCATCGATGGTAAGACCGGTCTTTTTCATGACCTTCTTTGTGGCGGCCACGGGACCTACGCCCATGATCTTCGGATCAACGCCTGCAAGAGCGCCGGCGATCCAGGTGGCCATGGGAGTGACTCCCAGTTCCTTTGCCTTTTCTTCGCTCATGACCACGATGGCGGCTGCGCCGTCATTTATGCCTGAAGCGTTTCCTGCGGTGACTACGCCGCCCTCAACGCCCGATGCGCAGCGGAGCTTCGCCAGGGCTTCGATGGTGGTCCCGGGTCTGGGTCCCTCATCCTTGTCAAAGGTAATGGTCTCTTTCTTCTGCTTTATCTCAACGGGCACGATCTCATCCTTGAACTTGCCCTCATTCACTGCCTTCTCACATTTCTGCTGGGATCTCACGGAGAACTCGTCCAGTTCTTCCCTGGTCAGCTTCCACTGTTCGGCCACGTTCTCGGCGGTGACCATCATATGATAATCGTTGAAAGCCTCCCAGAGAGCGTCCTTTACCATGAGGTCCACCAGTTTCCCGTCGTTCATGCGGTAACCGTAACGTCCGTTCATGACGGCGTAAGGTCCCATGGACATATTCTCCGCGCCGCCTGCCACGACTACGTCCGCCTCGCCGGCAAGTATCAGGTCAGCCGCCATGTTCACGCAGTTCAGACCCGAGCCGCAGACCACATTCACGGTCACAGCGGGGCACTCGATGGGAAGTCCCGCCTTTATGGACGCCTGCCTGGCCATATTCTGTCCCTGTCCTGCCTGAATAACGCAGCCCATGAGAACCTCATCCACCTGATCGGGCTTCACCCCGGCGCGGTTCAGCGCCTCTTTGATCACGATGGAGCCGAGATCTACCGCAGGGGTCGATGAAAGAGCCCCGCCCATCTTTCCTATCGCTGTGCGACAGGCACCAGCAAGTACGATTTTCTTAGCCATAACGCCTCCTTTTGTGAAATCAACGGTTTAAGATCTGTGAGATTGTTATTTTTTTGTCAATCTATGAAACGGATTATAACATATATGAATTGTGAATGCAATAGCGAAATATCAGAACACCAGATAATCGGCGTCAGGACGTATGGCCACCTGCACGGGGCCGGTCAACGGACCGTCATAATCGAGAAAACTGCCGGACGTGTCAAGCCTTATCTTTCCGTTTTCTGACACGCCTTCAAGAAAATTGACATCCCCCGTAAAGGCTTTCACGAAATCATTTGCAGGATGTCTGTAAATATCCGTGGGGGTTCCGACCTGCTGCACTACCCCCTCGTTCAGCACATATATCCTGTCGGACATATGCACCGCCTCGCTCAGATCGTGAGTAACGTACACCACCGTGATGCCTCTCTTCTCATGTATCTCCTTTATCTCAAAGCGCATCTTTTCCCTGAGCCTGGCGTCAAGGTTTGAGAGAGGTTCATCACAGAGCAGCACTCCGGGCTCGCTGATCAGAGCTCTGCCCAAAGCCACTCTCTGCTGCTGACCGCCGGAGAGTTCGGAGGGCATCCTCTTTTCATATTCCGACAGCCCCATCTCTTCAAGCATCTCCTCCACCCGGTCTTTTATCTCCGGTCCGGGGGTCTTCATTATCTTAAGAGGGTAAGCCACATTGTCAAAGACGTTCATGTGGGGCCATACGGCGTAGGACTGGAACACCATTCCCATCCCCCTGTGTTCGGGAGGCACAAAGGTGTTTCCGCCGCACACGAGGTTCCCGTTTACGTATATCTCACCTCCGGAAGGACGTTCAAACCCCGCTATCAGGCGGAGAGTCGTGGTCTTCCCGCATCCGGAAGGACCGAGGAGGGTGATAAATTCCCCATCCCCGAAAACGGTATCCAGGGATTTCAATACCTCGGTCCTGCCGAAACTCTTGCTTACATTTTTTAAGGCTATAGAAGCCATTCAGACTCCTCTGTCTCTCTGCTGCCGCTTTTTTGAAAACCGGATCCGTTCCGCTGTCAGTCAAGCCAGAGAGTATTGAACTTTCCGTATTCCTTACAGATCATGTCGAGTTCCTGATTGACTTTATCGTCTCTCTTTGTATTGCTTTCCGCAGCCTCATGGCTCAGGTACACCACCCTGCAGACGTCCCTGTACTTCTCATCCGTCTCCCTTATGCGGGCGCTCAGGGTCTTCAGGAGCAGGTAGGTCCTCTCATGATCCTTGCCGAAGAACTCGTTGAAATCATCCTCTCCGATCTCCGAAACCGATGTATCGTCCTCAAGAGCCACAGCCGTTGCGCTCCTTGCGTACAACTCGATCAGACCCATCTCGCCGAAGATCTCGTCTTTTCCGATCTCCTTCAGCAGTTTTTCCTGCTCGGTGCCGTATCCCGCATATATTCCGACCTTACCGGATTCGACGCAGTACATTACTTTTGAAAAGTCGCCCTGTTTAAAGATCACCTGTGAGCGGCCAAAGGTCAAGGTTTTCATCTTTTTTCCTCCTGTTAGTGGATCACGCCTCTGCTTTTCGGGAATTCAGGTGGACAGAGCACAGTTTCTTTATGCGTTCCATGAGCCTCTCGCTCTTCTTTCCGCCTCTCTTCTCCACCTCGACGGCATCATAAACCGTGCGGCAGGCTTCATAGTATTCCTTCGTGACAATGCGAAGACGATGGGACATCTGTTCCGCAAGCTTCATGGCAGTCTGCGGGGACTTTTCAAAGAAATCCCGGAAATTTTCCTCGCTGATCACCTGAAGGGCCGTGTCATCCTCCGTGGCAACGACGGTAGCCGATCTGGGCTCATGATCCAACAGGCTCATCTCCCCGAACATAGCGCCCACTTCAAGATCCGTCACCTTTTTTTCCGAGGGTTTTCCGTAGTCTTCAAAAACTCCGGCCTTTCCTCCCTCAATAATGAACATGCAGTCCCCGGGATCGCCTTCAAGGCATATTACCTCGCCTTTGTTGAATGATCTCATACTCATTTTCCCGAACCCTCCTTTACATATTTGCCGTCACCCTTCCGGGCACACTCATGATTATTTTACTATCGACGGAGCATTGGCGCAAGTTTCCGTGCGCACAAAGCACATTTCCTTCCGCCGGCGGACAAAAGCCTCATATGGAAAACTTTCCGCGGGTGGTCCTGCCCAGGATCACATTCGCCAGAAGGACTACCAGCAGGATCCCTCCCGCAAGGGCTGAAGCGGTCTGCTGGCTGTGATAGGTCTGGTACAGGAAAAGTTCCACCCCGAGAGTCTTTGTATTGTTGGAATAGAGCAGATTTGACATTGTGAGCTCGTAGAAACAGGGTATGAAAATAAGGAACCACCCCGCCACTACAGACGGAAGTATGAGGGGGATCGTGATGTCTTTCATCCTCCGTAACCACCCTGCCCCCGAGATCCCGGAGGCTTCCTCAAGGGAGGGGCTGACCTGTGACAATGCCGACACCACCGTTCTCATTCCCATGAGCATGTACTTGATCATGTAGGCTATGACCATGATGGCAATGGTATTGTATATGTTTATGCCGAACCTGCCGGTCATGGTCATGATGAGGGACAGGGCGATCACCACGCTTGGAGTTCCGGAGCCCACGGTTATAAGGAAATCCGGTACCTGCCTCCCCTTAACCTCCGTCCTTTTGAGAAGATAAGACATGAGAATGCATATGATCATTCCGAAGGTCGCCGCCAGAAACGCTGAGAGAACCGAGTTCCCGGCAGACCTGATTATCGAGCTTCTGGATACGATGGTCCCCCAGTACTTCAGGGTGAAATTTCCCCGGGCAAAGACCGACTTTCCCATATTTACCGTAAACGAAGTGGCAAACACGGTCAGGAAGGGCAGAATGACCACGATAAACGAAAACAGGGACACAAGCACCGTCACCGGTATCCTCCATTTCCCCAGATCCACGATATTCGGCCTTGTGCTCTTTCCCGACACGGTGATGTAATTTCTGCCGGACAGGGCAAATCGGGACAGATAGAGCATCACGAAGGAGACCAGCATGAGAAATACGGCGAGGGACGCGGCATCCGACAGGCTTTTCGCGGAGCCCACCGACACATAATCCGCTATCCTGGTGGTGATGGTATATATCTTCCCGGGAGCGCCTATGATGGAAGGTATGCCGTAGCAGGAGGCTGCGGCCACAAACACCAGGATCCCTGCGGCTACAACGGATGGCATCATCAGGGGCAGGGTCACCGTAAATAAGGTCCTCAGGGGAGAAGCCCCGCAGCTCCTGGAGGCCTCCTCAAGAGAGGGATCCATCTTCTCCATGGCTCTGGAAATGGTGATAAAGGCGTATGGATAATAAAAGGTGGTAAGCACCCACACCAGCCCGCCTATGGAATATATATTGAAAGGGGCGCTTTCCAGATGAAACAGTTTCTGCAGGAACACATTCAGAGTGCCGACAGTGGGGTTCAGGAGCCTGAGCCAGGCCATGGCCCCCACATACGGAGGAACCATATAGGTCCCCACAAAGAGGCCTCTGAAAAAGCCTTTTCCGTACAGATTGGTCCTTCCCACAAGCCAGGCCAGAGGAAATGCGATGAGGACTCCGAACACCATGGACAGAAAGGCGGTGACCAGGGTGTTTTTCAGGCAGCTCAGGTTCAGGCCGTAAGTATATATCCTCCTCAGCCCCTCAAGGGAAAAGTGCCCCTCCGGCAAAAACGAACGCGTAACGAGAAACAACAGGGGGAACACCTGAAACACAAGAAGGAACGCCACAACGGAAACCATCAGCAGGTTCTTTATATCAAAGTATCTGCTTACGCTCTTCACCCGAAATGCCCCTTTTCTTTATCCGGAAAGAAAGTTATATCTCGCCTTCAAACACCTTCACCGCAGAACCGGTGAGATATACGGAATCGTCTTCGGTCCCGGCCCATTCCACCTGCATGGAACCGCCTCTTGTCTTCACCTCCACCGAATGATGCGTATGTCCCAGGAGCACCGCCGCCACGGCAGAGGCGCTACATCCGGTGCCGCAGGCCAGAGTCTCGCCGGAGCCTCTCTCCCAGACCCTCATCTCGAGATGCCCGGGATCGACGACCCTTACAAATTCCGTGTTTATCCTCTCGGGAAAGAGACCGTCGCATTCAAACTGAGGTCCGATGACAGCCAGATCGAGGCTGTGGATCTCGTTCATAAAAACCACCGCATGGGGATTTCCCATGGACAGGCAGGTGATCCTGTACTTTGAGCCCCCTATCTTCACGGGCTCGTCTATCACCCTTTCCTTGTCCGATATCACCGGGATCTCCGACGCCCTGAGCTCGGGGCAGCCCATATTTACCCTCACGTGATCCACTTTATTTCCGTGATCCGTGTAGAGGGTGAGTTCCATTATCCTTCCGCAGCTTTCTATGGTCAGTTCCTTCTTTCCCGTCATGCCCTTGTCGTAGACGTACTTCGCCACGCACCTGATACCGTTGCCGCACATCTTTCCGCGGCTCCCGTCGGCATTGTACATTTCCATCTCGAAATCCGCCTTGTCGGAGGGATTTATGAAAATAAGCCCGTCGGAGCCTATCCCGAAATGCCTGTCCGAGAGTTTCTGGGCCAGATTGCTCTTATTCTCCTGAGGCACCGTCTCTTCAAAGCCGTTCACGTATATATAGTCGTTTCCGCAGCCGTGCATCTTTGTAAATCTCATATTTACCTCCTGTCCTGAAGTGACAATACTACCCTGTTATTGCCGACAGCCCCTTTTTCCTGATCTCTTCCCTGTACCAGGACAGTTCCTCGGAAATAAAACCGTCCAGAGCCCGCATGGAGAGAAGTTCCACCGGAGACCTGTCGTCCGTGAGGATCATATCCCCCGCCTCGTATTTTTCCATGGCGTCCGCCTCGTAAGCAAAGAACCGGGAGAGCAGCGCTTCATCACTTTCCGGAGATACGATTCTTCCGCCCATCTCCCCGGTCCTTCTTCTCAAAAGATCGCCAAGGCCGGTCTCAATGTCTTTCCCCGCAAACAATATCCTGTTTGTGCTCCCGTAGACGTCCACGGTATACACGTCTCCGCACACTGAGGACACGGTATCCGCAAGAGCCCGGTTCAGTCCTCTCTCCCCGTCGGAACGCATATTCATGTTCATGACAAGGATACCATTATCCTTCAAATGGTCAAAGGTGAGCTCAAAGAATTCTTTTGAAGACACCTGAAAGGGGACGGTGATATCCTGAAAGGCGTCCACAAAGATCACGTCGTACCGTTTGCGGTCCGCCGCCAGATAGGCTCTGGCATCGTAGGTGGTGATATCCGCGTCCTCCCTGAGCCCGAAATACCTGTGTGCAAGCTCCGTTATCTTCCTGTCGATCTCCACTCCCGACACCCTCACTCCGGGAAAATAAGTCTCACACTGGGTCTCGAAAGTGCCCATGCAGCTTCCCAATACCAGCACGTCCCTGCCTCCCGAAGGATCAGCGCTATCCGGAGATGCGCCGGACGCCGGGGGCTCCCCGGGACCTGCGGTTTTTTCCTCGCCGGACGATATCCCCGACACGGAAAGCGCCGTGTCCGGTTGTCCGGCGCTCACGCCGGGTTCCTCCGGGCTTCCCGACATGGGGAGCGCGGCCAGTGCGTAATCGTAGTACATTCCAGTGAGTCCGCCCTCCTTCATCCTGACGGACTGCACCCCGAAGAGAACATTGGTTGAAAAAATGACTCTGTCCTTCTCTTCCTTCACCTGCAGATAGTTGTAGACGGACTCTCCCTCATAAGTGAGACCCTGTTCCCAGAAAGCGAAGGAAGCCCTGCTTCCCAGGACGGAAAACAGGACAAACAATACCGAAGACACGATGACCCCTTTCCTGCCGGTGCGTGAACTGACGAAATAGCACAGAGCTATCAGAAACAGGATCCCCGAAAAAATGATAAAGGTGGCTGAAGTCCCCACGGAAGGGATGGTCACGAAGGTGGGAAGGAACGTTCCTATAATGCTGCCCGTAGTGTTGCAGGCGTTCAGTCTCCCCACTATCTCACCGCTGTCGTCAAGAGAATCCACCGTATATTTAACAAGAGACGGGGTGACGGTGCCCAGAAGGAAGAGCGGAAACACAAATATCACCGCGCAGGAAATAAAGGCGGCGACTATGAGAAAGTTTTCATTTATGGAAAGCACTAGGAGGCCCGAAACCAGCAGGATCACATAACGGCCCAGAAAAGGGATGGCGGCGATCCACACCGAAGCGATGAGAAGCCGCCTGTAGAGTCTGTCGGGATCCGGATCCCGGTCCGCCCACCTGCCTCCGCAGATATTTCCCAGGGCCATGGCGATCATGATAGTGCCGATGATTATGGTCCAGACTATCTGGGAGGACGAGAAATAGGGAGCCAGAAGCCTGCTGGCTCCCAGTTCCACCGCCATCACGGATACTCCTGAAAAGAATTCCGTGAGGTAGAGATAGAGTTTATTGCTGAGTATGGGTCTGTTTTTCATATTGTTCAGTTCCTGGCACACATTATACTTCAATTCTCCGGCCGAGTAAAATCTGATCCACTCTTTTCGGCTTCCTGTTTCATCCATCCCGTCCTCCCGGCCCGGGCAGGGAGCCGTGGAAAATGTCTTCTTCCATCCCTGTACAGAGACCGCCTCCACCCGATAAATTTGACGTTTTCCGCTTTTTTATCGGGTCCATGGGATTATCCCAGGGAGGCGGGTTAGGTTTTCTCACAGATCGACCGAAATAATCCTTGCATTCCACGCACCGATGCATTAAACTACAGATAAGTGTAACTACACACCATACAACCCACGGAAGGAGGAAAAGGAAATGAGTGTAAATGGAATTACAGGCAGTTACCAGGCAGTTCAGACCGCTTATTCGGCCACAAAGGTTCCCGCAAAGGAGACGAAGCAGACCGATGAGGCCGCCGCAAAGACTTCCAAGTTCAGCGACGCCGCGGCAGTCTACGAGAAGTCCGAAGAAGCAGTCCAGGCAGAGAAGGATGGTGCTCAGAAGGTTTATGACAAGCCTTCAAAGGTGGCGAATCCCGAGATTGCCGAGAAGTTGAAGGCTGATCTTGCGGACCGCACAGCCCAACTCCGCAGCATCGTTGAGAAGCTGATAATCGGACAGGGCAAGGCATCAGGCATCGCTTCCGACGATGACATGTGGAAGCTCCTCGCCGAAGGAAAGCTGGAGGTTGATCCCGCTACAAAGGCGCAGGCTCAGAAAGATATCTCCGAGGACGGCTACTGGGGAGTCAAACAGACTTCCGAGAGGATCATTGAATTCGCCAAGTCTCTGGCAGGCAATGACCCCGAAAAGCTCCAGGATATGCGCGAGGCCTTCGAGAAGGGTTACAAGCAGGCCGAGAAGACCTGGGGCGGCGAACTTCCCCAGATATCGAAGGATACCTTTGATGCAGTTCAGAAAGCCTTTGACGAGCTCACAAAAAAGACTCAAGAAACCGGCACCACTCAGAGCTGACGATTTCAGGATCGGTTTTATCGCGCAGTTTCATCGCATTCCGCCCAAGCCTTTCGGCAAGGGCGGAATCTTTTATGAGTTTTTTCATCCCGTCGGCAAGGGCCCTTCTGTCCTTGATGGGCACCAGCAGACCGTTCACCCCGTCCTCTATGATCTCGGCCGGCCCGCCGCAGGGGCAGTCCGTCGCCACCACCGGAAGTCCCATCACCATTGCTTCTATCAGAGCGTTGGGCAGTCCCTCCCAGTCGGATGAAAACGCGTATACAGCGGCATCCCTGAGTCTGTTCTCAAGGTCGTCACAGCCCCCCATCAAACGGACAAATGAACCCGCTCCGTAACCGGCGATCTTCCGTTCAAGTATCTCCTTTGTGCCGTCATGAGAATCCGGACCGTATATCTCCAGAGAATAATCCCGGTACTCCTCGTGAACATCCATAAAGGCGTCGATCAAAAGCGACTGATTCTTAAAGTCCACGATCCTGCCGCTTGTGACTACCCTTTTCGTTCTCCGAAACGGATATTTCGCGTTAAGATATCTGTCGTTCACGGGATTAAGGATGATACGGGTCTTTTCCGGGATATGAGGCTTAAAATAGTCCCGCTGCTCCGAGGTCTGAAATACGCATCCCGCCGCCCTGGGAAACAAATACGGGATCAGAAGCCTGTCCGAAAAATGATCGTAATGCCCGGCCGGGACAGTCCTGACAGCCGTGATCACCTTTGATCCCGTCTTTTTCTGCGCCATCAGCGCCCTGTAGATCGCCTTCTGGGCAAAGGGCACCAAAACGTCCGGCTTCTCCTCGGCCAGACATTTCTCGAGATTTTTGAGCCTTATGAAAAATTGGGAGATACGGTTTTTATTTTCATCTTCGGGCTTAAGTCCTATAATGAGATGCTTCACTCCGGGGAGAAGCTGAAACTCGTCCTCCCCCTTCCATTCAGCGGCCACGACCACCTCGTGGCCCTTTCCCGAAAGAGTGTTGGCGAGAGTGGAGACGACTCTTTCCGCGCCCCCTTTCTCGAGACAGTTAAGATGAAACATTATCTTCATATCAGTTCACATAGACCTCGGGAGTCAGATAGCAGACATAACTTTCATTTTCGAAGGCCTTCTCCGCGTCGGGATGCGCCTCCAGAAAAGGTTTTATTTCCGCATCAAACTCGCTGTCGTTTGGTATCACATAAACACAGGGCTGATCCCTGTCAATGGCAGGCGGATACCAGTTCATATCGGTGAGCCACCTGCTGGACACGAGATCCCCGTTTTCATCAAGCGTCAGGTCGGAGGTCACCGTCCCAAAGGTAATAAGGGCGTTGCTCTTGACCATGAGCCGGTCCGCATCCCAGTCTCTGGCGTACCCGAGACCGTACCCCTTCTCCTCCATCCACGAGAGCACCTCTTCCGAATCCGAATCCCAGCCCTTGTCGGCAATAGCCGGGATATAAGTAAATATGAGATTCAGCAGGGCATAAAAGACAAAGAAAAACGTGAGACCGGCGGACAGGGTATCATATCCGCCCCTCCTCAGATGCTCCGTAAATAAAGACAGAGAAAGCACCACAATAAGCACGGCCATGCAGCTGTAGCGTTCAGCGCGGTTAAACCTTGTCACGGTCAGGATGAAAACCGTCAGGAGATACGAGCACAGGACAAAGGACAGCAGAAGCTTTTCCTCTCTCTTTCCCCGCTTCATCAGCCTGCAGAGGGCATAAAGGGAAATGATAACGGAGCCCCACATCAGCAGCTGCATTACGGATGCGGGATCCGAAAGGCTCTCCGTCTTCTGTGTCCCGAGGAGGGACGCGGGATTCGTAAAGAAAGCCGTGACAAAGTACGTAAAAAGGTGTCTGGCTTCGCTCATGCCGGTATGCACGGAAGGGGCGCCGGAAAACAGACTTCCGAGAAGCGCCGATACCGTCATGATCCCCGATAAGGCCAGGACTTTCAATGATCCCGGAGCCTTCGCCGTAAACCCCTTTGAGTCCCCGAGATAACATATGGCGGAATGAACGAGGAAAGGAAATACTATCAGCTGCATGCCCCTCATCCCCGCGGCGCCGTAAATAAAAGCTGTGATGCAGAGAAGCCCCTGAAGGATAAGGAGGCTGTTCGCTCTTTTGTGGGATCCCTCCCCTCTCATTCTGAGCATCACTCCCGCGGTCAGGAAAAAGAAAGTGAAGTACCCGGAATAATGGGACGCAAAGAGGTACAGGAGAGTCATAAAATAAGGGAAACGGCTCTCGAACATTATGCCGTTGGCGCTCACGGGAAGAGCCATGATGAGCAGGAGCGCCGTCAGGCAGGTGAGCTGCGAAGCCCCGGCCCCCTTCAGCATGTAGATCAGAGCGGCAGCCATGACGACGGAAAAGATCGTGCAGGACAGCGCCATGGAAAATGAAATATTACCGGACAGCAGATAGATCACGGACGCCAGCACTGCCGTAGCGATCGTCCGCCTGTCGGTGCTGATGTACCAGGTCTCGGGAAACAGGTGATGAGTTCCCCTGATCCTCATAGCCAATAAGGCCTCGGCGGCGCTGTCCGAATCCACAAACCTCCTGTAACAGAAGAAGTTGATCCAGGTCAGAACGCCGAAAAATATAATGACAGTGAGCAGAGTCACCGTCTTCTGAACGGAAATACTCTTTTTTTCCAACCCCGCGATCCTCCAGATCCCATCCAAACCCGGCAGGCACAAACCCTGCGGCCGCCAAACCCCGCAAACCGGCCCGGAAGTTCTATATCGTCATCACATTATACATCTTTTTCCGGCTTTTTTCCCACGGAAGGCCCGGCTGCCCGCAAAACCGGATTCCAAATCTCCCTGCACGCTACGCCGTACCCGGCGAAACACAGCACCGGCCTCTCCCCTCCCTACACCGCAGTCAGGCAGAACAGCGCGCTCGCTATGCAGTACACACAGCCCATGCCCCTTGACAGTCCGTAGGGCTTCATGGCGCCGAAGGCAATGGCCCAGGGGAGGGAAAGAAAGGCGACGTATCTGAAATCCATGGAACAGGTGAAGGGATAGTTCAGATTGAAATACACGAACATCACCAGCTGGGTGAGCCCCAGGAGCAGCGCAAAGGCTTTGGTGAGAGTCCCCGTCTTCCTGTCCGCAAATAAGAGCCTGCCAAAACCGGCTATCCCCCACAGGGCCCCGGCTATCCCTGCTGCCAGAAGGACATATTTGAACATCTCCGGCACCTTCCAGGAACTCCATTCGCCGAAGAGCGAGCTCTTGAACATATAGGTCCACACGTTCCTGTCGTTGGTTATATCGCAGTAGCCGTGAAGAAGTTCGGTTACGCTTATTCCGAGGAACCGGACCCTGCGGCTGGTGTGACCCGTGTACATAAGGCTTTCGGGATCGGGGTAGACCGCATAACCCAGCGGCTGGCCGAACTTTAGATACTGCCTGACCTGATACCAGAGTCCCAGAAACCCCGAAACCGCAAGGAAGGCGCACCACTCCGCGATGATCCGTCCGGGCCTCTTTTTCTTCCTGCCCTTAAACGAGGAGGCAAGCACCCACAGCATCAGAGGCGCCATAAAGAGCGCCAGGACAGCTCCGGAAAATTTGCTCATCATTGACAGCCCGATAAAGATCCCCGAGAGCATCAGATCCGAAAATGACTGGGACTTAACATACCTCAGGTTGAAGAGCACCGCCAGAAGCCCGAAAAACACCATGGTCTGGTCATTATTTATCTGGGCGCTCATGAAAATAAGGGCGGGGCAGAAAGCCGCGAGCATAAACGCGGTATCCTTCGCCATTTTCGGAAGGTCTGTTTCCTTTATTATCAGATAAAGTACCGGCAGGATCAGCAGGGAGATAAGGGCGGGAAAAAACTGGAGCCATTTGGACTCCATCGTGACCTCCGCCCCCGCCGCAGATGCGGCTCTCATTGTCAGCGCCGTAAGGAAATAGTGAAGAGGCGGCTGGCACAGTTCGTTCAGATTGGTCTCGGGCAGGGAAAACGTGGTAAATACGCGCCCGATATAATCCAGATGGCCGTTGTCATAGATGTCGTGCTGTCTCACAAAGGGTGAGGTCACCAGTATATACCTGAGCCTCACAAGAATAGCGGCAGTTAAAAAGACCATATTGATAAAAGCGTCTTTATTTAAGGATTTTGAAAAGGCTTTCCGCGTACGCACGGGTGCTGAAGTCCTCCGATCTCTTCATGGCTTTCTGTCCGTATTCCTCCATCATCTTATCATCAGACAGAAGGTCTGTCACGGTCTTCGCATAGAGCCGTTCGGAATCGGTAATCGCAGAGGGATCCAGGTCTTTTCCCCCGGTGAGAGGAGGCGTGAGGATCCCGTATTTTCCGTAAATGACTTCGTCCTTCCCGTAATCTGCCGCATCCGACAAGATCTCCGCAGGCCCCGTCATGCAGTTTGAGCACACGCAGGGAAGCCCCAGCGCCATGGCCTCCACAAGAGCGTTGGGAAAGCCCTCGGTGAGTGAGGTCAGCAGGTATAATGAACCCCTTTTCATGTATCTGTAGGGAGTCTTTGTCACCCCGGAAAAATAAACGGAATCGGAAATACCCAGGTCATCCGCCAGCTTCCTGTAATCGGTAAATTTGCCTGCGCCCACTATCACAAGGGCGGTATCAGGCAGCTCCCGGTGGATCAGGCTGAAGGCCTTTAACATATACCAGAAGCCTTTCTGATCGGCCTCTCTCCCCACGGAGATCAGGATCCTCCTGTCTTCCCCGAAGGGAAGCTTTGCATCTCCCTCAAGAGCCTCGCGGCGGATCTTTTCCACGTCCACCATATTGTACTGGACCGCGGTATCCCTGCCTCCGTATACCTCCCTGACCGCCCGGTCTATGGGCACGGAACAGCTTATTATCAGGTCTGCTCTCTTCACGAAGAGCCTCATCTTGTGAGTTTCCTCGACATCGGTATAATTGCGGAGACCAAGCACTGTCTTCCCGCCATCTTTCACCTTTGAGAATACATTGACCAGGTTTGCGGAAGGGCCGAAGCTGTAGACATAGTCGGGACAGCGCTCCTTTCTCACCTTCCTCACGGCCCGGGCGCGCCGGAACATGTTCAGGAGCTTTCGGAGCTTCCCCTTTTTCACATCCATGGAAATATTCACTATCTCCAGGCCCGATATGTCGTAAGCTATGTCACGGTCGGAAAAGATCAGGATGAGCACATGAAAATAAGGCTCCATGAGCCTTGCGGTCTGCACTGCCACCCTCTCGAAGCCCCCCTGATGGAGCATAGGGGTCATCAGCATGAGGACCGGTTTTCCGGAGTTGTTTAAGTGATCGTTATGGTCCATACCTTTTGCCATCCAGGAAGGCTTCCGTCAGACTGCCGTTCCCGTCATATACCAGTTTCAATGAAAAAAAGGGGCTTTCCTCATCCAAAAGCTTCAGGAATATCCTGTCCCCCTCCCAGACGGGAAGCTTCGGGACATCCTTTTTCTTTACCCAGACAAGTTCCCCTTCGTCGCATTCTCTCTGAACTCCGGTGAAATCATCCGACACGTACAGGTACATGATCTCAGTGATCTCTCCGTACACAAAAGTCACGATCCCGCAGAATCTGTGGTTTTGAAGAACGTACCCCGTTTCCTCCAGCACTTCCCTGCAAAGGCAGTCTTCAGGGCTCTCTCCAAACTCAAGCTTTCCGCCGACGCCGATCCACTTGTCTTTATTGACGTCGTTCTCTTTGGAGTTTCGGTGAAGCATCAGATACTCATCTTCTCTCTCAAGATAGCACAATGCGGAATTGATAATGACGCCCATATTCTTCACCCGTATCAGCCGCCGGTCCCAAGGAGACCTATCTCCCCGGCGTGAGGCCTCATCCCCTCGATGCAGATACCGGCCACTTCCTTCACTTCCATGCCCAGCATATCGCAGCCCTTTTGGATGGTCTCACGGTTACACTTTGCCGCAAATCTCTTGTCCTTGAACTTTTTCATAAAGCTTTTGACTTCAAGGTCCGTTATCCCGTTGGGGCGCATCCTGGCGCAGGCCTGGATGATACCGGTGAGTTCGTCTACGGTGAACAGGCTCTTTTCCAGATCGTTCACAGGCTCCACATCATTCACGATGCCGTAACCGTGGCTCAGTATCGCATGTATGTCTTCCTCGGAAACCCCTGTCTCACGCAGGGGCTCTTCCGTGTGTTTAAGGTGTTCCTCGGGATATTCCTGATAATCGAAATCATGCAGGTACCCCACCGCCTCCCAGTGATCCCTGTCCTCTCCGAAATGATCGGCCATGGCTCCCATGGCGTAGCAGACATTCAGAGAGTGGATGATCAGAGACTCCTCGGTGACATGGTCCTTATTTATCTCCTTTGCTTTCTCCAGTGTGAGTTTCATCCTGTTCCTCCTCATCATTCAGAATTCCGGGAAAGAGATCATTCTGACAGGATCTCCGTGAGACTCCGGACAGGAGCCTTCCCGACCGGAACATTTTAGCATAGTTCAGGATACCTCGCTACAGGCTGAATGCTCCACTCCCACCGCAAATTTATAGTAATTTGAAAAGCGGCCGTTATTAAGTGACAATACGATCTCCGACCCGTTGCAGCGCCCGGAACTGACAAAGCTGTCACATTTGGACAGTATGTACAGGGCATAGAAATAATTGATGGTGGTATCCTCCAGTTTTTCCTCGTACATCCCGTCTCCGTGCTCCTTTTCATAATCCGTCAGGATCTCATTCTGCCGGAGATCCGACACCCTGAGCCGCTCCTGGGACAGAGCCACCACCAGGCTCCCGAACTCCTGTCTCATATATTCAAGCGCATCCTCGTCCTCTGTGGCGAGAAAAACCCTCTCAAAACCGTATCTGCCGACCCATTCATGGATGAGGGGAGCCATCTGGTCCGCGGTGGCCATCTTTCTGTCACCCTTCATGCCCGCTGTCACGTAATCGGTGCCCCTTATCATGACCCCCAGCACCTTTTCATCCCCAAAGAGTCCGTCATAATACTCGTCCATATCCGCCCTGAACTCCGGGGTAAGGTCCGATCCGTCGACGGAATGGGGAATGCCTTTGATGAATTTGATCTTCGACAGGGCAATGAAGCTGGGGATCGTAAGGGTATTGCCCTCATTTGCCTCCTCATCCTGAACATCCAGCACAAAGAATTTCTTCAGTTCCTCCAGCCTGAACTTGCCGATGTATTCCTTTCCAGGCTGCACGAATTTAAGGCCGAATCTCTCAAAGCCTATCCTGAAGCGCTCACAATAGGACAGAACCGCCCCGATCCCTCCGAATTCCTCGATCTCCACGGTGATGAACCTGTAGTCGGAAAGGCGTCTGCCACCCAGTATCCACTGCATGAGAAAAACATTATGAAAAGCATAGGTGCTGCTCAGAGTCCTGAATCTGCCATCCTCTATCCCGGAGGCCCGTTCCTTCCTGATGTACAGGAGGGATTCCCTGTCGGTGTCCTCAGGCAGATGCTCCCGTACGTGCAGCCTCTCATTTTCGGGGACAAACCACAGGATACGGAAGTCGGTGCAGTAAACCTCTATATCGGTGACTGACAGCACCAGCCTTGTGAGGACTATGGTGTACTCGTTCAGTTCTTCAAACATCATATCCCTTACGCCGTCGAAGAACTCCAGCCACAGCGTTCCGGTATCGTTTTCGTCGTAAATGCAGTAGTCAGCCATATATGGCGGCTTCACGTACTTTGGATAGCTCTTGGTATCCTCCAGATCGTCATTATTGTCGTAATACACTATGTCAAAATCAGAGCCCTTTCCGTTCCTCACATGGAATCTGCTCCCGCTCTTCGGGTCTTCCTTCAGGGCAATGTGAAACAGATCCGGAGTGTTTTCAAGGGTTTTGAATTCCGCATCGCGATCAACTCCCTCTATCCTGAACATCCTTTCATCCTCCTGTCCGCGGCGATCAGATCTCTTTTGCTCCGGGGAATACATCTTCTGTCCCGTGGCTCCCACGGGGATCTCCATCTGCCGCTATCCGAAACATTATACCCGAAAATGAAAAAAGAGTTAACACGGGACCGCCTCGGACGCATATGGATTTTTGCGCGTAAAACGGATATAATCAGAGAGAGCAGGCCGTATCCGCAGAGTCTGCCGGACCGGGAGGCTGATTTGGACAAGGACAAAACAGATATTATCGTAAACAGCAAAAAAAGCGAATCGACGGAAGCCCGAGTCAGTCCCAGGCTTTTCGTGAACTTCGCCAATACCATCTGTGAATACAGGATAGAAGGGGAACAGTACATCGGTCGTCCCACGGACGATTACGAGCCCAGCATCCCCATAGACAGCCGTTTTGTGTCAAGGCAGCACGGCTGCTTCAGGACGAGCGGGGTAGTCTCTAATTTTACCGCCATGCCCTCCACCAACGGGATATATTACCAGGGAAAGCTCCTTGAGCCCGACAAGACCATAAGGATGAAGGACGGCGACGAGCTGACCATCCCCACGGAAGGCGACGGCGATGAAGAGAACAGCTTCATCCTGTTGGTCTACGCTTCAACTCCCTCCAGGATCAATATGTGGCGGGGCTTCCAGAAGGCGGGAAAGGACACGCTTACGGGCTTAAGCCGTCGGGACTCCTTTATCTCCTGGTGGCAGGGAAATCAGGGGAGAAAGGATTACCGTAACGCCTCGATCTTCCTGATGGATATAGACTTCTTCAAACGCATCAACGACTCCCTGGGGCATAACGCAGGCGACATGGTGCTGAAAGCCGTGGCGGACACCCTTAAGAACAATGTGCGCTATGAGAACCAGCTGTGCCGCTGGGGCGGGGACGAGTTTGCGGGGATCCTGCCCGGCGACTCGGAGCAGGCCGGACAACGCCTGCGAAAGATCATCTCCGAGATAAGGGAGCTGCATTTTGAGGGGATACCCTCGGTCTCGGTGAGTCTGGGATACGCGAATGTCAACGACGCTGAGGACAGGCTGAATATGGAGGAACTGGTCCAGATGGCTGACAGGGCCCTTTATTTCGTGAAAAGGAACGGAAAGCAGAGCATTTGCTTCTACGACCCCGCTCTGCTTCCCCTCTTTCTTAAGAAGTGACCCCGTGATCCGGCATTGCCGGATCGGGCAGGGGTCTCACCTGCCCGGCGGAAATTATAAATTCTCCGCCCGGCGCTTCTCCCGGTTCCTGTTCACAGCCATATGAAAATATGGTATATTTACCGGGATAAGGGTTTGGGCGAAAGAGACAGGACGATGTACAGACATTTCTTTAAAAGATTTCTGGATATTATACTCTCGGGGACAGCGCTGATCGTGCTGTCTCCTGTTTTGGCAGTGACGGGGATCCTGGTCAGGGTGAAACTCGGCAGCCCCGTGATATTCACCCAGGAGCGTCCCGGATACAGGGAAAAGATCTTCAGGCTCTGCAAATTCCGCTCCATGACGGATGAGAGGGATCCTTCGGGAAATCTCCTTCCCGACAGCGAAAGGCTCACTCCCTTCGGGAGGAAGCTCAGGTCCACGAGCCTTGACGAGCTTCCGGAACTCATCAACATCTTCAAGGGGGACATGAGCATAGTGGGCCCCAGACCCCTTCTGGTATCGTATCTGCCCTGGTACACGGACAGGGAAAAGCTCCGCCACACCGTGAGGCCCGGCCTCACAGGCCTGGCTCAGGTCAGCGGCAGGAACAGGCTCAAATGGGACGAACGGCTTGAAAAGGATGCGGAATACGTGGAAAACCTCTCCTTTGCCCTGGATTTGGACATAATAATAAAGACCTTCAGACAGGTCCTCGTCCACGAGGGAGTGGAGGCCGACACCTCGGATGAAGGGAATCTGGCGGAGATACGAAGGGCACAAAGGGAAAAAGAGGC
>JAEEGL014126430.1_pt1 | contig 33692 bp, 22 predicted proteins | sample 9134231 | NCBI WGS metagenome assembly JAEEGL01 (sample SAMN16246548, study PRJNA631951) | gut metagenome | biome: gut microbiome; feature: rumen; material: fiber-attached | host: Bos | place: Iran: Karaj | collected 2018-10 | reverse complement strand
TTTTGCGTCCGAAAACCTGTTTTTTCAGCCATGCTAACTGTTCCCGAATCAATGCAAGTTCTTCTTCCAGGACTGCAACACGCGAACGGAGCGCAGCATTTTCCTGCGCCAATGACAGTTCATTTCGTACTGCATTCTGCTCAGACATACCGCACTCCTCCGGTATACGTCAAATAATCGGCGACTTGCAGGAAAGAACCGACCTCGCCGGAACAGCGCCGTTTGTAGTATCATGTATAAAGTGGTAATATGATCGTTCCGCTTGCCGTCTGCGCTTTAAGCTGTTCCGCCCGTTTCCGCACGCGTATATCTTGCGCGATTATGAATAAATTGTAAAATCATCGGCCGGATATTGACAAGTTAAAAATAATATGATATGATACTCTTTAATCCAATCCATTCCATCCTGACATCTGAACTGTTTTTACGAAAGGATTTGCTATGAAAGACATGACAAAAAGAACGATCAGCCTCATCTCTGCAATGCTGCTTTGCGCCGGCAGTACCGTCACAGCGTTTGCCGGAGGCGAACCGGAGCTGTATCTGCGGGGTGACATCGACCGGGACGGTGTGATTTCGGTTGAGGACGCACAGCTTGCGCTCAGAGCGTACACAAACAAGGTGGCATACAATCCGACCGGTCTGCATCCGATTCAGCTTGAGGCTGCCAATGTTCTGCATGACAGCGAATTTGATGTCACGGACGCGCAGTGCATTCTGAAATACTATGTGGAGAACTCCGTCAGCGGGAAAACGGCCACATGGGATCAGGTGACCGGCCGCGACAAGCTGACTGTCCCCGATACCGGCAAGGAGCTGGTGATCCGTGCAGCATGCAAGGACCCCACTCTCGATGTGATGATCCGGCAGTTCCTTGAACGTCATCCGGAATACAAAGGGAAGATCCGCACAGAGTATCTTGTATCAGAGGATTCTGGCTCCTATACGGATGAAGAACTGATTGAATATATCGCAAATGCGGATGATACGGATCTCTTCTACATCGATACGCATGATATGTTCCCCTGCCTGAACAACGATGATCTTTCGATTCCGGTTTCCGCACTCGGTTTCAAAGAGTCGGATTTTGCAGAAATGTACAGCTATACGCTGGAAGCCGGATCAGATATCAACGGCGACCGCAAGGCACTGTCTGCAACGGCCTGCCCGGGCGGATTTTTCTACCGCACGGATCTTGCGGAAAAATATCTGGGCGTCAAAACGCCGGATGAAATGCAGAAGCTGATCGGAAACTGGGAAGATTTTGAAAAGGCTGCAAAGACCGTCCATGATCAATCAGAGGGCAAGACCGCATTCTGCGATGGCGGTGATGAAGGAATGGCTTACGCCGTGATCTGTAATCTGACCGAACCGTGGTTTAATGAAAAGCTCGAGTCTGTGGTTCCGGATCAGCTGAAGCAGGCTGCCGCACGCTATACCTCTTTTTATAAGAACGGTTATCTGTCGGACGATCTGATATTCTCTGAAAACTGGTTCAATACCGTACAAAGTGATTCACTCTTCGGTTTCTTTTCACCGGGCTGGTCTTTGATTGATGAGCCGGAAATTGAGGAATACTTCTTCGCTGGTAAGGACACTCCGATTTACGGAAAATACAGCATGGTGCAGGGACCCGCTCCTTATCACGGGTATGACGATTATTATATGTTTGTTTCGCCCCATTGCGATAACAAAACGCTTGCTTATGCATTCCTGCATGAATGCATGACCGACAAGGAAGCCATGACGGCTCTTTCCAGGGAAACCAACAGATTCATGAACAATTCTTCTGTTATGAAGGAACTCGCAGCTTCGGCAAAAGGCGCGGCGGGGCTCAGCAGGCAGAGCATGCTCAACCAGTATGATCAGATTGCTGCTGCATCCCATTCACCGAAAGCGTATACACCGGCTTGCAATAATAAGCGCCAGCTATTCATGGATGAAGTGATAACCTCTGTGAGATCCGGCATTCCGGTTGAGGAAATCTACTGGAAATATCTTGATTATTATGTTTTGTAATGACTGTTATATCTGAATCAAACCAGCAGCCCCGCCGGGGAAACGGCGGGGCTGCGATTTATCTGCGGGCTGCCGGATTTCCGGCAGTTTCTTTTTCATTTGTATCATTATACAAAAGCAGATATTCGTTTTTATGCAAAGCAGCAATATCATATTTGCTGCTTGACTTTTTCATCAGGATGCTTTAGAATAGGAATGCAGGTGAAGCAACTTCGACGTTTTTCACGCGCAAATCAATCATGCAAGCGATTGTAAAAAGAAGTGAAATAAATGGAGTGATACGATGGATATCATTGTGACAGCAGGCACAAAGCTGGTTTTCTCCTGCCTGAAACCGCTTGTCAAATCCTTTCTGAAAGAATCCGGAACGGAATCGGAGATTTTCAAAGCCGGCGGCGACTGTCTGCTCAGCTTATTCAGTGAGCAAACCGAAAAAAAGCTGAAAGAAATATTCAAAGACCCGACCATGGCGGATAAGCTCTGCACGGCAATGCAGAAGGAGTTTCTCTCGATTGACCGTGACGGATATTCCAGCAAATTTTCAAGTGCATGGGAATATCTGCTGGAGCAGGATGCCGCATTTGAAACAGAAGAAGACATGGTTCAGGCACTGGTGGACTGGTCAGGCAAAAATCTGATCGCGGCGCGGCCGGAACGGTCTGAGATCAAAAGGTTTGTCGCTGCTTTCTTCCAAAAAACGTCAGAAGCAATTCATGCGGACAAGGAACTGGAACAGTATTTTCTGCTCCAGAAAAATGAAGCCGAAATGCAGGAGCTGCTGGTGCGTGCCAGAGCCATTGAACAGAACACCAGCGACGCGGCCAAAAAAGCAGATATTGACAGAGTGATTGCTTATCTGAAAGAAATCCTTGCGCAGATGGCTGCACCAAAGCCTGCTGCGGATCCTGTCATCACCATCGACACGCCGGTGCGCCCGTCTGTATTCTTTCAGGGGCGCGATGATGATTTGCAGAAGATCCGGGCGCTTGCCGGAAATAAAATCGTGCTGCTGAACGGCATCGGCGGCATCGGCAAGACCGAGATCTGCCGCCGCATTTTCTGGGATTACCGCGATGCGCTGACGGACGGCGTGGAGCACCTTGGATGGATCACCTATGATAACAGCCTGTGTTCCAGTCTGCACAACAAGTTTCCGGCTGTCACGGCGCCCGATCCGGAAAGCTATCAGGAAGCTGTCCGGCAGCTGATCGGTCAGCTCGGCAAAAAGCTGCTGCTGTTCATCGACAATGCAAACGAGCTCCAACCGAAAGAAGCCGAATGGCTTGACGCACTCCCCTGCCGCATGATCCTGACCTCACGCACTGCAATCGGGCGGTTTGAAAAGTATCCGGTTGATCAGCTCCCGCCGGACATCTGCCTGAAATTCTATCAGGAGATTATCGGCATGTCCGATCCGGAGGATGATCCGTATATCGACGAAATCATCAGGCGGGCTGCTTACCACACGCTGACCGTGGAGCTGCTGGCCAAAACGCAGGCCGCGGCATGTATGACCGCTCCGGACATGCTGGAAAAGCTGCAGGCATCCGGATTTTCGCTTGCCGATGTGATGGAAACCGTAGAGAGAAGGAATGATGACGACAACCGGCGGCTGATCGAGCATCTTGCAATGGTCTTTGACATTGCGCAGATCGGTGACCCGGAGGCACTCCGGATTCTGAAGCTGTTTTCTCTGCTGGCACCGAACACGCCGGTTAAGGCGCAGACATTGAAGGACTGGATGCAGTTCAGCGATATGAATGCGGTCAATGATCTGGTGAAGCGCGGCTGGCTGAACAAAAGCCGGAGCGGCGGCCTGTTCTCGATCCATCCGGTGATTGCCGAAACCGTGCGGTATAAATGCGAACCGGATTTTGCCTTTGCGGAACCGCTGATTGAAAAGCTGACAGATGCGCTGGACGCGAGCAGCGGAACCGGTGTTGAGAAACAGAACGCACTGCTGCCGCACTGTGCTGCCGCAGCGGAGGCGCTGCAAGGCACCGAAACAGACGGTTATGCACGATTTCTTGACAAGACAGCAACGATCATTCAGGATGAAACAGGCGATTACAGCCGTGCGTTGTTATATTTAAAAGAAGCAGTACGCGTTTCAGAAACGGTGAACGGCACGGAACATCCGAATACAGCCACATCCTATAACAATATCGCTGTCACCTATTATTATTTAGGCGACTATGACAAGGCGTTGGGGTTGTTAAAAAAAGCACTGGCAGCCCAAAAAAATGTACTGGACAAGGAGCACCCGGATACCGCCAATACTTTCAACAATATCGCTTCAGTCTATCGAGCCAAGGGCGACTATGACATGGCGTTAGAGTTTGTTAGAAAAGCACTGGACATTAAAGAAAAAGTGCTGGGCTCAGAGCATCCAGATACTGCCACAACCTACAACAATATCGCTACACTCTATCAAGACATGGGCGACCTTCCTATGGCGCTGGAATACCATGAAAAAGCTCTGGTAATCAAGGAAAAAGTACTGGGCATAGAGCATACGGATACTGCCGTAACCTACAATAATATCGCTCTACTCTATCACAACATGGGCGACCTTCCAAAAGCACTGGAGTTCTTTGAAAAAGCACTGGCTATCCGAGAAAAAAAGCTGGGAAAGGCACATCCGTATACTGCTGCAACCTACAACAATATCGCAAGAGTCTATAACGCTAAAGGCGATCTTCAAATGGCTCTGGATTTATATGAAAAAGCGCTGACAATCCGTAAAAAAGTGCTGGGCAAGGCACATCCGGAAACTGCCCAGTCCTACAACAATATCGCTGTACTCTATCAAGACATGGGCGACTATGACAAAGCGGTGGCGTACTATGAAAAAGCACTGGCAATCCGTGACAAAGTATTGGGCATAGAACATCCGGAAACTGCCCAGTCCTACAACAATATCGGTGCACTCTATCAAAACATGGGCGACTATGATAAGGCGTTGGCGTACTATGAAAAAGCACTGGCAATCCGTGAAAAAGTGTTGGGCATAGAACATCCAGAAACCGCCCAGTCCTACAACAATATCGCTGTACTCTATCAAGACATGGGCGACCTCCCAAAGGCACTGGAATACCTTGAAAAAGCTCTGGCAATCAAAGAAAAAGTGCTGGGAAAGGAGCATACGTCCACTATCATAACCTATAAAAACATTGCCGCACTGTATCATGCCATGGGCGACATCGAAAAAGCTGCGGAATACCTGCAAAAGGCCGGTGTCATAGAATAACACCCGAACCGCAGATTCTCAAACGCACATAAAAACACACGCCCCGCTTTCTCTGAATGAAGCGGGGCGTTCTGTGTATACGGCGCATTTTCGCAGGCAAATCTTTTGTTTATTGCACATGATTCCGGATCCTTCAATGGGAGAACCGCATACGCCGTGCGCGCACATTTCTCCTTGACAAATATAACAATCTATGCTATGATATAGCCAGACAGTTATGACTGCACATTATTATACAGACAGTATTTAACGATTTCAGACCGTATTCCCCGAACAATAACATGAAAGGAAAGGTATTGTCTATGAAAAAACTGTTGTCCTGTCTGACCGCCGCTGTCATGCTGACATCGGCACTCTCGCTGCCGGCTGCTGCCGATGATCCGGCTGATGTCGTTTCCGAGGCGCTTTCCTTACAGGATCGGATCGCGGACGGACTCTCCGTTTTTGAACAGGAGCTCGACCACGTCAATCATGTAAAGTATGTGAATGCGGAGGAAACGCTGCACCGGTTCAATCAGTATCTGGAGTTTTACACCAATACGTATCTGAACATCACGAATCCTGCGGCTGCGGCCTTAACACATCTGATTCTTGATCAGGCGGAGTACGCAGTAGACATTGATGAAATCAAACGCAAGTACGTTCACGATAATGTCGTTGAGATCGTCAAGGGCGTCATGCCGCCGGAGGAGTTTGAACGAATGACGGAGGATCCGGATGCCTACACGCTGTATTATATGAACGGCACGATCATTATTGTGACGAATACATTTCATTCCTCGGTGATCCTCTACGACAACTTAACGGTGCTCTATCATATCATCAAGCTCGATCCGATCAGTGTCGCATGGGACTTAAATGCCCTCAGCGCCACGACTGTGACCGAACGGCTGTATGATGTCATCTTCCTGATGAACGAGAGAAACCGCGAGCTCGCTCAGATTGAGTATGAGATGACAAAAATGGGCCTCTGGAACGTCAATGATGAGGAAATCACGATTCCGTATTATTTCACTGACGATCCGGATGCTGAACCCGCTGATGAAGATGTCGCGAAGCTCCCGCTGATGATCTACGACCTGACATCCGGCTCCGATACTTACCGCGTACTGGATCAGGACGATCCGGTCTTCGGCATCATTGCGGAACATGGCGAGGGTCAGACCGGTGACGATACGCTTGCTTTCGATTATGAGCTTGACCCTGCCGACCTTGAATTTCTCCGGATCAACCAGGATCTGTTTATCAATGACCCGGTGCACGAGGTCTATCTCATGATCTCGGAGTATTTTTCCAATCCGGCAAAGCGTGTTGAAACGATCCGTTTCAGCGACGGCACCGAAATGACCTATTCCGATGTCTGCGATATCACAAACCAGCTAGTCGGTACAGAAGATGATGACGACCTCGCAGGTTATGTTGAAACGAACTATATCTGGGGCAAGGACGGCAATGATACGATCACGCTCGGCGGCGGAGATGATTTCATCTGGGGCGGCAAGGGTGACGATCTCATTCAGAGCGGCGGCGGCAGCGATATCATTTACTATGAGCTCGGTGACGGCAACGACATTGTCGATGATACAAACGGCAAAGGCGTTCATCCCTGCGGCGGACACGATGTGATCTGGCTCGGCGAGGGCATCCTGCCCGATGAAGTGAAGGTTTCCTTTGCGGACGGCACCTATGAGTTTGTTCTGACGATTATGAAAACCGGCGAAACAATCCGTCTGCCCGGCAATCAGTATTCCGGCGTCTGCCCTGTGTTCCCGATCGAGGAAATCCACTTTACGGACGGCACCACATGGGATCGCATCGCAATGCTGGAAAAGACCCGCACCCTGCTGGGAACGAATCAGGATGATACGCTGCAAGTCGTCATAGACGGCGATGCCGAGTTTATCGGCGATTACAACGGCAGCGCAACCCTCCGGGGCTATGCCGGCAACGATACGCTGCTCGGCGGCGGCGGAAACGACATGATCTACGGCGGCAAGGGCGATGATACCGTGCGCGGTTTCGGCGGCGATGACACGATCTTCTACGAGCTCGGTGACGGAAACGATCTGATCGACATGGGCAACGGCAGCAGCTCCTACCCGCAGGGCGGATACAATGTGCTGGTCCTCGGCGAAGGCATCCTGCCGGAGGAGGTAACGGTCGAGCGTTCCGCTGATGACTACAGCTACACCCTCTGGATCAACAAGACCGGCGAATCCATTATGATGACCGGCAATGTGGTTTCCGGCGTAGCCAAACTCTTCCCGATCAAAGAGATTCGCTTTGCGGACGAAACCGTCTGGAAGCTAGACTACCTCGAAACGAATTTTGTCAAGTGGATCCGCGGAACGGACGGCGATGATTCAATCAATGATTCCGGCGACAGTGATATTGTGTTCTGCGGCAAGGGCAATGACTATATCCGCGGCAAGACCGGCGATGACCTGTTCATTTATGAGGAAGGCGACGGCCGCGATACCATTCAGGACAGCTCAATCTGGGGCAACGGCTTCAATACGCTGCAGTTCGGTGCCGGTGTCACGATTGATGATCTCTATTCGGAAAGCTCCGTTTATAACGGCTACGGAATGACCCGGTTCTATATCAAGAACCGCAGCAGCTATGTGCAGTTTGAAGGCATCAATGAAATCAAATTTGATGACGGCACGACGCTGCCGCTTGCAGAAGCGCTGGAAGCAATCAAGCCTGCCACTGAGCTGACGACTGAGCTGGACGGCGATCTGAACTGTGACGGTATCCTCAGCAGCGATGATCTTCGGATCCTGAAAGACTATCTGACCGGTACAGCCGCGCTCACCTATCCGGAACCTGCTGATCTGAATGATGACGAAGTTCTGGATGCAAGAGATTTCACCATGCTGAAAGCGGCAATCCTGAAACAGGAAGCCTGAGCAGGATTTCAAGCGTAAGTGTAAATGTTCCGTGTCTTCCCCTCTGGCTTCAAAAATGGTATAATGGAGTCCTAATCAAGTCGTTGGACTATTTTAAACCATTTGAAACAGTCTAAATCAGTCCAATGGACTAAATTGGAGTAATCCAGACTGGCATGAGAAGGAATCGGTATGCAATCAGAAGCCACAACAGCGATCGCAGCAGAAAAGCAGGATGTACGCCAGCGAGAATGGGCGGAACAGCTCGAAGCACAGCAGGCAATCGTCCCGGTATCCGTACCGCAGCAGCAACCATCGGACATTCGTATCGAAAAGAAAGGTCTGCAAATCACGCTGCCAGCGTACATCGCGCCGGACACACTGCTTGCTTTGGTGAAAACATGATGCGGAGCGACCTGCCTGCCCGGTTTATGCTTACGTAAGAAACACCTGACCTGATTCTGAAAACGGATGAACCAAGCCCCGCCCTGATCTTCGGATCGGGGCGGGGCTGTCTGTTATGTGCAGTATTGTGCAAGAATTTGTTGTTTCAGTTTCTTCCAGTTTTCCGCGCCGGCCTGATCCTTGACAAAGATCTCCGCGTCAGAAACCTCCGAATAGCTGCATCCGGCATCCGTTGGAACGATCGCCGGTTCCCTGGTATCCGTCAGGGAAAAGTTCCACGGAACATTCGGGTGCGGTGCCGTATACACAGTATGATCAAGGAACTGATACCGATTCAAAAAAACAAGGTATTCAGACGCGGGATCCAGATAGTTCATGAAGGACGGATGATAAACATTCGGCCTGTCAAACGATTTCCCTTCTGATTGCGCCTTTTTCATTTCCGCATATGTCTGGATATGGAAAAAATAATAGTAAATCGGGATCTCCGTGCCGGAAAGTGCCTGATCTCCCTCATACACCTGTTTCACCTGCACCTTCTGGATCAGCTGTCCGTCCGCCATGCAGACATCGTCTGTCGGCTGCACGAGAAGAATCTGCCGGTTGTATGCACAACCATCCATGGCTTCCGTCATATGTTCAAAGGTTAAAACCGAATTTATGGTATCCGGTGAGAAAGTCGTTTCCGTTTTTTTGACGTCCGCAATGGAATGAATCGCGGAATACCAGCTCTCCGGCATCTGTCCGATTCTGTGCGAAAACCAGCCGGTCGTCCCTGCTGCCAGCAGAACCGCAGCACTTCCGAGTCCCAAAGCAAGCTTCATATCTGTACATCCTTTCTCCGGCCGTTCTGCAGTGCATAAATCTCATCACACAGAATTCTGATGTCATCAGCATTGTGACTGGTCAGCAGAATCAGCGCACCGCGTTCCTTTTCTGCTTTGATAATATCGCGAACCTTTTCGACACTTTCGGCGTCAAGTGCACTGGTCGGCTCATCCAGCAGGATGACCTCGGGCGATTCCATGATCGCCTGTGCAACGGCAAGCTTTTTCCGCATACCGAGCGAGTATTTTTTGACGGTTCGCTTGTCCTTCGGATCAAGTCCGACCCGAGACATCGCCCGTTCAATATCCGGATCCTGAATGCGTTTTTTGATATTCGCAAGCATTTTCAGATTCTGGAAACCGGTAAATTCCGGGTAAAGATCGACATTTTCGATCACAATGCCGATGCTCGGCAGAAAACTGATGTCCTGGTACAGGCGCTGTTCATTGTAATATACAGAACCGGAGCTCGGACGCATCAATCCGGAAATCAGCCGCAGCAGCATTGTTTTTCCGGAGCCGTTGATTCCAGTAATCCCGTACACGGTTCCGCTGTGAAATTCCATTGTAATATGATCCAGAATGAGTTGCTTCTTAATGATTTTACTGACATCATCTATTTTGATCACTGACATATACTTCACCTCTCTGTTATACTGTATCTTCCGAATAGATTAACCCAAGATCACAGTGTGTGATCTGCAGGTAGTGCAGAACGGACACGACAAGGTCCAACAGCAACAGTATTGTACAGGCCCACAAAAACTGTGCCTGCGTGATTTGACTGAACCGGAATCCAAGCCCAAAGTTCTTTTTCAGCGTCAAAAATCCGAAGACTGCGGCGGCTGCATGAAAGGCGTTTACCAAAACCGCACTTTTCACAGATCCGATCAGAACAGCAATGCTGTTTACTGCAACGGTCAGAAGGAATCCGTACAATCCGGAAAATGCCGCATACCGAAGCACGACTGACAGATCTTCGGCCGAAAACAGGGATGCGGACGTCAGCAGCTCGGCAATCAGCATGGATATCAGAAGATACAGGCCGGAAAACAAAAAGCTGTATCCGGCAAGCCCGGCAAGCCTGCGGCAGTACCATTTCCCGATATTGCTGTTCCGAGTAAAATAATAGATACTGCTTACTTCCAGATCTTTATAGATATAGTTTCCCCAGCACAGAATCAGAATGACAAACAGCAGCAGCGACATATAAAAAACTCCCGCCGATGTCATGTCCACGACATTCGATTCCCAAAAACGGATCCTGTCAACCGTCCGGTAAATCTCTGTACTTTCAGCACGGAACAAATCAAAAATGCTTCCGTACTGCTGAATGAATACGAAAACAATGACAAGCAGCAACCGCATCCGAAATGTTTTTTTCATGTAAGACCTCTTTTATTTCAACTGATCGGAACGGATCTTTTTGATATTCAGTACCAGGATCACCGCAGCAAGAAACAGGAGCCAGATCCCGAACAATGCGTACGCATCATTGAGTCCGGCAACCACACCGCCCGGTGAAACATACGACAGGATGCAGGGCAGGATTCTTTCCGCAGCCCTGCTCAGTATAAGATACGGAAGGAACAGCAGAAGCTGATGCTTTGGCTTCAACAAATAGGAAATGGAAAGCCCGAACATTCCGACGAGGCCAGCATAAGCTGAATACAGCACTGTATAAAACAGATCGTACAAAAACGGGTGCTGTACAAGCAGCTGCAGAAGCAGGGCTCGCAGGCCGGATCCGGTATCCGTACCGGAGGTATTGAGAAAATGGCTGTATGATATTTCCTCCATCATCAATTCTGTGATGATCGCACCGTCAGCCGGAAATGTCAGATATACCTGAACCAGATGGATGAAAATCGGAATAAAAAAAACAAGGAATGTCACCGCAAAGCAGGCGCACTGCTTTGCAATGTAATATTTCCGGATTCCTCCGTTCGAAATGTAAACATCAGTGACTCCGAGCTTCCGGTCATTCAGATAGGAAAAGGAAAACGGAAGCAACGCAAGAAACGGAAACAGCATCTCCAGATAGACAGGTGTCAATAATCCGGTTTCCTCCGACAGAATGAAGACACACTGCGGCGCCGCAACATGAGAAAAATCTGTTTGCTTCAATGCAAGATTCGCTATAAAGCAATAATAGCCGATACAAAAGAGAAACAGAAAGCCGATCGTAAACAGAACATTTTTCTTCCTGCACGCAAGAAGGAATTGATTTCTAAACATAATTACTCCGTAAGCGGTATGAAATAGTTTCTTTTTCAAAGCGCACAGGCAAGACCGACACGATGCCTCGTGCCGATCCTGCCTGTTCTCATGATCGAATCATTACTTCGTTGTCGCGCGCGCAGAAACGTGACCGGAGCCGTCCGCGCCTGCCGTATAGAATGTTAAATTATGCCATCCAAGATTTGATGTGCAATCGTAAGCAGAGACAGTTCCTCCCGAACCGTATGCACCGGATTCTTCTGAATTATTATTAAAGCGAAGATACTTTCCGTCTGTATCATCCCAAATCTTGGATTTCGCCATGCTGAGACCGCCGTAAAGGCAAACACCTGTAATGCTTACAGCATTCACATTGTTTTCGTAAGGTTTCCATGTTTTCACATATGAAAACTTATCTTTTTTGACCTCCGTGTCAGAGAGTGCGGTGAATGCTCCGTATGCTGCGGATGCACAAATGCTCATGAGAGAAGATGCGGCTACTCCGCTTAGAATCATTGCGTAAATAGACTCCTTTTTCATAGTTATCAACCTCTTTTTGAATCATTAGTAAATAGTGTAGAAAGACTGAAGTATAACAATATTGCGCAACCATCATTACAATTTCAGTATATTCCCCCAAAAACGAAAAGTCAATATCTGGCATTGATTCTTCATAAAAAATAATAATTACTTTTATGAATGTTTCCTGCACGGAACAGCACACTGTCACGAAGCAGCGGAAAGACCTATGGGCGCTTACTTTCAAGCCAAGCACACATATAATAAGAAGCCCGAAAGCGATTGCTTTCGGGCTTCTTTGCAGGATTCATCATCAGCGCGCCCCGTCGGATCAGCGGTGCAGCAGATCCTCCCAGGTGATGTCGTTCTGGGCTACGGTCTTCTGCGTGTAGTACATCAGAATAAGCTGGGCATCATCCACGCTGCATTCGCCGTCGCCGTTTACGTCCATTTTGATCTGATTCTCCTCCGGCAGACCGGACTGAATGCCGGCGACGGTCGCCGTGTAATGCTTCAGCGCAAGCTGCGCATCGTCAACGCTGATTTTGCCGTCGATATTCACGTCGCCATTTTCCGCCGGACGCCCGTCGCTGCCATCGAAGTAGTACAGAATACTGATTTCGCCGTCGGGTGTAGCATAAATACAGACTTTTTTCGATGTTGTCTGAACCGATCTCACTTCCTCGCCGGTTCGGCTCTTTGCACTGATTTCCAGTGTACCGAGCGGTTTGTCTGCGCTCAGAATCCAGCTGTCTTTGCTGTGTTGGTGAAATTCAACTTTTCCGTCACCCGTGCCCTTCACAGCAAGCAGACTGAACCCGTTAGCATCCTTCGCCAGATTCTGAACAAAGCGCAGCGTATAATCCGACGTTTGGATATGAGCAGTCACACCGTTCGGTGCAAACACTGCATCGTTCAGCAGATCAGACTGAATATAACAGAGCTTGCCCGGATACTTCATCTCAACCTGAGCAGACGCTGACTTTTCGTCCGCGAAGCTGAATTTATACTCGTCCGTTTCATACAGCATGGTGTATTTTTTCAGATTCCGGCTGCTCTCACCGCTGATGTCAAACAAAGACTGTTCAACAACCACGCTGTCAATCGCGCCGGAACCGCTGATTGGCATGCCTGTTGTCGGATCAACCCATTGCGGCATTTTGTATTTGCCCTCTGTTTCAAATGTCATCTGCGTCAATGGCTGTTCCTGTACGGCTGCCTCAGAATCCGCATACGGACTGCCGCTTGTCAGGATACCGAGATCCGTAACCACGGCGCGCAGTCCGATATTTGGCATCCCGCTTGCGAATCCCCCATATGCATTAGAATACCATTTATGTTCACTGCGGTTGACATACAGCCTTTCTTCTGTATGCGGGGTCTTGGGGTCATAGAACCGAATATAGCCGTCAAATTTCCAATTCTCATTCCACAAAACAAGCGTTGTATTTTCCGGCTGATAATCAACCGCAACAACAGCATGCCGCTGCTTCGTATCATTCTGATCCGTACACAAAATCAGAAGCGCAGGTTTTCCGGCATCCATACCCGCAAGGAGCGAATCCAGCAGCGCATTCGCCGGCCTGGTTTTGTGCAGTAACATCTGATCAGATTCACGGTATTGCAGCAGGTGATGCAGATTGATCGCGGAAAGGACGGTGTCATTGTTGCTCCGAAGCTGATACAGCGTATCTGCTGCCGGATCCAGATCAGAAGCCCGGAACATCCCGAGCTGATGCATCACGGTCAGCAGCGCCATGCCGTAGCAGGTGCCGATTCCGTGATCCTTGAGATGCGCATTCACGCCATCCATCCCATTCCAATCCGTCGCCTGGCAGGCATCCTCCAGCCTTTTGTAATCCTGATCCGTAAGGAATCTCTGCCATTCCCCATTTATCTGCCGGAAGAACGCTTCATTTTCACTGGAGAAATTCCATGTATCTGCCTGGAACTTTATCACACGGACAGTCGTCATAACCGCAGTGGTCGTGACGGCCTCGGTAGTCGTGACAGGCACAGTGGTTGTGATTGTTGTCGTAGTGATTGTAGTTGATGTTATAGTGGTGGTTGATGTTGTTGTCGTGGTTGTGGTAATGACAGTCGTTGTTGTCGTTGTCGTGGTAGTCGACGTCGTTGTGGTAGTCGACGTCGTCGTAGTGGTAGTGGTAGTCGTAGTGGTAGTGGTAGTCGTTGTGGTAGTAGTCGTTGTGGTAGTGACAGCAGGGGCTGTCGTTATAACCGTACCAATAGACTTGAACTCAATACCGTTTTCCTTTGCATAGGTTTCTGCACACGAACCGGTATAGCCCTCAAGCGTCAGATCGGGGCAATTACGAAAGGCTGTTTCTCTAATCGTTGTCACGCTGTTGGGGATCGTGACGCTTGTCAGATTAGAACAATATGCAAAAGACTCCTCATAAATCTTGTTAACACTATCTGGAATTGTAATATTAGTCAGGTATTTACAGCCATAAAAAGCCTGACTTCCAACATTCGTCACGCCATTAGGAATGATATAGGATGACCTCTGTTTACCAGCAGGATAACTGTGAAGTTTCTGCATATCCTTAGAAAAAAGCACACCGTTTTCTGAACAATACTTGGTGTTCTGCGCTTCAACATCAATTTCTACAAGTTTTTCACAGCAAGAGAACGCTGCGTTGAAAATAAGCGTAACACTTGAAGGGATAATAACGCTCGTTAAGTCTGAACAATATGCAAATGACTCAGATCCTATTTCAGTGATGCTATCGGGAAGGGAAATACTAGTTAAACTCTTGCAGCCTTGAAAAGCCTGGTGCTCAATGCAAATTACACTTTCCGGGATCGTAACGCTTACAAGATTCTTGCATCCGTAGAAAGCAGCTTGTCCAATATTTTTTGCTCCATCCTCAATTACTGCTTTTTTGATTAATTCATCGTAAAACTGCCATTGCGAACGTTCATTATAATATATTGAATAATCCATCATTTCGCCGCTGCCCGAAATCGTCAGCGTCCCCTCCGCATCCAGCGTCCAGGTCAGATTATTCCCCTGCGCACCGCATATACCGGAAACCGGCGTCAAACCCGGCTCCGTTGTGGTCAGCACGGTCGTAACCGGAACAGTGGTCACCGGCGCAGTCGATGTTACGGGCTTGGCCGTCGTTGTGGTTCCGGCATCCCCGACCGTCAGATTGACCGCGTACACATCGCCGTTCGCAAGCGTGACAACCAGCTTGCACCTGCCCTCCCGGACTGCCTGCACGGTGATCGCTTTCTTTGATTCGGACACGACATAAACCGCGACGTTCGGATCGGAAACGGACACATTGACAATCTCCGCGACCGTTTCATATACCTGATGCCCGTACAGCGGCAGATGCAGAATAAACTCCTCTTTGTACGCGGGATCCGGTTCAGTGTTCGTCGTTCCCGGCGTACCGGTTGCGGTTTCGCCGGTTTCACCGGTGGGCGATGTGGGTGAAGTGCCCGGCGCGGGCGGAACGGTGCTTGTGGTCGTGAAGCGCGGCGTGATTTCAATGCTCGTATTCGGCACCTCCGTGCCGAGATAGCGCTCACTTCCGCTGGTGCTGACATCAGTGCCGTTCAGGCCGGCGTTGATGTCCTTGGTGTTGGTTTGTGTGACGGTTGAGGTTACTGTGGTTACCGTGGTTACTGTGAAAACCGTTGTTGTAACCGTGCCGATGGATTTGAATGCAATGCCGTTTTCTTTAGCGTAGGTTTCAGCGCAGGAACCGGTGTAGCCGGAAATCGTCAGATCTTCGGAACAATTTTCAAACACAGATAATCCAATGCTAGTCACACTATCCGGAATTGTGATACTGGTTAATCCCGTGCAGCCACAAAATGCGTTATTGTCGATATTCGTCACACTATTCGGAATTGTGACGCTTAAAAGGCTCGTACAGGTAGCAAACGCAAAATGGTCGATGCTGATCACGCTGTTGGGAAACGAAATGCTTTTCAGTCCGGTACAATAATTAAACGCATAACCCGCGATGCGTATTACACCATCCGGTATTGTTACATCGCCGGAACAAGTTGTTCCGTCAATAAGAATTCCGTTAACAATAACAAGTGGGCTTTCTTTCTGCTTTGACTTCAACCAAGGTGTGTCAGAAAACGCAAGGGAACCAATACTAGTCACGCTGTCCGGAACAATTATTTCAGTCAAAGCAGAACAACTTAAGAATGCGCCTCTTCCAATACTTGTTACGCCGTCCGGTAGTATAATTTTTCTCATTACTCTGCAATCTGAGAATGAGCTTGATCCAATCGTCGTCACGCCATTTCGGATAATGACTTTTCTGATCTGCGATCTATAAGAATCCCATGGCTGATCCGCATAACCAAAATAATCCCTCATCTCCCCTTTTCCCGAAATCACCATCAGACCCGTTTCATACAGCCGCCAGACAACGTTTTTTCCCTGCGCGCCGCATTCGCCGTTTGCAAGCTCTTTGATCTGCTCAAAACTGCGGTGCGTCAGCTCAGCATAGGCCTGCGCCGTGGAGCCCGGATAACCGTGAATCACCGTCGTTGCTCCGTTCAGCGTTGCATCCACCTGCGCAATTTCGCACGCTTCATTCAGGATCGTCACATCGGTCAGGCTGTCGCATCTCTGGAACGCGCTGGAGTCAATGAGCATCACGCTCTCCGGCACGGTGATTTCCGTCAGGCTCCTGCAGCTGTCAAACGCAGTTGCGCCGATTTCCTCCAGACCCTCCGGCAGCTGAATGTCAGACAGCTTCGGGCAGTACGCAAACGCAAGCATATCAATCCGGCGGAGGCTGCCCGGCAGACTGACACTGACCAGGTTCTCGCAGCCCTGGAACGCCTGCATACTGATATTGATGATGCCGTCTTCGATCACCACTTTTTTCAGCTGATCATGCAGCGAATGCGCTTGAACCCAGGAATTGAGATTCATCGTGCCCGTGCCGGAAATCGTCATTGTGCCCTCGTCGTCCAGCGCCCATGTCACGTTTTGGCCGCCCGAACCGGAACTGACAGTCTGGCGGAGCCCCGTGGAAGCGGGCTGCGTTGTTGTCCCGTCAGCCTTCGGAACATAGGTTTCCGACGGATTGACCGTGAAAGACGGCGTATCATCATACTGCACGGGCGGAGCACCGCCGGTTGCGTCCGTCACAACCTGCGACGGATCCTTAAAATTCCGTAGCGTCGTTTCCGCGGATCCCGGCCGCGGTGTCAGATCTCCTGCGTCAAGCGGAATCACATCCGAGCCGACAGCGCCAAACGTCTGTGACGGATCCTTCGGCTGAAGCGTTGTCACCGCAGGCGCATCCGCCTCCGGTATGCGTTCCCCCTCCGGAACCGGATAAACACCCTCCCACAGATCCTCCTGTGCATACGCTGTAAGAGCTCCGGCACTGAACGCAGAACCGATTTGCAGCAGACACATTGCAGCAGAAACCACAAAGGAAACAACCCGTTTTTTCATGTAAAAGCACCCCTTTTCGTCTTTCTTCCCCACAGGGCTTTTTAATATGTATATAGTATACCATAATCCGGCAGACAAAGTCAATACGCTCATTCGGATATTATTTACCCGCCTGAATTTGTACTATCTGCACAAATATAGTTGTTTATAATTATGCGTTCACACAAACTTGCACAATGCGCGTAACAATTCACCGGGGTGATCCGTATCCCATGCAGAAGGGCGGCAAAACTGCCCGCCTGAAACTGATTATGCATAATCGAATCATCCATCTGAACTGTACTCATGCAGGCACAGGTCTGTCTGAGGAAAATCTATATGACGCCAGGAGGTTTCATACTATGAAAGCAACATTGAAAAGAGCACTGATTTCCGTATTTGCGGTTTCTCTCACATTCTCATCCGCTGTCATTCCGAATATGCCCGGCGCTTCTATGCTTGCCATGGAAGCATCTGCGGAAACGGTCACGGCAGGACAGGTGAAATACGGCGGAAACACGTTTTCTTATTCGCTGCTTGCAAGCGGAAATACAGTCAAGCTGACCGGAATCGTCAGCCTGACCGAGGCAACCTGCCCGCTCCCCTCTTCTGTCACTGTCAACGGAAAAAGCTGTGCCGTTGTCGAAATTGAAAAGAATTTCGCACAGAACGCGAACATCCGCACAATCTCGATCCCGGATTCCGTCAAAAAGATCGGTTTCAATTTCGCTGCCGGCGCAAAAATCGAATCTGTTTCCATCGGCAAAAACGTCCGGGAAATCGGTGAATCCTTTTGCAAAAACAGCCCGAATCTCAGAAGCGTTTCCTATTCCGGCACCGCGCTGCAGACACTCGGATCCTATGCCTTTGAAGGAACACCGTTTTACAACAAGCCGAATGCAAACGGCGCTGTCACCATGGGTGAATGGCTGATCCGCTACACCGGAACGGCTGCGAATGTCAGGGTGCTGAACCTTGCAAATAACAAGCCGGATATTCACAAGATCGGATCCAGAGCATTTTACAACAACAAAAAACTGACTTCCGTGAATCTGAACGGCATTCAGATTATCGGTTCGCAGGCATTTGAAGGCTGCGGCAATCTTTCCAAAATCGAGGACGGCTATTCTCTGACGTCCGTAGAAATGAACGGTTTCTATAACACAGACTGGTTCAATACGCAGAACGATAACAACAACGGCACGGTCATCCTGGGCCGTGTTCTGCTGAAATACAAAACAATCGACAGCGAAACAAATACAGCAGATATGACAAATCTCAACGTGCAGTACATTGCGGACAACGCGCTCAGATTCGTCAGAAAGGCGCAGACGATCAAACTGCCGAACAGCATTCAGACCATTGATGATAATGCATTTGGCACCTTCACCGAGAAAAGCAGCTTTGAAAATGTCTATCTGTTCAATCAGAAGGTCACATATTCCAATTACAAAAGCTCCGCCTTCAACGGCATCATCGTCCGGAATCTGGGTGCACTCTCCATGTCAAAATGGGGTGAACAAATGGCACTTTCAAAAGGCACTGAGATTCTGAGCAGTCTTGGTTTCTCATGTAAAGGCAAAGGACTGACCAACCGGTATTCCGTCAGGGAAACCTATGAAATCATCCGGAAGCTGTATCACTATGTCGGAAAGAATCACCACTACAAAGACCACTTTGACGGCGGTTCCGTCAATTATATTGAAGAGCTGCTTGAGCCGAAGGGCATTGTCTGCTTGGATTACGCAGAATTATACATGTATCTTGTAGAGCTTGCCGGCGTCAACGCAGAATGCGTCAGATCCGGTTCGCACAGCTTCAATGTTGTCCAAGTCGGCACAGACTGGTTCTATGTGGATACCTGCTGGTACACCTATCCGGGTCTCTTTATGGTCAACAGGAAGACCGTCGAGCTCGAAAAAAATGATCATATCGTGGATTCTTTGGAGCAATCGGTTCGGATCCCTTCTGAAATGTTCACGCTGAGCGCAATTCCTGAAAGCAAGTACACGCTCGGCGATGTCAACCGCGACGGACAGTTCGATATCCGCGATGCAGCCGTGTTCCGGAAGCATGTACTCAATTCCAAGAAACTGACAGACTCCAAGAAGCTGATTCTGAGCGATGTCAACAAGGACGGCAAATTCAACTCCGCTGACCTCAAGATCATGCGTGACAGCAGCCATGTTGGCAGCAGAATGGTCGGTGACGTGAACAATGACGGCAAGATCAATTCCGCCGATGTCACAAAGCTCCAGAATTATCTGCTTGGCAAGGTTTCACTGGATGAGCAGAGCTATTATGCCGCGGATATTCAGATTGACGGAACCGTTGACAGCTATGACCTGGTGGCTGCAAGACGCTTCGTGACGAACCCCATGGGCGACGTGAACATGGACGGCAAGGTGGATACCACAGACCTGTCCAGACTCAGTGCGTTCATCAACAACAACGCGACGCTGGAAAGTGACGGAAAAGAGCGTGCAGACATCAACTTCGACGGCCTCATCAACAGCACCGACGTTTCACTGATCAAGAAGCTGGTCTGATTCCGCCTGCGCGCTCCCCTGCCCTGTTCAGAACCCCTAACACAGGGCAGAATCGCCGGATTATCATTTCAGTAATCCAGATAATCCCAACAAACCCGAAAACCCTATGATACCATGATTCCTTTGTTCACAGAGAATCCCCCGCACCGTTCACATATCGGTGCGGGGGATTCCATTTTTCAGCGATGCGGTTTTGCAGCAGAAAGCTCGGCTGCACAGCAGAAAATCGACGTTTTGAGGAGCAAAAAGAAGATCAGAAACAGAAGATCTGGCAGCGCATACTGCTTCGCGGCGCTGACCCCGGACAACGCACTGACCAGAAAATACGGCGAAAACACCGGCAGTCTGCCCGCAATCCAGGCAGTAACTGCAATCAGAATTGCGGCCGACGCAATCACGGCCGGTTCCTTCCGGATGAGCGAGGAAAGCGCACAGAGCAGAAACGCTGCGGCAGGTGCCGCCAGAATCCGGAGCACGCCGAACAGAAACAGGCAGCCTCGGACGCTTCCGCGGATCCCGCACGCCTCAAATCCAGTGACACTCTGCACCGGCACATGCAGCTCGCCCATATTCCAGCGCAGATACATCAGAATCCACTGAACAGATGAACAAACAGCAGTCAATACAATGCCGATTGTCACTGCAACCAGCAGTTTAGAACGGATCACCGTAGTTTTTCCGGTTCTGGTCGGAAACAGAATCTGCTCCATGCCGCATTCTGCATCTCCAAGCATCAGCATCGGAATCAAAAGCAGCATGCCGAGCAGCGACGCCCAGTTCAGCCCGAACATTCTGATATACACCGTCAGATCCAGGTCATAGATGAGAACCGGCTGCATCTCCTTACAGGATGCAAGCCTGCCGTATTTCGCCAGCAGCTCTCCGAGCGCGGCACTTTTTACAGAAGCAAGCATCTGCTGTTCCGCGCGTTTTTCAAATTCCTCTGCCGCGGTGAAATCCACAGTATCATTCTGATTCAGAACAGAATCCGCTGTTTCCTTCTCCGCCCGGATCTTCTGCTCTGTTTCGGCAGAATAGGTTCCTTCGTACATTTCCGTATACTCTGCATACAGCTTCCGGTCAAATGCATCATAACCGGAAGGTACCGCAAACAATGCAATTCCGATTTGCAGCAGAAGAACCCCGAGCAGCACTGCCCATCCTTTCCGGTAAATCAGCAGCTTCTTCAATTCATAGCAATAGGATGCGGAAAGCCGGTTCATACTGTGTCATCTCCAAACCTGTACAGATAAACATCCTCCAGAACCGGCTCACAGAGATGCGCCTTCGGATGCGGCTGCGTATCATGCACAATCCGGATTGCCGTCTGCATATTGCGGCTGACCAGACTGGAACGAGAATACTGATCCAGCAGCGCTTCCAGTTCATTTGGTTCCGGCTCAACCTCCCAGACCTTGCCCTGCATCCCGGCAACCAGCTCCGGAATTGTCCCCTGCTGAATCAGCTTTCCGTGATGAATCAGGATCACCTCTTTGGCAATCGTTTCAATATCCGAAACAATATGCGTGCAGAAAATAACAGTCATCTGCTCCGACAGTCTGCGCACCATATTACGGAAGCGTACACGTTCCTTCGGATCCAGCCCGGCCGTCGGCTCATCGAGCACCAGAATTTCCGGATCATTGAGCAGCGCCTGCGCAAGTCCAAGTCTTTGCCGCATACCGCCGGAAAAGGTCCTGATTTTCCGGTCACGCTGCTCCGTCAGATTGACTGCATCCAGCAGCTCCCGGCATCGCTGATCCCTGGTCTTTCGCGGAATACACTTCATATCGGCCATATAGCGCATCAGCTCCATTGCGGTAAAATCCGGATAAAAGCCAGGATACTGCGGCATATATCCGATTCGCGCACGGAATTCCTCACCCAGCTTTTCTGTGTTCTGACCGTGGAACCGGATCTCTCCGGATGTCGGTGCAGTCAGACCAACAAGAATATTCATCAGCGTACTTTTTCCGGCACCGTTCGGCCCGAGCAGCGCATAGATTCCGCTTCCAAGCTCCGATTGAAAATGATCCAGCGCGTAAAAATCGCCGTATTGCTTCGTCAGTTCTTTGAAACTGAGCATTGTTTCACCTGCTTTCCGGTATCTGTAGTCGGACGTGTATAAATCAGAAATGCTGCAACTGAAATCACTGCAATGATACAGCAGGTACAGGCTGCCGAAAGCCAGATCTGCGCGACCGGCCAGCCGAACACATTGACCGTATCATAATTGATCAGATATTCCCCCGGAACCGACAGACGCAGCAGACCAAGACGCTTCATCACAAGTTGTCCGTCCGGAACATACGCAAAAAACGCAGACAGCAGCACAAGGGATGCCGTTACACCGGCCGCTGCGCCGAAAACAGCCGGTGTTCGGCGGAAAAAGCAGGAAGCAAAAGCTGTCAGCGCCGCTATCAGGCAGCCGGTCAGTGTCCGCATCAGGGCAGATAACAGAAAAAATGTCAGAATCGAAACCGGATACGGACAATACTGATAGCAAGGCACGCTGCGGATCGGTGCGAACAGCATCTGAACACTCAGTCCAGCCTTACACCAGACAATGCCTACAATCAGAAACGTGTATAAAAGGGCAAACATGGCGGCACATAAGAATCCCGCCCCGATTTTCCGGAGATACAGCCCTCCCCTCCCCTTACGGGACGGAAACAGAATCTGATACATACCGGTTTCAGATTCCATCGCAAACAGCGGCGCAAGAAGCGTACATAGTATCAGCAGAAACAGATACTGCATCGTTTCATCATGATTCACTGCAAGGAACGCAAAATCAAGCTGTTCAATATCACAGAGATGATAATCCGTTTTACGGTTATACAGCCTGATTGCATGGGTCAGATCCCGGCGTTCAAAATCCGTTGCTGCATGATCAAGATCCGCGTACATTTTCCGGATAAGTGCCTGCATTTTCTTTTCATGCGACCGGTATGCCTGCGCAGCACAATTCATGCCGCTCAGCACGCCACGGAGCGGATCCTCTGACGGCAATCCCGCAGCCGGATCGGGTCCAAGCTGATTCAGCTCGCGGCTGAGCATAGCTTCCGCTTCATCCAGCGGCATATCATAATAAGCTGCCGTTTTGCTGTGCGCAATCCTGATACGCCGGAAAGAAACATCCGCGTTCCGCATACACAACAGGCACATCGCAAGTACGGACAGTCCCAGAACGATCCAGACTTCTTTTCGAAAAAGCAGCTTTTTCACTTCGTAAATCATGAATGCACCGGCTTTCCGCTCTGATCAAAGCAAATAATATCTTCTGCACTGCCAGTCGGCTCCGGCACAATATACAGCAGCAGATCCCGCACGGCGGCAGCCGGTACCTTCGGCATATCCGGCAGATCTGTTACGGCACCCGAATCCAGATTCATGCGGTGAATCGTTCCGTGCAGCATATAATACATCAGATTTCCATTGCCGAAGCAGGCATACGGGTTTTCCTCTGACTGCGGATCAATCTCCGTAATCTTCCGAGGCTGGCGCAGTTCCGGATCAAATGCGTATACTGCACCCTCATACGGAAAATAGATTTCATCGCCGTATGCAAAAGCAACATATGGCCATTTTGAATCCCAGACGGAAACCGTCCCTTTTTTGCCGAACAAACCGCGCGTGATATTGCTTTCAATCTTACCGGTATTCAGATCCAGGCATTGCAGTGCCGCACCCATTTCCATCCAACAGAGCTTGTCCTTCGTAATCAGCGGAAACATAACATCCTGCGAGGAAAAACGGTATACATCATGAAACTGTGCATCGCAGAGATGCATTTCATTGTTATAACCGATCAGAATCAGATCCTCATTGATCCGCATAGCAGAATTAAAAAAGCTCTCGTATTCCGTACTGATATCGCGACCGTCAAGCACCGTATTATACCGCGGAACGGAAGCAATCGTATTCGCGGAATCCGTCAGCGGATCCCAACAGCGGATCTGCATTTCCTTCTCTGTCACAACCGGAGCAATGAAAGCGTGGTCAATCATATTCCAGTAACCGCTGCCGGGCGCAAGCTCACCCTGATACAGCGGATGCAGCGGGCAATCAGCAGTTTTATGCGTACAGGAAATCCGTTTGCAGATACTGCTGCATGTGCCGGTCCGGAGATCATAGGCAAACATGGTCTGGCCGAAGATGCCCCATGTTTCGGCACCAGCTGGATAATAAAACGTCGTATCATCGTAATAATTATGCATCTGCGGGTTGCCGGTACAGCAAACCTGTCCGAAGCCGCCGAACTGATTTTGTCCGGGCAGCAGTTTACGGTCTGCAAACGTCCCGAACGATGCGAGCAGACAGAACGCGAAAAGAATCAGCGGCAGCAAAAAAAGAACGGTGCGCAGTGCATAGCGTTTCATGCTCATTCTTCAATCTTGCAGGAACAGCCGTCGGAATAAATAAATGGCGTTCCGTAAGGATTCGGATCACACTGCATTTCCGAATAAACCATCAGAAGATCATGCTGTTCCCCGACAGCGTAATCCGTCTTCACAGCAACCTGTTTTCTGAGCTCTTGATCCGTGAGCGAAACAGATGCATACTTCTGCCCGTTCCAGACAGGCTGCAATTCGCCGTCTTTCAGCAGCATCATAAAACCGGAACGGTTGCTCGGCTCCTCTTCCTGTGTGTTCAGGATATTAAAATAAACCGTCGGATTCTTATGCAGCCGGAACAGCGTAGATACAGCCCTGCTTTCAGAACTGATTAAATCATCCCGGTTCACAAGATCAGCAGTATTCGCTTCATCACGATCCGTCACAACCTGAATGCAGGCAGTATCAAGCTGATTTTCAGCGGTAATTGCATTCAGCGCATGGCCGTCACGCGCTTCAGCAGATTCATAATGTCCGATGAATCTCTGCGCAGTCAGATACTCCCCTTCTGCGGCACAATACGGGAAAAAGCAGAAGCAAAAAGTATTCTGACCCTTCTGCACAGGCAGATTTTCAACCAGGAACGGAACTTTGACATCCTGATTATACGGCAGATCCATTTTGAGGAACCCGTCTTTGCTCTGCACACCATCTACGGCAAAATCACAAACCTGATCATTCCAGAACAGTACAAACGAACCGGAAAGGCCGTAATCCGTCTCTTTATTGGAATACACATAGAAATTCAGATCCAGTGCAAGAGATCCGTCATGAACAGGAATCTTTTCAGTGTCGATACTTTCCTTCGCATCTGCACCTTCCGTGAAGTTGAAAAAACCCAGTCCGGGAAAATCCTGTGTTTCAAGCATGGGATAATCTGCGATGATATTCTGAATTTCAGCATGTAACATTGACAGATTCTCGGTATTCTCAGCAGGTTCCGTCAAAACTGCGGACGAAACGCTGCTTTCCGTTGCAGGTTCATATAAAAGCGCTTCACTGCGCCCGCATCCAGTGAAAGAAATACCGGCTGCCGCAACCAGCAAAACCGAAGTCAAAGCTCTCAGATAATGGTTCATAGTAAACTGCCTCCATTGGTCAAAAGAAGAACGTCCCCCTAAGGAGCGGATGCGAAGCCGGCACCGGGTCGGAGCAACGCATCCCCCTTAAGAGGCCGTATGGAACAATCGCTTTCCATCGCTCCGCAGCGGCTCAGATCACGGATCAATACAGATCAGACTGAGCCGGGCGGATACGAATATGCAGATTCAAAGTCCAAAATGCTTCAAAACCGCATTGGATTGCTGATTAATAACTCAAAGTGAAGAAATACGCATTGCCATTGTTATTATTGCGGAAGGTAAACTGACCGTGGCCACTCGTAGCGTATGCATCAACCCACGGTGTATTCTTCTGATATGCACCGCCGGTTGCATAAACCTTGCCGGAAGAAGTATTCATAAAGCCGGAGCTTACCGTAATCTGATTTGTACCCCAGGTAACGCCGGTGCCGATATAACCGGTACGGCCGTTTCTGGGGACTCTGGAGCTGTAGCACTGATAGGCTGCGTTCGCACTGAGGGAGCCAAGCGCAGAAACTGCGAGGCAAGCTGCAAAAATTGCACTGATAATAGACTTCTTTTTCATGATAATGATTCCTTTCGATTTTAAATATTTGTTTGTGAATGTGAGAAATAAGGATTAATAAAAAATGGGGACGTAATAACCTGTTTCCGATCTAAAGAACGTAAACATACCATCACCGCTAGATGCATAGCTGTCAACCCAAGGCGTGGTCTTCTGACGACGGTTACCAGACGCATACAGTTTACCGGAACTCGAGTTCATGTAACCGGAAATGACCGTTGCTCTTGAACCGTCAGCAACACCATACCCGACATACCCCAGACGTCCGCTTCTGTATTGTCTGCTGCAATAGGCATCATAGCCGTACTGTTCCCAAAAACCTGCGTTTGCAGTGATTGCACCAACCGCAGAAAAAGCCATGCAGGAAGCAAGAATTGCACTGATAATAGTCTTTTTCTTCATGATCATTATTCCTTTCAGTTTGAGTGTATACAACAAAGATGAATGAAAAATGAAATGCTCCGGAGTATTTATTGTGAAAAGTGCTTTGCAATTGCATTTTCATTATAACCCGGGTTGGTAAAAATGTCAATAGAACAACTGGAACTTTAATAGTTAAATCATGCCGCGTTTCAGCATGCTTATTTTTTATTTGTTATCATTGTCATTACAAAATTTGAATTCCGTTTCTATACATATTCTATCTCTATTAGGTGGACAGCCAAAAAACGCAGGCAAGAAGTCCGATAATAGAATTGAGCACATTCTTGTTCAGTTTTTCATCAATTCGTTATATTACTCATGGGATTATATTTCTTAATTATCAATGATTGGAATAATTTTCTGCAATAATATTATACTATACGCAATTTTCTATGAAAATCACTCTAAGTCGTACGCTAAGATGTATCGTTTGACTTCCGCAGCATACAACTTTATATACTACTTTATATCATATCTATTTGCGCTATCACCTCGTATTTCTCTCTTTATATGTTTAACATATCATTTATTGTACATCTTCGCATTTCCCCGCTCCAGTTCTTTAGCAGGCATATGAATTGTTTTTTCTGTTACTTGATAATCTCTGTTTTTTCGGTTTTCTTGCCTTGCTTTATTTACTTTCGTTCTCCGGTTGTTTTGAATTTCCTAGTTTCTTATGATTCTCTGATAATTTTGGTAATTCTATATTATCTGGTTTCATTTATGGCATATCCGACGCTCCCCTCTTGTGGTCCATTTTTCTGATATCACATATTTATTCTTCCCACTCATTGATAATTCTATATTACTTAGGTTTCTTGTGCGTCTATGTTTACCGGGGTTTTTGAGATTACTCGTTTTTCAATATTTTTCAGCTTTCTCGGCTTATCGTGAAATTTTATATTATCATGCTTCTTTGTATTCCTTGAAATATCAATACACTCTAGTAATCTCGGCCGCTCCCCTCACCTCTTGTCGAAATCTGAAATATATCATTCGGCTTCACAACCGTTCCACTGCATCACTGCTTGATCAAAGCATACTATTCCAGGATATCGATCCATGGGCTGACACAGAATGATCAGCCCTCTCCTCTTTTATTTATACAATCTGGTTTACTTGGAATGCTTGGTGGATTAGGTATCCTGATGTTTTCAAGGCGCGCTGATTTATCTGGTATTCTTTTATGACTTAGTAATCCGGGATATTTTAGGTTATTTGGTTTATAAGAGCAATCTGGTAGCTCTGGTTTATTAAAGTGATCAGGGCATCTGGGGTTTCTCAGATGCCCGAATTAGACCGAATTATTCGCGTGAAAAGATAAACCGAAGTAACTACTGATTAAAATATCACGCAGATACATGGAATAACGCAAATAATACATCTAACAGCATGCCGAGTAAACTGAATAATATAAATAACAGGGGAGGGGGATTTGGCTGAACTCATTGACTTTTTTCCTATAATATGGTACAATGGAAAACGAAATCCAAACCAAGCAAAAAGGAGGATCTTCCATGAAGGTCATCAGCTTTGTCAACCAGAAGGGCGGCGTCGGAAAAACGACGTCCTGCCTGAATATCGGTGCAGCGCTGCAAGAGGCTGGCCGCCGCGTGCTGTTCATTGATATGGACGCGCAGGGGAGTCTGACCAAAAGCACAGGCCTGACCGCGATCCCGGATAACACGCCGACAGTCAGCGATATCCTGACCGGAAAAGCCGACGCGCAAAACGCCGTCATTCACAGAGAGGGGATGCCTGATATTATTCCCGGCGACATCCGGTTATCCGGCGCAGAAGTCGAACTGATCGGCGCAGCCGGACGCGATTTCATCCTGAAAGAGGCGATTGAACCGCTCAGCGACGCTTACGATTACGCGCTGATTGACTGCTCGCCGAGCCTGTCTGTGCTCACATTGATGGCGCTGACCGCATCCGACCGGTACATCATCCCGGTCGCCGCGCAGTATATGCCGCTGGACGGCATTGTGCAGCTGATGCACACCGTCGATCTGGTGAAACGACGCATGAATCCAGGGCTTGATCTGACCGGCGTTGTTGTCACGCTGTACGATGCACGCCGCAGCCTCGACAAAACCATTCTCGACGCGATCAAGCAGCAGTTCGGGGACAAGCTGTTCTCCGACATTGTCCGTTATAATTCCAAGATCGCAGAGGCCCCGGCTTACGGCAAGGATGTGCTGCAATATGCATCCGCCTCGTCCGGTGCTGCTGCGTACCGTGCCATCACCGCGGAAATCATCCGCAGAGAGGAGAAATAAGATGCCATTCAAGCTGCAATCGAATCCGCTGGAAAACAATGCGCTGTTTGCGGCGCCCGAAACCGAACAGCCGCAGAAGCAGGAAAAAGCGAAAAAATCCGGCAAGGCTGCTGCGCAGTCTGAAAAGACCGAGAAGAAACAACCCGTCAAGCCGGAGCCGGAACAGATTCCGGAAGAGTACATCCGCGCAACATTTATCGTGCGAACGGATCTGCTCAGCCGCCTGAAGGATTATGCATATACCGACCGCCGCGAGATCAAAGCGGTGATCAATGAGATCCTGGAGAAATCGCTGGATGAGATCGAAGCCGCTTATGCAAAGCGCGGTGAAAAGATCCTTCATGCACCGAAATAACAGGGGAGTGCCCGTTTATCGTTTTCTGAGTCAACCCGGCTTATATGCTTTATCTGCGTGATTGGGTTGATTTGAAAATCTGAAATTATTCGGTTTACCGGATAATCAGAAAGGAAAGTCAATATGCTGGAAAACAACGCGCCTGCTGAATATCAGCAGGCTCCGCGCAGACTTCCGCCGAAGGACGTACAGAATGAGATCCTGCAGAATCTCAGAAGATATGCGGAGCAGTTCATGCTGAATCCCGCAGAATTTGAGGTGGCCGGATTCATGACGCTGACCACGGCGAATCTGGAAATTGATCCGCTTTCGACGGAATTTGCGCTTGCAAGCGTATATCACATGGTTTATCTTCGGCAGTTCGGCCCGTTCGTCAGCCAGTTTGATACGCCGGAAAAGCGCGCTGCATTTGTACAGAATCTTCCCGCTGAGGATGCGGCTGCACTGCGTACGCAGATGACGGATGAGGACGAGGCATACGAAACGCTGCTCGCGGATCCTGCGCCGAACATGTTCACATTTCTTGCACCGTTCAGCCTGCATCATCTGATGCAGTATTTCCTGATGCAAGAAGAAGGGGAGAACACATACCGCACGCGCCGCAGGGCAGGGGATACCGTTCTGGACATCCCGAAGAATCTGGCTGTGCCGACACTGAAAAACTATCAGTACATCATGTCACTGACGCCGGCGGGCAATGCATATATGCAGCCGCTCGCTTCAACGGACGGACTGAAATTCTCGGGCGGCAGAATGTACTTCAAAGGCAACGATATTCAGCCTGTTTCTGAGGTTGAACTTCAGAACATGGTCACGAAAGAGGGTATCGAGTCAATCGACCTCGGTATGCTCCGCATTTTCTATTCGATCATCCTGCGCGAATTTGAGAAAACCAAGTATTCCAATCTCCAGGATGTGATCAAGCTGTATATCCCGGATCTCGCGGAGAGCATGGGATTACAGCGCAATATCAATAAGGCCGGCATTCAGCGCCTGATTGAAACGATCCAGAGCTTTCACAACATTGTCGGCGTGATGCACGGCACACGCGCCGGAAAGCCGTCCAAATCGCTGTATCCGGTTCTGAACTTTGAAGGCTACGACGACAAGACCAACACGATCTCATTCAGCTCGCCGTATATGAACATGGTTATCCAGACCGTGTACCGGCTGGCAATCGTGCAGAAGAAGGACGGCGCTCCGAAGCTGACCCGTCGCGGCGATCCGGTTCGGAATCCCACGCATTCCTACGGCATCAAAACCTCGATTCTCAAAGAGCGAAATAAGGCTGCGATTGAGAACGTCGTTACGGTTGTGCAGCTGATCGAACAGTGCGGCGATCAGACGCCGCATATTTCCGCACGCACGATGATCGAGCGGAACCCGCAGCTTGCAACGCGGCTTGAAAAAGTCAAGAATCCGACTTCGCTGCTCAAGCGAACCTTTGAAGCAACATGGAAGCTGCTGCGCGAGCAGACCTATCTGTCCGAATGGTATCAGGATATTCAGCTTCCGGATCCGGCGGATCCTTCCGTGATTCCGTCGCTCAAAACGCTGGACAATATGGTGTTCACATTCTCGCACAGCGGCAAACGTAAAAACTGAGCCTGGCGGCACATTTTCTTTTTACATGATCATGCATATCAGGCATTTGGCATTCAGCCAAATGCCGATGCATGTTTCTTATAATACTAGAGTATTATAGTATTAGTCCGAAAAAGTGCAATGAAAACAACGATTCTGCGATGATTTCGAAAACAGCATTTAGCACTTGGACGCATTTTTCGAGCAGTTCGACGCATTTTCCTAGCATTTAAACGCAAAATCTTAGCACCTGAACGCATTTCCTTGAAATCGTCAAATTGCGGCAAGCTGATCGAAACTCGGGCAAAATCTATCACTTAAACGCATTTTAGGGAATTGCTCAGATTGCGGTTAGGTGCTAAAAACGGATTATATTTCTATCACTTCGACGCATTTTGCAGAAGCGGTCAGATTGCGGTTAAGTGCTAAGAATCACGAAAAAACGATCACCTAAACGCATTTTACGGAAACGGTCAAATTGCGGTAAACTGATAAAAATGGCATGAAAAACGATCACTTAAACGCATTTTCTGAAATCGTGAGATTGCGTTTAGCTGATAAAAACTGCATGAAAAACGATCACTTAAACGCATTTTTCGAAATCATCAGATTGCGTTTAGGTGATAAAAACTACGTGAAAAACGATCACTTAAACGCATTTTGCCCAAACGCTCAAATTGCGTTAAGCTGATAGAAACCGGAATCAAAACTATCACTTAAACGCATTTTGTGAAATCATCAGATTGCGTTTAGCTGATAGAAACAGAAAAGCAGATTTAGCATTTAAACGCATTTTTAGCAAGCCGTAAAAGTGCGTTTAAGTGCTAAAAAAGAAACAGGAACCGGTAGGAGATCCGTGAACGGATAACCTTGGTAAACCGGGTAACAGACAGGCAGGTGTCAAACATGGATCTTGAATTTTACAAGGAAAAGCTGCCGGCGTATCTGGAACGGATATCCGTCAAGGAGCGCTCCGGGCTTTATCACTGTCCGCTCTGCGGCAGCGGCACCCACCGCGGCAGCCGCTCGGACGGGGCTTTTTCCGTTTATAACGGCGGCAAAAGCTGGCACTGCTTTGCGTGCAGTCAGTCCGGCGACATCTTTTCTCTGATCGGGCTGGTCGAGGAACTGCCTGATTTTACGCAGCAGCTTCGCTTTGCAGAGGAGCTCTTCGGCCAGGCACCCGGCGCAGGGCAGGGGAGTACCCCGAAAGTTTCCCGTCCTGAACCCGTGCAGACCGATTTCAGCAGCTACATCACCGCCTGCATGGAGCATGCGGATCAAACGGATTACTGGACGAAAACCCGCGGTTTTTCCGCAGAAACCGTGAAGCGCTTTCACCTTGGCTACGACGCCGAAAAGCAGGCCGTTGTCATTCCGTATGACAGCAGCCACACATATTATATGACGCGGAGCATTAAGGGCAAGTATTTCCGCAAGCCGAAAACCGCCAGTGCGGGCGGGGAGCCGATTTATCATGCCAACGCGCTCTATCAGGACAAAACGCCCTGTTTCGTCTGCGAATCTCCGATTGACGCGATTTCGATTATGTCCGCGGGCAGCTTTCAGGCGGTCGCGGTCGGCGGAACGGGCTTCCGCAAGCTGATTGATCAGCTGGAGCAGAAAAAGCCGGATTGCCCGCTGATTCTCAGCTTTGACGAAGACGATGCCGGAAAAACAGCCTCGGAGCATCTTGCCGAGGAACTTCGGCGGATCGGTGTCCCGTTCGTCACGGCTGAATATGATTTGTCCGTTTATCCGGATGGCATGCGCAAGGATGCAAACGATTTCTTCCGCGGCAATCAGGCGGCGTTTGCGCAGCAGCTGATGCAGAATGCGGAGGCGGTCGCGGCGGAAACGGCGGTCAGTCAGACGGCCGAGCGCAGCGCCCATGATGCGGTATCCGGTGCACGGAGGCTCTCTGATTTTCTGGATCATATCCGCGGTGATCATGCGGATGAGGCGATTCCGACCGGTTTTGCGGATCTGGACAAGGAACTGGACGGCGGATTGTTCGCCGGACTGTATGTGCTAGGCGCGGTGTCGTCGCTCGGCAAGACCACGTTTTTATTGCAGGCTGCCGATCAGATTGCGGCGGCGGGGACAGATGTGCTGTATTTTTCGCTGGAGATGTCCGCATCTGAGCTGCTTGCAAAAAGCATCAGCCGGCAGACCTATCTGTGCAGTGATGGCAATGTCAAGCAGGCAAAAACCGTCCGCGGCATTCTGACAAAAAGCCGGTACGAAGCCTATTCGCAGGAGGAAAAAAGCCTGATTGACAAGGCGATTCTTGCGTATCAGGAATACAGTACGCATCTGTATTATTATGAGGGCATCGGAGATATCGGCGTCGCGGAGATCCGCTCCCGCACGGAGGAGCATATCCGCCTGACGGGCAGAAAGCCGGTTGTCATGATCGACTATTTGCAGATTCTTGCGCCGTTTGACCTGCGCGCGACCGATAAGACGAACACGGATAAGGCCGTGCTGGAGATGAAGCGTATGAGCCGTGACCTCGGGATTCCGGTTTTCGCGATTTCGAGCCTCAACCGCATGAGCTACGGAACAGGGGAGATCGAAATGAGCGCGTTCAAGGAGTCCGGCGCGATTGAATACGGTTCGGACGTGCTGATCGGATTGCAGGTGCAGGGCGTCGGGCAGGATGACGCGCAGAAGAAGATCAACGAGTGCAAGACGCACCGGATCCGGGATGTTGAGCTGAAGATTCTGAAGAACCGCAACGGCCAGACCGGCGGGCGGATCGGACTGCGGTATTTTACGCTGTTCAACTGCTTTGAGCGGGATGACAGCTATGCGGTCAACCGGATCCTTTCCGGCGCGCAGATCAAAGAGGACGATGTTGTTCCTGCATACTGAAGCG